>JGI26470J50227_1000306_pt1 | contig 21542 bp, 24 predicted proteins | sample FreactTroBogLake_FD_50227 | JGI IMG/M metagenome (IMG submission 50227) | reverse complement strand
GTGCTTTCTGGCGATCCAATCGTGCAGGAGGCGAGGAAGAGGTTTGACCGATGCTCGGAATGGGAAGCGACGTGGCGCGGGCGATTCCAGGACGACATTCGATTCGCGAATGGGGACAGCGAGAACGGCTATCAATGGCCGGATGCGATCAAGAACTCGAGAGATAACTCAAACCGCCCTTGCCTGACGATGAATTTGATCGCGCAGCATAATGGAATGATTTCCAACCAGGCCAGGATGAATAAATCCACCGTCAAATATGTCGGGATGGGGAACGGGGCAACGCAGGAGAGCGCGAATGTCTTCCGGGACCTGCATAGGTATATTGAATACCAGTCTCAGGCCCAGGATGCGTACACGATTGCCCGGCAGTTTCAGATTGACGGAGGAATCGGGTACTTTCGCCTGGTGACTGAATACGAACCAGGGACCTTTGACCAGGATCTGTACATCGCGCCGGTGCTTGACCCGCTGTCGATTTACATGGACCCGGATATTAAGCAGAAGTGTGGAAGTGACAGCATTTTTTCCCTCGCGTTTGACGACGTTCCGAAGGATGAGTTTTATGATGCGTATCCGAGCTTGAGGGGGAAGATGACCTCCCAGCCGCTTGGCATGGGAACAATCTCGGGCGATTGGGTGACGAAGCATAAAATCCGCGTCTGTGAATACTTTCGGAAGATTCCGAAGGAGCATACCCTGGTCTCCTTTGTCCATCGAGGACAGAGACATGTTGTCCGCAAGGAAAAACTTGAAGACCTGGTCCGTCGCGGAGCTGCCAGAAGAGAAATCCTCAACGATCCGCAGACGAAAATCCGCGACGCGGTAGAGCATGAGGTGGAGTGGTATCTCATTGCTGGGACGGAGGTCATTGACAAGACCGTCTGGCTCGGCAAGTACATTCCGATCATTCGAGTGATTGGGAAGGAGACTGTGATCGACGGGGAACTAGATCGGAAGGGGCATACCAGAGCGATGAAAGACGCTCAGAGAATGTTTAACTACAATGCCTCGGCTCAGGTCGAGTTCGGTGCCTTGCAGACCAAAGCTCCGTGGCTGGTGGCCGCGAAGGCAATTGAAGAACATGAGGCCATCTGGGCTACGGCGAACATCAACAATCCGAGCGTCCTCCCATTCAACCATGTTGACGCCGAAAACGCGCCAGATATGCCGATTCCGCCGCCGCAGAGAATCGAACCGCCGCAGGCTTCGCCGGCGTTCCAGACCGGCATGGAAACCGCAAGTAACCACATCATGATGGTGTCTGGGCAATTTCAGAACCAGATGGGAGAGCAGGGCAACGAACGAACCGGCGCGGCGATTGGGAAGAGGCAAGCTCAGTCCGACACTGCAGTTTTTCATTTCCAGGACAACTACGAGTCCGCGTTGATCTTCCTCGGCAAGCAGATTATCGACATCGTGCCGAAAATCTACGACACCAAGAGGGTCAAGAAAATCATTGCTGATGACGGGGTCGAGTACGAACTTGAGATCGACCCGACATTGCGAGAAGGGTATCTCGAACGGCAAGCGCATGACGGAACGGTCATCAAACGAGTGTTCAACCCGAATGTTGGAAAGTACGACATCGCGGCGAGCGTTGGGCCGGACTTTGGCTCCAAGCGGCAGGAAACCCGCGAGGCCCTGACGTTGATACTGACTCAGGCCCCGGCACTCACGGGCCTTATCGGCGACCTGCTGATGAAATCCATGGACTTTGAAGCTGCGGATGAAGCCGCGATGCGGCTCCGTCGCATGATTCCGCCGATTGCTCTCGGCAAGGGGCCAAGTCAGATGGAGCAAGGGCTGCAACAGCAAGTCCAAGTGTTGCAAGCCGAGCTGGTCAAATTGATGGATAAGAACGCGAAAGACTCGATTAAGCTCGCTGGCAAGGCAGAACTCCGCGACATCGAGGTCTACGACGCGGAAACGAAGCGCATGACTGCGCTGGCGAAAATGCTGCCAACCGACCCGGAGGGGATGAGGGCACTTGTGGAACAGCTCGTGCATGAAAGCCTTTCGACCGGACTGAACGCGGTGATGAAAGCCAACGCGCCGGAGTTGCCGGAGCAAGCGGGGGATGAGGCGCCAGTCGAACCCCCGCCGGTGCCTGGGGCGAACAAGGCCCCGGATGGCGAGTGGTATCTGACCGATCCGACTCGGCATGGGAAATATCTCCACGTCGCTCCGCTCGCGCAGGAACACGCAAAGCCGAGGAGCCCCTGATGGATGACTTTTCGTCTACGGTGAATCCGTTAACTGGGCTGCCGTATACACTCGCGGAGCAGACGACTATGCCTAGTTCCGGTATGGTCGGAGCGGGGATGACAGCTCCGGTCTTGCCGACGGTCAATCCACTTGGCGCGACTGGGCCGGCGCCTCTTGCTCCGGCTTCTCGCTCGCTTCTTACCTACGCGAAAAACCCGACGCCAGTGCCGAATGGAGCTGCTGGACCCGGCGGTCTGATGAACGTCGCTTCCCGTGCAAATGTTGCTGGACTTGATCCTGATTATTCAAAACGATTGGCACAATTTCAAGCTGACGCAAAAGCGCATGGGATTGAAACTAGTATTATTTCTGGTTATCGAGATGATCCTCTGCAAGCTAAACTTCGTAAAAATTATGAAGCAAAACTTGCAGGACAACCATTGCCTTATCCCGAAGAAGGAACCGGAGGGATAGCAGCTAAACCTGGAATGTCCCCACACAATCACAAAAATCCTGATGGAACCCCGGCGGGACTTGCAGTAGATATGTACGCGGCCGATCCAAAAAACCAGCCGTGGTTGATCGCCAACGCGCCAAAATATGGAATGTTGTCGGGATCGAGTTTTGGTGATCCTGGACATTTTCAGGATGCAAAATTTGCTGCAACAAATGGGGGACATGCAACACCAACAATATCGCCTGGGGCATCACCTAGTGAAACAGCTTCTGTAGTTCCGGCTGACACGACGCCAGCTGACACAACTTTGGCTGGCACAAACAGCTCCTTCAACCCCAAGGGGCTCTACACCATGGCGATGTTGGCCTCGATGTTTCCGCAGCACAAATTCACCCCTGTTGACTACAATCCGTATAAAGTCATGCCGCATCAACCTGGAGTAGGAAACTAATCATGGCAAAACTTGACTCGAAAGAACGAAACTCGCTCGCAAAAAGCTCCTTCGGCGAGCCCGCGAAACGCAAGTATCCCATGCCGGATAAGTTCCATGCTGCCAATGCGAAAGCACGGGCGAGCGAGATGGAGCACAAGGGCAAGCTGTCGTCGAGTGAAAAAACCAAGATTGACGCGAAGGCGGATAGGGTGCTGGGGAAGAAAAAATGAGCCAGACAGCTTTCGGGGCTTCAAAAAGCTCAAAACGCGAAGTCCACGCGCATGAGATGGTAGCAAACCTTGCCAAAGAACTCACCATGGCGGATTACGAAGTCCTGATGGGGGATAATATGCTTCGGGCGAGGTGGAAGGCCCGTCATCCTGGTGCAAGCGAACTTGGCCTTCAGGCTGCTTGGATGAAGCGTTATTGGTCCGCTCATATCGAACCCGCGCGGGCCACCCTTGCCGGGATGTTGTCACTACCATACGATGACGAGTTGAAATCTCGTATCCACGATGCCTTAATCAAAGATGCGACATTGAAGCGAGGGAGGAAGTCTCACCTCGCACTTGCCACCACAGGAGTCGTTGCAAATGGAAGCTGAAGCCCAGGTACCGGAAGTCGAGGTCAAGCCGGAGATTGTTCCGGAGGTTGTGGTCGAGACCAAACCGGAAGGCAAGGTCGAGGCGAAGCCGGAAGGCAAGGCTGAGCCGGAACCAGCCCCCAAACTCTCCCCGGATAAATGGAGGGAGAAGAAGCTGCTGGACCGGGTTGCCAGTCTGACCAAGACGAAGAGCCAGCTTGAGGCCCAGCTCGCGAACCAGCAGGTCGCCAAGGCTGCACCGATTGTCGCCGATCCGGCGGACCTGGATGCCCGAGTTGATGCGCTCGCGGAAGCCAAAGCCGCGCAGAGACTGTTTGACGCGAAATGTCTCGAAGTCGTCAAAGAAGGCAAAGCAGCGTTTGCAGATTTCGACGACCGGGTGAAAGACCTGCAACAGGTCGCCGACCTGTCCGACCCGAAGTCCCAGGCGAAGTATACCTCCTTCATCGACGCGATTATCGAGACCGGGGATGGAGCCCGGCTCATCCATGACCTGGCGCTTGATCCGGAAGAAGCCGAGCGAATTTTTGCCCTTCCCCCGGTCAAGCAGGGAATCGCGTTGGCCAAGCTAGCCGCGGTTGTGCCCGAGCCGGTATCTGGCGCTCCGAAACCAATAACTCCGGTTGGCGGCCGTGCCGCCTCGCGCGAGCCGATTGACCCGAGGGACAAGACTCGGGCGGATAAACTCGCGACGGCCGAGTGGATGGCGCGGCGGAATGCCCAGGTGGAAGCGGACTTCAAAGCCCGGAGGGGTTATTGATGTCTGAACTCATTCTTCCCCGTCGTGGTTTTCTATTTGGCTTGGTCGGAGCCTTTGCTGCTCTCGCCATCATCAAGGCCACTTCGTTGATGCCGATTTCGGCTCCGCGAAAACTGATCGTTCCGTTTAGCCAGAAAGATTTGGCCAGAGCGACTTATGAACGGGATGGTCAAATTCGGATTGGTGGGAATGTTTATTCGCCAGAATACATCGCGAAAGTTCTCGCGAAACCCGTCGATGCGGTCAAATTCGCGGAGGTTCGGCCTCCGAGTCATAGTTTCGTGGGATTTTCCGATCTTGGAATTGAGAATGACAAAATCGTTCTTGTTCCTAGAAGATATTATAATCTCGAAAACAGTCTAAGTCCTGTCTGACTTTGCGGAGGAGGAACCCCTCCTCCTTGCGACTGGAGCGCATAATCTCCTGCGGGGAATACTCCCCTTGGTATCACTGAGGCTTTACCATCCTCAAACGCATAGGTCCGCGCGGAGTCGGACTAGCAGGGGCAGCGCCCCTTTTGGAGACTGCCATCATGGCTAATAGCTTACTCACCATCGGTATGATTACCAGGGAAGCCGTTCGGCTCTGGAAAAATTCCAACGCGTTCTTGCAGAACGTGGACATGCAATACGACGACAGCTTCGCGGTCCAGGGCGCGAAGATCGGTCAGGCGATTAGCATCAGGCTGCCGAATGACTACACGGTAGTCACCGGCCCGGCCTTGAGCGTTCAGGACACCGTGGAACAGTCCACCACGCTGGTCCTCGCGACCCAGAAACATATCGACGTTTCCTTCACCACGGCCCAGCGGACCATGGCGCTCGACGACTATTCCCGCAGGGTGCTCGCGCCGATGGTAAACAACCTCGCCGGTGCGGTTGCTGTGGACATCATGTCTGGCGCGGAAGGCGGCATCTGCAACTTCGTCGCGAACCAGGACGTGAACGGCAACGTGTTGAGCCCGATTGCCTCGACCTATCTGAACGCTGGGGCGAGCCTCGACATCAACTCGGCCCCGATCGCGAATCGAAAGATCGTCAACGGGCCTCGGACTGAAGCTCGAGTCGTCGCGGCGCTCGCGGGTCTGCTGAACCCCGTGGCGCAGATCTCGTCCCAGTACATCACCGGGCGGATGTACGACGCGCTCGGCTTCATCTGGATGAAAGACCAGACCGCGATCATTCACACGAATGGTACGCTCGCGCAGAACTCGGCCACGGTCAACGGCGCGAACCAAACCGGATTGACGTTGACGGTGAATGCCCTCGCTGGCAGCATCAACCAGGGCGACATTTTCACCCTCGCTGGTGTCTACAAGGTCAACCGGATTACCAAGGCCAGCACGGGTGAACTCGAACAATTCGTCGCGACGGCTAACGCGGCGGTTGGTGCGACCAGCATCAGCATCTATCCCGCCATCGTTCCGCCGCAGGGTGGTCAGCCGGTGCAGTACCAGACCGTGACGGCCTCCCCGGCCAACGGTGCGGCGCTGAATCCGACAAACAGCCTGGGCGCGAGTGCCCAGTACCGGAAGAACTTCGCCTATGCGCCGGAAGCTGTGACGCTGGCCATGGCGGACCTCGAAATCCCCGGCGGCGTTCATGAATCGGCCAGAGAAGAATTCGACGGCGTCTCCATGCGAATGATTACGGACTACGTTCCGCAGACGGATCAGATGGTGACGAGACTCGATGTGCTGTATGGCTACCTCTGGATTCGTCCGGAGTGGGCGGTCATCGTCGCGGATCAGATCTAAGGTTGCATCAGATGGGTACGTTTGAAGACGCAGAAGCGCTTTGCTCGTACCCATCTGGTCGTGTTTTGCCTGCTCCAAAAGGCCGCCCTTGGATTCGGCTTGTTGAACCTAAAGGAACCTCTCTCATGGCGAATTTTGAAGAGCTACGATCTCACCTGACGCTCCATCACGCCGCAACCCCGCAGAGGCAGTGGGAGGCGCTGAACGCCCTTGAATCGGTCAAGTCGGGCTTGTCGCGCCTTGCCGCTCTCGGCCACCGTTTCGACATCACGGAAGCCGAAGAACTCGTCGTGTCCGAGTGGCCGAGGATGTTCTATCATCCAGAACATGGGGAGCTGGTCGTGCACTCGCTGGAGACCGCCCAGGGGTTGTCTCCTGGCTGGTCGGACAAGCCGATCGGGTGGACTGGCGAAGCCGAGGTCAAGTCGGAGACTTCCGAAGTCATTCCGACCTCCCCGGCCCCTGTGACCGTTGACATTGCTCAGTTGGCCGCGTCGGGCCAACTCGAGTATGGTTCTTTCGACGAGTAACCCCCACCACAAGGAACAGGAATAAGCCCCATGGCCACCAGAGCAAAACGTTTCACCATCTTCGACGCGCTGGAAGAGCGCGGTGACTTCGACAAGAACCCGGCGAATGCGAGTAGCCGGGATAACGAAGGCCGCGGGCTGTATAAAGGCCCGCAGAAATTCCCCATGCTGGTCTATCATCCCGAAGGGGAAGAAGAGATCATCGTGCCCGCGACGGCCGAAAACACTCCGTTTGGCCCGAAGTGGTTGAACGAGCATCGGGTTATCATTCACAAGGAAGTCAACTCGGAAGAAGAGCTGAAAGCGGCCTTTGCCGAAGGCTGGCATGACCACCCGGCGAAAGCTATCGCGGTGGGGAATGCTAAGCGAGACCCGGCGGCTCGCCGCCCTGTTCCGCCGATTTCGAGCGCGCAAACGATCAATGACCTCCAGACCCAGTTGGAGGCCGCGCAAGCTGCCCTCGCCCTGGCCAACGCGAACAAGGCGATTTCAGAGCCGGTGAAGACTCCGGCTCCCTCTCCGAATCCCTCCTTNGGCGAGAAGCTCAAGAAAGCCGTCGCTTCTGAAACCNTGGTGTAGCNGACTTGGCCGCGCAGCTTCCGCTTAACACCACCGTCGGGGACTTGTGTGTTCAAGCCCTGAAAGACGCCGGGGCTCTCGGCGTCGGTCAGACGGCGCTTGCGGAAGATGTCAACGATGCCTGGATTCGGCTGCAATGGTTGTTGCAGCAGTGGGAGAGGCAAAGTCTACTAGTCTATCATCTGGTGACCTACCTTCAAGTCTCCGACGGCCGGACCACGCCATACCTTGTCGGCCCTGGAAGTCCCGACATCAACATCGGAACTCCAGGGCTGACCGCCCGGCCGAATCGAATCGAGTCGGCGTTTTTCGTCCAAAACATCTCAAGTCCAAATGGTCCGATTCGCTTCAGCCTCCGGCTGTTGCAGTCCATGGTTGACTACAACAACCTGGCTATGCCGGGGTTGCAAACATTTAGCCTGGTTGCCTTCTACGACGCCGCATGGCCGAATGGGATGTTGTACGTCTGGCCGTGGCCGAACGCGGCGCAGTACTCGGTCGGAGTGACGGTCAGGGAGCAACTGCCGGCGAGTTGGCCGAGTTTAACCACGAATGTGGTCCTTCCGTTCGAGTACTACCTCGCGATGGTATCCAACCTCGCGATGCTGCTGAGACCCAAATATGGCCTCGGAACCTTCCCCGGCGACATGGTCCCGACGATTGCGAAGAATTCACTTGCTGTGCTTCGCAAAGGCAATACGAGAATTAGGAATCTCGACATGCCGGCGAGCCTGAAACGAAAAGGACTTTATTCGATCTTCTCTGACCAGATGTACTAACCTCATCCACGAAAGGAAACAAGAACATGGTTGCGAAATCTTTCTCCGGCTTGCTGAACCCCAACGATCTGACTCCTGGGCCGAGGTTGATTGACGGAAGCACGATTGCTGCGTTGGTCCAGCAAAACAACACGGGCAACACCGGCCTGACTGCCCTGGCTGGCGGCGGTTACACTGGCGCGACGCCCTGCTCGAATTACATCAACGAGTTCACCACGGTCGCGAGCGCAAATGACTCGGCGGTTCTGCCGAGTGCGATCGCCGGGATCGAGATCACCATCATCAACTCTGGCGCGCAGAATCTTCGACTTTACTGCTCCACAGGCAATCAGGCCAATTTGAATGCCTCCGGCGTAGCCCAGGCCGACACGATCATCCCGCAAGGCGGCGGAACGGCGACGTATATCACCATCCCGGCGAATGGAACTGCGGTGATGTCGGCGACTAGCCTGGGCCGTTGGAAGAGCCAGAATTATTGATCGAGGTCGTGCGGCAGAACTGGCAACCTCATGGCCCGGCTGGATCTCATCGGCGGAGCATACTATGGCCGGAGTGTGCTCTCCGGAGCGATGAGATGTGTTAACCTTTTTCCGGAGAAAAATCGGAAAGATGCGACCAGCCCGGTTAGTCATTACCAACGACCGGGATTGAGGGCGCTGAGCGCTCCGGGAACCCCTGCCCCCGGCCGGGGCATTTGGCGGGCTTCTAACGGAAATGGTTACTGTGTCATCGGGCAAAACTTGTATTCCCTGGATGGTAGCTGGAACTTGACTCAGGTTGGCACCTTCGTCTTTCCTGGCGCGACTGTCGTCTCCGCTGCCGACAACGGCACGACCATGGTCATCGGGGATGGAACTGGCATCGGGTACCAGGTGACTTTGGCGACGAACGCGTTTTCTCCCATCGCGGACCCGACGAATATTTTTGCCGGGACGAGTCAATGGCAGTACCTGGACACGTTTCTGCTTTGGGCCTTGCCGAATAGTCAACTTTTTGGCAGCTCCCTGTCGAACGAAGTCACCTTCGACCCGACGTATGTCGCGGGAAAGACTGGGTATCCGGACAAGCTCAAGACAATTTTTGTCAACAAGCGAATTTTGTATCTGCTAGGCGACCTCAAGTCAGAAGTCTGGTACGATGCAGGAAATTCTCTGTTCCCGTTTGCGATTCTCCCTGGAGCCTACATCGAACACGGTATTGCGGCGATTCGGAGTGTTGCGAGCGCCGACACGAGTGTTTTCTGGCTCGCGCAGAATCTTCAAGGCATCGGACTGATTCTGAGGCAGAAGACCTATGAGACCAAAGTTATCTCGAACCACGCTATTAGCTTCGCGATTCGGCAGATGATTGCGAATGGCGCTGATGTCTCCGACGCCGTGGCGTATACTTACACCCAAGATGGCCATCTGTTCTACGTCATCACGTTTATTTCCGGCGACCAAACCTGGGTCTACGATGATGCGATTGGGGACCCGGAGCTGGCTTGGCATCAACGCGGGTGGACCGACAGCGACGGAGTGCTTCATCGTGAACGGCTCATCCAAGCCGCGTATATCAACGGGACGAATGTAGGGATTGACTGGCAGAATGGAACCATCTACGCCCTCGATCCAAATTATTACTTCGATCAGGTTACTGGAATCGCCGGGGCAATTAACTACACGAGGACATTTCCACAGGTCTGGATGCTGGACGGCCCAAACGGGCCTGTCGATGCCTCCGGCCACGGGATGCAGTTGACCAAATTCACCCTTGACCTCGAATGCGGCAACGGACCGATCGACATCAATGGATTGCCAGCAAGTGTGAGCCTCCGGTACTCCCGCGACCGGGGAAAGACATTCTCAGCGAGTGTGCTCCAATCCGCCGGGGAGCCTGGCAAGTATGAAACCCAGCCGAAATGGGGACCCCTCGGCTTCTCTCGCTTCCCGGTGTTCGAGGTCAACTATTCCTTCGCCGGCCAAGCGACGCTAAACTGCGCCTGGCTTGATGGAAAGGTGGCGACGCAGTGACCACCGGAACAAACACCAAAGCGAATAATCCGACGGTGCCGGATCTCGGCTTTCCGTTTGTGAACGAAGAAGGGATTATCTCGCTTCCGTGGTACAGGCTGCTGATCGACCTGCTGAGACGAACCGGCGGGAGCCAGTATTCCGTCCCCTCGGCGGTGTACTTTGTACTGAGTTCCCTCGGCCTCACGGCGTATTTGGTTGACACGAATAAGAGCCTGGGAAATATCATCACCACCTTGTCTCCTGGTGGCGCGGCGGTTCCTGCCGCTCCAGTGACTTCGCCGTTTGTTTACCAGGCAGCTGGGGCAGGAACCCTCCTAGTTGAATCTGGCCAAGTTGAAATGTCCCGTGATGGAGTTAATTGGTATGTCTTTGGCCTAGCTGGTGGGGCGATTTCGCTTCGATCTGGTGATTCCGTTCGGGTTACTTGGTACAACGTCGTGCCGAAAATCACCTGGATGCCGAGCTGATGGCCTCTTTTGTCGTCTTCTCCGCCGGAAGAAGCCGAACGGCTTGGCTTGCCCGACTTTTGTCCCACGGTAAGTGGACCTGCGAGCATGAGGCAAGTCGATTTGCCCGAAGTCTGGATGATGTGAAAGCGGCTTTGCGGCTGCCATATATCGGCTACATCGACACCTCCGCTGCGGCGTTTTGGCGAAATGTTGTCAAGATGGCTCCGGAGGCCAAATTTGCTGTCATCCACCGCGACCCGGAAGCCATTGTTCGCTCTTTTCTTTCCCTGCCAACGCACGGCGCGTTTACATGGGACGAGGCAAAGGTTAGACTGCACGTAGCGCAGCAGGTCGCGAAGCTAAGGCAGATCGAGGCAAGGGTAGAGGGGGTCTGCAGTCTGAACGCAGATGACCTGGATGATTATGGCAAGACGAATGAACTGGTACAACATTTGACCGGGGAGACCCTGGACCGGGTTAGATGGAAAAAAGCGAAGAAGGTCAATGTCCAGGCGAGTGTGCCTGGGTTGTTCCGTCAGGCTGACGCCGGGAAAGAAAAACTAGCCAGACTCGCGCTCGAACTCCGACAAGAGTCAATCAGGGCAATGCGTCGGGCCGCACCTGTCGACTGGTCGTCTTTCGAGTTTGTCAACCTGTCCCTGACCAATTTTTTATTCGCGGGAAAGGACCTGTTCATCCAGCATTCAAGAAGCGTCGGCGAGCCTGATGATTCTTGGACGAGGAAAAATCTGGAGCAATGGGCGAAGATCGAGTCGGCGGGAAATTTGTTGATTCTGACAGCCTGGAAGAACAACAAGATGGTTGGGTATCTGATGACCATTCTTTCTCCAAGTCTCGAGCGCCGTGGCTCCATGGAGGCGGTCAATACAACTTTCTTCGCGGGGAAGGATTTTCCTGGCCTTGGTCGGAGACTTCAACTGATAATGATAACCGCGCTGCGAGAACTAAACTTCGACAAACTTTGGCTTCGGGATGGAACTCGAGGCTCTGGTGGTCGAATGGGCCTTATGTATTCTCGACTTGGTGCTTTGCCTGATGGCCAACTTTGGTCATTTGACCTGAAGGATTGATCTCATGGGAATGGCAGCAGCTATTGTCGGAGCCGGGGCACTTGGAGTCGCCGGGTCGGTCGCTTCGGGGGTTATTGGTGCGAACGCGGCCCAGAGTGCGGCAAGTACCCAGGCTGCTGCGGCTGACACGGCATCCAACAACACCCTCGCGATGTTCAACAAGACCCAGGCGAATCTCGCCCCGTTCGTCGGCGCGGGGACGAATGCGTTGACGCAGATGCAAAATCTCACCGGGACGAATCCGGGCGGGAACCCGCTGACCGCTCCGTTGACGGCGAAGTTCAACCCGACAATGACCGACCTCGCCGCGACGCCAGGGTATCAGTTCACCCTCGATCAGGGGCTCAAGTCGACGCAGAATGGCTTTGCGGCCCAGGGACTCGGGACCTCCGGCGCGGCGCTGAAAGGCGCGGCGAACTATGCTGAAGGGCTCGCTGGCACGACGTACCAGCAGCAGTTTCAGAATTACCTCACGCAGAATCAGCAAATCTACAACCTGCTTGGCGGGCAGACTTCCCTCGGCGAGAACGCTGCCGCGACGACAGGAAACCAAGGTCTGACTGCGAGTGGCCAGGCTGGCAACTTCTTGACTTCCGGCGCTGCGGCGAGCGCAGCCGGTACAATCGGCGCGGCGAACTCGACAATTAACAGCCTATCCGGCATCAGCTCGGCTGGTAACAACACCGCCATGATGCTGGCGTTGAATAATTCCGGGTTGTTCGGCGGTGGAAGCAGCAGTTCGACTCTTGCCGGGTCATGGTAAGCTAAATGCCTACTAAAGGAGTCCTCCATGCCTGACGACGCGATGAATACGGAATTGCCAGGAGGCAGTCCGACTCCGGCAACTAGCGCCTTGCCCCCTGGCCACCCGCTTGCCCCGCTTGACCAAGCCCATCAACAGGCCAAGGCGGTACATGGCAAGGTCGAGCAGGCAAGTGGGATGTTGGCTACGACGAGAGCAGAACTGGACAAACTTGCGGCCCTCGGCGACGCGGTGACATCGGACGACGTGCTGGAAGGGATGTCGAAACTCGTAGCTGCCGGGGCGGACCCAAAAGTCTTGCTGGCTCTGATGGCCGGGAATCCAGCCCAAGGCACCCCGCCGATGCCGGAAAGTGGCCAGGCGCTGGCCGGATGGATTGCCCAGCAGGACCAAGTCATCAAGGCCCAAGAAGCCCAGATTGGGCAGATCAAGGCCCAGACCCAGCATGATCTCGGCGTCAAGGCTCTTCAAGTCCTTTCCGCTCATCACATGCTGCAAAAAGGCCAAGAGCGTCAGCAAGCCTCTCAACCTTCTGCTCCGACTAATCCTCTTCTCAACTAAGGCGCAAGCCCATGCCGACTGTTGACACTGACCTGAACCCCGTCCCGTTCAACCCTGGCGGAGGTATGAACCCCCTCGGCGTTGTCGGGTCTGTTGTTGATATTCAGAATAAACTCGCGCAGCAAAAATTGCTGGCAAACCAGAATCAACAATTCCAAGCGACGTTTAATGCTCGACAGCAGATGGGAAAGATTTTTGCCGCTCACCCAGGCGACATTGATGGGGCTTGGAAAGAAGGCATGTCTCGGCCCGACATTGCCCCATTCGTCCCAGACTTGATGCAAGCGAGCCGCGAGGCCGACTTAGCCTTAACCCGGCTGCAAGGGGAAAAACTATCCCAACGTGACACGGCGTTGCAGATGGGAATGAAACTCCTCGCCGGAGGAGTCAACGATGTCACTCAGCTTCCCGGCCTCCGCGACACGGCACTTAAGCTCATGCCGGATAAAACCGCAGTTGATGCCTTCAACTCGATGTATAACTCAGTCACAGCTGGAGTTGACACCAAAGCCGGAGACCCTGCTTCGCAGAAAAAGTTTCATTCTAACGCTATCGGGCTTATGAACGGGGTCGGGGGAATTCCGCCTGATGCCTTCATGACCTCCTCCGGTAACATTCCGGCTAAGGTAGTTGAGACCCCAGGCAAAGGTAGTGTCTACCAACCCGGAACGATTCAGTCGAATGCGTTTACTGCGCCGAATCTTGCTCCTGCTCCGACAAGTCAACCGCCAGTTAATCCGTTGACTGGCGCGGCGAGCATTCCGACAAGCGCGGTTTCGGTAAATTCTGCCTCCCCCGTGGCATTCGACGGAACACCGCTCCTTGCGCCTGATTCGGCGGTAAAGAAATTCTCCCCAGGATTGAACTCCCTTCCGGTGCAGAATACGCAGCAAGCCGAAATGACCTCCTCCGCGACGAAGCAATGGATGGATGAACAACCGGCGTACAAAGCCGCGAGTGATTCAATCGGCCGATTGACTGATATGAAAAATGACTTCAAAACCATGGCGGCGGGAGGGGGTTTGCTGACACCTGGAGCCGGAGCGCCAGTCGGACTTGCTATCGCGAAGATGGTCAATTGGGCCTCTGCGGCACTTGATCCTAAAGCCCCACCTCCGTTTGACCCGGAAAAGGTCGCGGCGAGCGAAGACGCGAAGAAAAACGCGATTCACGCGGGCTTTGGGCTGGTTAATCAGAATTTTGGCGGCGGTCGTGAGCCACTGGGAGTTGTAAACGACTCCTTGGCCGCCGTGCCAGGAATCGAGAACACACCGCTTGGCGCAATGTTCCTTGCGGATAGTCAAATTGCTTCCGCGACCTGGAAGACTCAAGAGCAAGCGTATATCAAAGACTGGATTGACAAAGGGGGCGATCTTGCGACGGCGAAGACCAGTTACATGCAACAGCATCCGCCGGAAGCGGTTCTTGAAAAAGTCATGAATCAATACGGCCTGGGGCCGAAGGGGTTCGTGAACGCAGGAGCTGCGGTGCAACAGGTCAAAGATCACCTGATGTCTGGGCCTATGGCGTTTGGGCAGTTGCAGAGGCAAGGTATGAAGCCGGAAGAAATTTATGGTGAGTTGCTGAAAGATGGCGTGATTTCTCCTACCGTCTTCGCGAATGCAAAAGCGAACGGGTTCAAGCCGCCACAGGGGCAGTAAACCATGGCTGATGTTGACGTTGACCCGTTCGCGGGTGGGGTTATTGCAGCAAATCCGAAAGACGTTGATCCGTTCGCGGAAGGGGTTAAGGTCGCTCCGAGGTCTCCTGACTGGGCCTCGGGCTCGGCCCTGCATGCCCCAGCCTACGCGGCCCAACAAGTCGGCAAGGGAATCATCGACACGGCGAAGTTGCCGAGTGAGGCGGACTCGATCCTCCACTGGGCTGGAAGTTTCTTGCCGGAGGAGGTAAGGAACTCGCCTACGGCAAACGCGGCCTTGGACGCAGTTGGCTCCGCCATCAACCCTGTCGGGGCCATTGCGAACAAGGTCAGCCAACTGACCGTTGGCAAGAACGCAACCGACCTGCTGAAACCAAGCCCTGAGACCGTTGACTCGGCCACGAATGCCCTGGGCCTCAACTCACTCAAGCCGCAGAACGTTGCGGAAGACCTGGTAGGTGGGGCATCTTCCGGCCTTGGCTCTGCCGTTCCATTCGCCATCGCGGAGCCGGAATCTGCCCCCATGCAGCTCGGCGCGGGTGTGGCTGGTGGACTTGCTGGCAAGATTGCCGAATGGGCTGATCCTGGCTCTACCTGGGCCCCCGTAATCGCCGGGGCGCTTGGTGGGCTAAGCACAGGCATGGGCATTCATTATTTTTCCCACTTGGCAGATCTTGCAACCGCGAAAGCGGCCGTCGAGGCCTCCGCGAAAGAACTAGCCGCCGCGCAAGCCTCCAAAGACGCTCTGACCCTCGGCAAGGCCAATGAACTCGTGCCGAACTTTGACGCGCTGAACTCCGCCAAAGACGCCGTGAAGCAAGCTCAGGTCGAACACGAGACCGCTGCGAATGTGGCCATCGCGGCAAGTAAGGATGTCCAAGACGCGTCGATCGCTGCGGCCAGGGCCCAGATTGACACCAGCAAAACAAACCTCGACCTTGCAACGAAACAACATGAGGCCAATGTTGTCTCATCTGCCGAAACCCGAGACCAAGCGATTGCGAAGACGCAAGAGACAATCGCGGACTCGAAAGGCCAGCTTGACGACCAGTTGGCTGATTTGAAATCCCGCGCGAGACAGTCGGAAGCCTCGCGCGACGCGGCGATTGACTCGGCCAAAGCTGGCACCGCTCCGATTGCGGATGAGGACATCGAATCCGGGCTGAAGTCCATCGCGGATAAACACTCTACCGAGATCGACCCGGATAAAGTCGGTGAAATTGGGCAAGCGCAAGCGAGGAATTTTGTAACTTCCACCACGGGTAGTCTCGCGAAAGCCGAAGACGCCGCTTGGGCTCCGCTGAATGCCAAGATGGCCGAGGCCGGATCGCAGGAAATGCCGGGATTTGAGGCAGCGGTTAACGCAGCGAAGGGCCGAGGGGGAGCCCTGGCCGAGACTCTCGCCAAAGTCGTTCCGAATAACGCGACTGGACTCGCGAAGACCCTGGAAAAATTCGTCCCGGATGAGGCGACAGGAATCGCCGCGCCGGGTCCTAGCTTTGCCGATATGAAAGAACTTCGGTCTGCCCTCGGCGAGGCTCGGGGAAACCCGATGGCGTTGAAGGACATCGGGGAGAAAAATCTTACCTCCATGTACGCGGCCCTGACCTCCGACATGCGCGCGGCGGCGGAAAAGGCAGGGATGGCTGACGCTTTCGACGCTGCGAATGGGGTGTCGAAGGAAGGCCGAGATTTCGTTGACGGAGTCTTGTCCAAAATCGCGGCGAGTGATAAGCCACAGGCTGGAAAAGACCTTGCTCCTGGTGAGGTCGTGCACCAACTGTTGACTCAGGCTAAAAACACTGGAACCACCCTGGCGGCTCTTCGCGCTCGACCGGAGTTCAAAAATTTCGTCGATGGCCTTGCGGCGGTGCAGATCAACAAAGCGATAGCCAGCCCGAAGGAATGGCAAAGCCTCGCGCCTGGGGCGAAGGCCGCGTTGGTGCCTGAGGCAGCGGATCGCGCGGCGATCGAGACCTTACTCGCGGATAAAGGCCGAGCGGTTGGTGACTCTGCCCCTGCGATCAAAGCCGCGCATGACGCGCATTTGAGCAATCTGGAACAAATCGAAGCCGAAAGACTTGCGGCAAGTCAGGCTCACAAGACCGCTGTTGCGAATGCGAAAGCGGAAGCGGAATACGCGAAGACGAGCCATAAGACGAATGTGGAAGAGTCTGGAAGAGGACTGGAAGCGGCGAGCCAAGCGCATAAGGCAACGGTCGAAAAAGCCACGGATTTGATCGCCCAGGCGAAAGCCGCCCATGCGGAGGATAAGGTTGCCGCGAGGACTTCTACTGCGAATGCGATTGCTAATGCGAGGGCCGAGGCCGAAGCGACAACTCGTAGCATTCGGCGGGGAAATGTTGAGACCCAGGCTGAAGGGATTCGCAAAGGTCTGGATGTCTCCGGGGCTCAAAGAAACCTGGCAAGCGCGAAAGAACACCTGGCAAGTTTCTCCCCCACCCCGAGTCAACATGGCATCAACGCGCTCGTTGGTGCGGATCTGGGCGAGCACCTGGGAGATGTCTCTGGCCATCTGCTTGGCCTCTCTGGCATCCCATACCACGCCTCTGCCCTGGTCGGCGCGGCGCTGCCAACTGCGATCAGAGGGGTCAAGAACTTCCTGACCTCGCCGGGGAAGACGAGGTCTGCTGTGCAGGGTGGAATTGGTGGAAGTGAGGCGGGGTCTACAAACCCCCTGCTCCGCCGCTAATCACACAACCAGTTCACGAAAGTTCCGAAAGCCCACACGAGCAGGAGTGGAACTCCGACAATCGCGAGGACCGCGAAGAATCTGATGTCTTCGGGATTCATGAGAAAAATTCCTTCGGAAGCTCGAAAGTCCAAAAAGGTACGAGACAACCTTGTGCCTTTAGCTCTCGAATTCGATCATTAGCCTGACGAATGCAAGTTCGAGGCATTGAACGATCGAAAATTGGAATGCCTCGATGATACCCGGTAAATATCCACAAGTACATGACCTGGGCTCCTACTGCGGCCGAATCGCCACTTCGACCTTGTCGAGCATCTCGCTTAACTCACGTCGAAGGGCAATCGCGGTCTCGATCGGCATGGTCACGGCGGCGCGAGGGTGAAGCGAGATTTGCGCTCCGGTGGAGGTCGAAATCACGAAACGCTCGGAGAAGACGAGCCTAAGGTTACTCCCCAACATGTTGAACCCGTAGGAGTTCACGAAGACGGATTCGCAGGACAGCAACAGGGACAAAGTGGATTCAGCGTCAAGGGGCTCGGACATGGAATTCTTTCTGGACGCGAATGCGTCCTTTGATGGTCAAACTATGGACCGGGGATCGGTCGTTTGTGTTTCTCTCATCATCTTATCAGCTTCAGTTTTACCGAACTGCCTAACACAGTTAACATAAAATTCAATATCAATTTTTGTCCAATTTGCCTTCTTTAACTCCCGCTGCAAGTTCTTCAATTCCTTCTGCTCCCTTAAAATCTCGTGCCCAATCAATAATTCGCTGTCGCTTCTTCCAATGCCATTGTTGTTGACATCGCTCCCGACAGAATTTCTGCCATGCTCGGTCGGGGAGAAAAAGATCTCCGCAATTGACGCATTTGGATTCTTCGCGTTTTCCCATTTCAGTCTATCCTCAAGTCTTGCTTGCTTGTTTCTGTTGAAAACAACCGCAGTCCAGAGCGTGTATCCGAATTCTTCTAATTCCTTCGCGGTGAAGTTGTTGTATCCGCTCCAGCGAAGTTTGAGCCTTTCTTGAATATAATCTCTTTTATGATTAACAGTCTCAAATACTTTATCACTTGCAATTGAGTTGCATTCAAGACAACTCGGCAGAATAAATCTTCCACTGCTAACATCGAGCACTTCTGCCATCATGACTGCTTTTGAGATCGGCAAGAAATGATCCCCGCATTCCTCCCATTCCCCGCAATAGACGCAGAGACCCCCGTTGTTGAGTCGGTAGTAAAGCGCGTTTTGACGGCGCATATCTGATTCGCGTTGGCGCATGGGAATTATTGTAATGCATTAGAAATGCATTTGTCAATGCGTTAAGGTAGGTCGGGATGTCCAAGGCCAAAATCATGGCTTTCCCTTCGCGCATGGCCGTTAACTCCCCTTTGACCCGTTACGAACGCCTCATTTTCCCGTTTCCATCCCCCGGCACCAATCCCGCTCCCACCGGAGCAAAAAAGCAGTACGGATGCGTCACGCTCGGGGCTTCGCCGCCGAAGGTCGGCCAGTTGGTTCCGTAGAAAATCCAATACTGCCCATCGAGGCTCGGCAGCGCGTCCTTGAACGGAACGACGTATGGGTAGCCTCGGATGTGGTATCCGTCGGACTCGAGAGTGATGTCGGACGGGGTGAGCAAGTGCGCGTCAGCTGGCCCGCAACACGCAGCTTTGACCCACGCGGGGACCTCGGTCCCATCGGCCCAGAGATCGTGTGGGGAAGCAGAAGTGACGTAAAACAGCACTGCCCCAACCAGACTAAACCTTTTCATCATCCAGCCTCCTCCCGCTCATGGAATATCCAACACCCCAGATAGAATGAATCTTGACTCCATGTGGCCGGAGTTTTTTCCTCAGTCGGCAAAGCAGAACTTGAAGTGTCCCCCCTCCAAATCCTTTCGCGTTGTCAGAGTGAAGGTACATGGCGGTTTCAATCTGTTCTTTAGTCGCGATCTTGTTAATCAACAAGCAAGCGAAGATTCTTGCCTCGGTTCTCGTAAGCCCCCAACCAGGCGGCGTGGTGCATTTGGCCTGAAAAATGGCCTCGTATTCCTCGACCTTGGCCTGGAGCCGTTCGATCTTGTTCAGCAGGTTCTCAACCATGGGTCTGCCCTCACTCCTTCGGTTTCAGAAACACCCCTTTCGGGATATATTTCTCCGTCCCGGCTTGCCGGACAAACGCGCCGGATTTCTCGGCCAGCTCGACGATCGCTTTGACTTTCTCACTTGGCGCTCGTTCGGATACGAACGAGTAAAGCAGGGTGGAGTCCAGCGGTTCATTCTTATCCTTGATATACTTCGCGACCCCCCAGCGATGGAGTTCTTCGATGATGGATTGGTCCGACTTCCCGGTCATCGCGCGGAAGATGTCNGGCATGGTGGTCTCGGCCTCCANCAACCACGACACCGCGCGGGTCGCGTCGGCGAGGGAAATCTGCATGGACTTGCCCCGGGAGATCGCGGAAATCCCGGAAAGTTTCATCACATTCATGGCTCGGTTGGAGCAGTACGCATTTAGCTTGGAATGACTCGGAATAGGCTGGCCGCCGTCCATCCACCAGTTCTGGAAGAATTCGATAGCATCAGGCGCCCAGGTGATCTCGCCCTGCAGCCGCGAGAGTTCGCCAAGGCGGGTCAGAATTCGCTGTCGAACTCCCCCAACCTGCTCCGTGATCAAAAACGGATCGCGGATGCGCGTTTCAGACGAAAACACCATGATACACCGTCTACCAAGTCCTGTGGTCCATACTTCTTCAGGAAAGGAAGAGGACATAAGCGAAGGCTGAATGCCTCCAAGCATATTGAGCACAGGATATTCAATATCAATACGAGCAGGATGACCGTGGCGACGACGCTCAGTGTGAGATTCTTCATTGTTGTAAATTCCATTGAGGGCTCCGATGAATTCCATGTCATACGCTGGCAGTAGCACCGAGAACTCCTCCGCCCCGACAAACAGCGCGGAATAGCTATAATGGTCGCCTTTGGCCGTGATTCGAGTCTGCTTTGAGTCAAACAAGGTGTCGATCAGGCTTGCTTTCGTCACCGACTTATCCGCGACTCGGAACGCCTTGCTCTTTGTCCCAGGTTCCAGCGCGTTGAAGATCAAGTCCCGAGTCGTCGAGATAATCTGCTTTCCGGTCCCCGGTGGGGCGACCAGGAGGGTGTACAAATTCGGAAAGGTGATGAAGCGCCCGGTCCGAATCCAGATACGACGTTCGAGTGCCCCGGCGACCAGGCTGATCCCCGCCCACTTCCGAAAGATCTCGGGGGACCATTCGTCCTGGGTAAGGGTGAAGAAGTCGGAAACCAGGTCGTGGGGAGCGTCAGGCACATTGGTTCTTTCGGGGGTTTGTTTTGGTTGAAGCGGCCCGGCCGCTTCTAGTTCATCCGACGGGCAAGCCCGGACTCACGACGGCGGAGGTCCGGGGAACCAGGCTTGAACTTGACCAGCCCTTCGAGATTCAGGCGGGGAATTTTCTTCCCCTCGACGCGTGCTTTCGCTTGGTCCGCCTGAGTCACCTGGCTCCCCCAGTTCCAGCCGACCTTGGCCTCCCCCGGAACGACATAACGGCGTCCGTTGGGGGCGACGAGTTCGACTTTGATTAGTTCAAGAACCCGGCCGATGATTTCCGCCTCGTCAAGGCTTTCGGGATACTGGAAGGTAATCGAGTCGTAGGTCTGGGCCAACAACTCAATCCGGCGCTCGTACTTCCAGGCCCGCCAAAGGCCCAGGTTCATTCTGTCTGCTGTTGTCGATTGAGGCAAAAACGCAATAGCTTCTCGTAAAGTCGCATCATCTCCGGGTCGTCCAAAAAAATGTCTGCGACGGCCAAAAGGGGTCGTAATGGATTGGGTGGTTTGCAGCTGCTCGGCTGTCCACCTCCACCAGCGAGGGATCGCGGGGAAGGCGGGGAGGATTTCCGGAGTTCCGTTTTGGCGGTTTTCAGGGGCTCCTCGGCAATATCGTGCTTGAAATTCCTCCATAAGCGAGGTCGGGACTTTGAGNCTTCTAGCAGCNGTCCAAGCTGTTCCCATGTAGTTCGAGAGATGTGAACCCNTTTTAGCCATGTCCCGGTAGGANAATTCTCGATAAAAATTTCTGTCGGCGATAGCGCGATCTGCAGCTTTATTTCCTGTCCATCCGAGCCCCGGCCAAATCCGCTTAGCGTTATTCGTGTGGAG
>JGI26470J50227_1000305_pt1 | contig 21552 bp, 19 predicted proteins | sample FreactTroBogLake_FD_50227 | JGI IMG/M metagenome (IMG submission 50227) | reverse complement strand
CAACGACAATGATCTGGTTGTAGAAGAATACATCGAGGATCAAGTTTTAGATCTTGCCGAAGCTGCTTGACTCATAAATAGTGATAATGAATGAAATTATCGCTACCTTAGTGATGACACATATTACTATAGTATGTGTTACACTTTATCTACACCGCGGGATGGCTCATAGAAGTCTTGAGTTTCACCCTATTTTAGAACACTTTATACGCTTTTGGCTGTGGTTAACAACAGGCATGGTTACTCGTCAATGGGTAGCAATCCACCGCAAACATCATGTAAATTCTGATCGTTTTAAAGACCCACACAGTCCTGTATACTACGGGATTTGGCATGTGCTGTTTGGCGGTGCTTTTTTGTATCACAAAGAATCCAAAAATGCCAGCACAATAGAAAAATACGGGCTAGGTACTCCAAACGATTGGATCGAACAAAACTTATACTCTGCACACAGTCGACTAGGTATATTGTTGATGTTGATCGTTGATGTGGCAGTATTTGGCGGTTGTGGATTTTTAATTTGGTTGGTCCAGATGCTATGGATCCCATTCTGGGCCGCAGGTGTGATCAATGGTCTAGCCCATTGGTGTGGATATCGCAACGGTGAAACCAGAGACAACAGCCACAATTTAGTTCCATGGGGCATCATAATTGGCGGCGAAGAACTACACAACAATCATCACATAGAGCCTGCTAATCCCAAACTAAGTCGTCGCTGGTTTGAGTTTGACATAGGTTGGATGTGGATACGAATTTTTAGTTTTCTAAATTTAATTAAAGTAAAAAGACTAGATAAATAAATTGTCTGATGCGAAAAGTTAATAATTGTGTCAACACTAAATTACCGGTGTTGAGCACCGGTCAAGATGTGTTACCAACACATCTTAATTTATAACTTTTAACAGGAAATCTTATGCAAAACGCAAAAGAATTTGTAGCTAACATAGCAAACAATAACCAAGCATTATTTCAAGCCAGTGCTATGCAAGTCAAGGCTTACTTCGAAAGCGATTTATCCAAGGATGAATTGATCGATCACTTCACAGGTCGTATGGTAAACGAGCGTATGAATCTAGTGGAAATTTCTAAAGCAATTTCAGAAATGCCAGCAGATACCAGCGTGGAAGAACTACATCTTTTGAGTAAACAAGCTCTTGATGAAGCCAAGCATTATCGCATGGTCAAAGAAGTAATTGAACATCTCACAGGTGAAGAAGTAGATCTACAAGCTGCCACTGACAGCTGGGAAACTCGCGTCAAAAACAAAGGTGCTAGTCTGATCAATGAATTCAACTGTCATGATGACCCAATTGCATTAGCATTGTACCAAATGTGTGCAGAAGGTCGTGCTGGAGCAGTATGGCGTCAAATGGCTGAAACCATCCAAGACGATTTTATCAGTTCACGCTACGCTAAAATTGCCAAGGACGAAACATTCCACAGCAAGATTGGTGCATGGAAACTAGAACAATTGTGTGATACACCCGAAGCACAAGCACACGCCACTGAGTTGGTTGGCAAAATGCGCAAAGAGTTGTATCGTATCAGTTGCGCTGGTACCAAAGCAGTTGCTGAGGCTCGCCAATTGGTTGAAGATGCATACGGTCCGCTATAATCAGGATTGTGTCAAAAGCCGGTATTACCGGCTTTTTTTGTCTCAAAAATTAGTGACCATTCACTAGAAATATTTGTTGCATTGCACGATAATTATCATATATAATATAGTACAAGGCGCTGCATAGGGCGGGTCTTGATAAACATTTCGCTTAATAAAGGAAAATAAAATGTTCGCATTAGATACTACTATCGATACTATTCAAGTTGGTCAAAAAAATCTGGTTAAAACTTTCGTACAACACGAAGCAATAGCAGATACATTAAACAAATTGGTTGATACCAACGCTGAATACTCTAAAAAAACTGTTAAATTGGGCACTGATACAATGACTACTTTGGTTGAAGAAGTCACAAAATTTGCTCAGACTGCTGGTAAATTTGATTATACCAAAATGTTTGAAGCATTTGCACCAAAAACAAGCAAAAAATAATAATGAGTAATCATTGACCAAAATCCAGTATTTCGATACTGGATTTTTTTTGCCATAAGTACTTGTAGACCCATTATAGCATGCTATAATTTATATATTAACTCATCTAACTAATATGGCCGTACAAGATTCCGATATCAATAACAACGATCATTCGCAATTATTGAATGATACAGGTATGTATGTGTTTATGGATTCAGTAGACAACGAATCCATAAAACCCATAATTGAATGGATCTTGGTTGAAAATCATGTGGTCAAGAAAAAGAAAAAAGAATTATTGTTAATGGTCTGCAGTGAAGGCGGCGATCTTCAAAGTGCATTTGCATTGATTGATGTAATGAACGCCAGCACCATACCAGTCAAAACAATAGGGCTAGGACAAATTGCCAGTGCTGGATTGTGTATATTCATTGCCGGAGCCAAAGGTCGCAGAGTTCTTACTCCCAACACCAGCATACTAAGTCATCAGTACAGTTGGGGCAGTGATGGCAAAGCACATGAATTGTTTGCTCAAGTAAAAGAATACGAGCTGACATTTCAGCGTATGTTGGATTTGTACCGTGACTCAACTGGGCTTGATGATGAAAAAATACGACAGTATTTGCTACCGCCACAAGATGTTTGGCTGAGTTCTAAAGAAGCACTAGAACTGGGTATTTGCGATTATGTGAGTGATCTCAAGAAGTAATTACTTCTGACGCTTGCGTCCCAGAGTCTTCTCTGATCCAAACTTTTCCGGTTCTTTGTAGGCTTTGACATCGCTACGAGGCGGAATGTAATCAACCAACTCTCCGGCTTTGCTCTTATCTTGATTGCCTGTTGTGGCAGTTTTCTCTACATTGGGTTCAACCTTGGGTTCTTTGTTGATATTGAACACCAACTTGCCACTGGAGCTTGATGTGCTTGAATAGCTCTTTTGTGCTTCCAGCGTAACTTCAGTAAACAGCTTGCTGGGCCATACAGTATTGAATCCCTGTATGATAAATTCTGTTTTGGCATTTTTAGCTTCAGTGTACATTTGCACAAACGCAGAGTTATTTAAAATATCTGCTGCCGCATCGCTGAAGTTGGTGTTCATATTGATATAGTTTACTACCTTGTAGGCAATACTAGACACCATGTGATTCAGCGGCACTATCTTGCTGGGATCTTCTGCTTTGCGATCGTGATAGATCTTTTTTAGATTTTTGCTGACATTGGTTTTATCAATGTCAAAGTCTTTGGCACCGGCATATTGTTTCAAGCTCATTACTTCTTGTACTTCAGCAGGAGTAATCAAACCTTGTTCTACTGCCAAAGCCAATGGACCGGAGTTGTGATCTCCTTTGTCAATGGTTTCTAAGATTTCAATCACATCAGCATACTGTTCACGGAACTGAGTCATGCCAGCAGCTTCTAGCTCTCGTACCGCAGTCAACAAGTTTATACTGGATGCCATTGCACCTTTGGCGCCTTTGCTACTGAGTTTGATTTGTTTGCCTTTGGGGCTGACCAACAAACTATCGTACAAGCCGCCACTGACATTTTGATTGAAGCTGACTACAGAACCAGCAAAGCCATCTTGTCCCATGAAGATTTCTGCAGCCTTGGCAGCATTGCCTTTGACTGGAATACCACGGATCAATATGATAGGTTGTAGCATTTCGCAAAAGTAATCACGGAAGCCAGCAAAATCCATCTTACCAGCAGGCACGCTCACAGGAAATCTATCAGTGGAAGTGATAATAACCGCAGCACGATACTCATCAGAGTTCTCACCAAACTTGGCAGCAATTTGTGCCAAGATGCTTTCAGGAGTTTGACTTTTAAAATCTGTCAGCACATCGCTGGGCTTGTAGCCAACTTTTTCTTTGCTACCTCTTGCATCGCTCTGGCTGAATCCGCCGGGTATATCTTTGGTTTGAAAAAATGTATTTTGTGTTCTTACTGGTTTGATTTCTTCGGCAAATTTTACCAAATATCTAGGGCCCACTGCGGTATCAAAAGCTGCAATACCAAATGCTCGTGTTCTTGCGTTGGGACGGTTAACCTGCTCAATTTCTCGTCCAACTTGTTCTTGCACCTGAGCAAATGCCGCCAACATTTGTTGTACATCTGGGTATGCACCAACTTCTGGGTAGAAAGTCAGGCCCTGAAATGTGATTTGGTCATCAGCATTTGGTCCGCGGTTATAAACTTCACCAGGTTGTCGGGCACTGAGTCCACGACTTTCTTCTAAATTATCTATCAAATCGAGTAGGTCACGCATTGTATTTTTCCAAGGAATATGTTATACTTATGCTTTCAACCAGGAGACCCTATGCCAAACTTAGTACCAATTGTGGTAGAACAAACTTCAAAAGGCGAACGAAGTTACGATATTTACAGTAGATTACTCAAAGATCGTATTGTTATTTTAGACACAGATGTAAACGAGCATTCTGCTAGTTTAATTGTAGCACAAATGTTATTTTTAGAAAGTGAAAATCCAGATGCAGACATTCTCTTTTATATTAATAGCCCTGGCGGTGTTGTTACCGCTGGCATGGCAATTTACGACACTATGCAGTTCGTCAAGCCAGATGTACAAACCATCGTTATGGGACAGGCTTGCAGCATGGGTAGTTTACTCGCCACTGCTGGGGCTGCTGGCAAACGCAAAATTCTACCAAACGCTCGTCACATGATTCATCAGCCTTCAGGTGGTGCCCGTGGACAAGCCACAGACATGTTAATTCAAGTTGAAGAGATTCTTGCAATGAAAAAGAATCTCACACAAATTTATGTCAATCATAATTCAAAGGGCAAAACATTTGAAGAATTTTATTCAGCTATGGAACGAGATAATTACATGAGTGCTCAAGAAGCTCTGGATTTTGGGCTTGTTGATGAAATTATTACCAACCGTACAGCATGAGAATTAGATTAATTGGTCAACGCAATAACCTAGGTGTTGGCATTCATTACAGTGCATTTTGCGATGCTATCCGCCAATACATAGGGATAGGGCATTTGGTAGACGAGGTTGATTTTACAAATCAGCAGATAGTCGAACATGCTATACAAACTAGTGCACCTGATGATGTCAACATAAGTTTTGTATCTGGCAACATACATGAACTGTTTCGTGGGCATAACATACAATGGATTGTGTTTGAAAGCGACAAAATCCCTAGCAAAATCATGCCCAACCTAGAACATGCTGACAGTGTATGGGTACCCAGTGCGTGGGGCAATAGAGTTCTAGTTGCCAACGGAATCTCGCCTGACAAAATTCATGTTGTACCTGAAGGAGTAGATCCTTCAGCATACAATATCTGGTCCAGACCCAAACAACACCGACCATATAGATTTTTGTTTGTGGGCAAATATGAACAAAGAAAAAGTTGGTCTGAAGTACTCGATGCGTTTGCTCGGGCTTGGAACAATAGTCCTGAAGTGGAACTAGTATTCAAAACACACCTAGTCAGTGAAGATGATTCAATGGCTGAGTTTGAGCAAAAAGTTTCAGACCTTGGATTGACCAACATACATGTGGTTGTTGGAGCCGTTGATTATATGCAACATTTATACACTGTGTGCGATGCATTGTTGGCTCCTACCAAAGGTGAAGCTTGGGGACTACCCATAATAGAGGCAGCGGCATCTGGACTACCAATCATCACAACCAATTACAGTGGACACACAGAATATCTGCAACACATTACCAATAGTGTTGTTCCTGTGGATTACCAATTGGGACCAATTCAATGTCCGATATATCAATCACACTACCCAGAACCTGACAACAATTGGGGACAATGGGCTATGCCTGATGTAGATAATCTAGCAGAAGCCATGGTGTTGTGTAAAGACAACACTGAGATGTTAACTGAAAATGCCCTTAAAAACAGTAAGGTTATTAGAACCCAATTCAACTGGCAAAATAGTGTGGATACTGCAATAGAAACCCTGAAAAATCAAGGACTATTGTTTGGTTGACCAGAATTTATCTTTTTGCTATAATTACAACTTGAGCAGTAAACGGAGCCAGCAATGGGTAATCTAACAGATTTTTTTGATCGAACTATTCCCAAGCCCAAGTATCGATTTGGCGACAGAGTAGATGGCATTTACCAGGGTGTGCCTTTTGTTGGTACTGTGGGATCTGACAATATAAGAAGTGAAATCGAAGGACCCAGGGTCACTGTGAGTTTGGACTTGCCATTTAAAATAGATGAAATAGTGTACAATGTTATTCGTGTAGAATACAAAGATATCAAAGGCATTAGACAATGAAAGTGTTTGAAGAAATCACAGCATGGGATGAAAAAACTCCCAATCATATCTATTTCATGGATGATTCAAAAAGCAAGGCTTATGCTTATTTGCCCGTGGGTAAGACAGAATTGTTTGAATTCAAGTCGCCACTGAAACTAGATGTGCGTGGACGCAAGTTTCGAGAAGTACCCAATACCTGGGGCTTCTTCCCTCGAGAAGATCTGAAATCTATTAGTAAATCTTGGACAGTGACAGGATCCAAAGGTGACAAGTACACAGTCACCGACGAATCTGGTCAGCTCAGTTGCAGTTGTACTGGTTTTAAATTCCGAGGCGACTGCAAACACATCAAGGATTGTGCACCACGCTGATGGTCCAAAAGTCACTGCTCATGCTGGTGTTTTGTATGACCTGATATGGCATGTAGAAATAGCCTTGTTGTCCCCAGCCAGTGCCCCAACTATTTCGCACAATAAAATAACCCTTGCCAGCAGGACCAGTTAAGTTATCGTTATATCCAACAATGCAGACTGCATGACCACCCAGCAGTTGTTCACGATTCACATTGGGATAAGGCATCAGTCCAGTGCCACGGCTTGTCCACCAAGTACCAGATTCAAAACTTGAATAAACATCAAATCCAATTACCACAGGATTTCCTGCGGCTAGTGCATTTTTGACAGCAGTAAAATCGTTGCATCGTTGATAGCCAGTTACTTTTCTGGTCAATGCATCGTTATAGGCTGCAGTGGTAGGACGAACTGCAAATTTAGGTACTGTATAAGGCCATAGTGTTTCCAATGGTGCTCCGTAGGTGTAGCAGGCCTTGATACCATCGCGTATGTAAGCACCGTTGTCTTGGTTAACATCGCCTTCAATCACACGCTCTTGGTAGTAGATAAACAGTCGACTCACACGATTAGTTTTATTTTCTTTTTTATCAATCAAATCAATTGCACCTGCAATGGCGTTACCGGTGCAACTTCCTAGATTACCTTGATCGTCAATTGGACTGGCATAGTTTCTTAAATCCACTAGACTAGGTGTGCTTGACAATGCCACTGGTTGATAAAGATGATCACGGGTGTCAACTGGATCTCTTGTCCAGTGATACTTGGGAGTGGACTCCATGATTTTGATTGCTGATTGAGCTGCTCTGGCTTCAACAGTACTGGTGTAAACTGGTCTTTCGCTGATTCTAGTTGACATACATATTCCTATTTTGTTGTATTGACGGCTTATACTCCGTATATGCTTCGTGTGGCATTGAAATTTGCCAATATATCTGCACCACTGAGTGCATAATTGTAAATGTAAACTGCTCCAATGTTGCCGTTTAAGTATTCGCCTAGACCAACATCTGTAGCCGCAACTTGAACCGTAGACGAAACCACATTGTGCGTGCCAGAAGGTGTATCAGTGCCTTGCAACACACCGTTGACATACATGTTGCGATGTATACCATCGTAGGTCACTACTGCATAAAACCATCCAGTGCTTGGAGCCGTGGTTCCTACTGCAAAGTCATCTCCCCACCAGTAGTTGACCAAGATGGGATTTGATGCAGTTCTAAATGCATTTGATTGATTGCCTTCACCATACCCACCAATGCTTACAAGTCCATTGGCTCCCCATGTTCCTTGCCCAGGACTGTTAACCCAGCAAGCCAAGGTATAAAGAGTGTTGCCCACAGGAATACCCGACGAGCCTGCCCCACTGAAATATCCAGTTTCGCCTGTGGCAAAATAGGAAGGGCTGCCAGTCCAGAAAGTGATATCACCGCTGTTGACCATGTCAACATTGTTGCCAAAGCCACTGACATCATACCATGTGGTTCCTGATCCACTGTATGAACTGGGATTGTTGGCATCCAAATTTAAAACCAATGTTGGTAGCGCAGGATTAACAGAGATTCCTGATCCAAGTTGAACGCCTGCTCCGATTTGAATTCCTGCCAATGACATATTATACCTTTAATTTATTTTTAAAATCCAAATCGTGCTCTCAAAGCATTGAAATTCTGGTGAACCTGTGCAGAAGTCAGGGCGGCACTGTAAACTCTCACAACAGAAATCTCGGCAGGCATGAAGTATTTGGCTTCGCCATCGCCGTCCCATCGCCGAGCAATACGAATTGGTGCACCGTTGGCTATGCTAGCACCGCTGCCGGCGGCCGAAGAGAACTCCACACCATTTACATAAGTTTTTAATGTGGTACCATCAAAGGTGCCCACCATTTGATACCAGTCGCCTACTGTGGGTGTGAACCCACTGGTGGTGTGCCAAGCACCGTTGAAATACCCTGTGGTAAGTGTGGTGTTGTCTGGGTATGTGCTCAGGGTATAATTTATATTACTGTAAAGAGTGCCATCCTGTTCTTGATAAACGGTTGTTACCAAGGCAGGATATTCATAGCCTGCAAAATTGCTGGTCACTTTGAACCAACATTCCACAGTCCAGTTGCTTAAATCTCCAATGTTGGGTGCAGTGGCAAATTGCAAACTGCTGGGAACGAAGGTAAAATATCCCGGTCCTGTGTCTGTCCAGGTCACACCATTATACAAGGTAGCGTCGGGTCCTACAGTGGCCGGCCATGTGGTACCTGATCCTGGATATGTCTGTGCGTCCAACGACAGTGCAAGATTAGTAGTTACAATTCCGTAGTTGATACTAACTCCAGCACCAATTGTGATTCCTGATCCTAGTGTAATTCCTGCCAATGACATATTATACCTTTAATTTACCAGTGGTCCATTTTGTGCTTGGAGACGATAGTGATAGCTTTGCAACTGCTTCGTTTTTTTCCAAACGGTCAACATATTTTCTTATGTGTTTGATGTCAATGGTTTGTTCTGGCAAGCGCAATCCATCAATCCAACGATCAGCTATGCCCGCAAACTCTGCACGGTTACGCAACACACGACTGTCTTTGACATACCGCATGTCAGCAATGGGATAGATATTGTTGTAACGCATACTGGTCAAGATTGAATTGGCATACAAGTTCATGTATCCGCCTGCAGTGACCACATTATAATAGTTGACTCGCTCATACACAACTCTCTTGCCGGTCAGCGTAACTTCAGTTCCGTCGACTTTAATTGTAGTAGTTCCAATGGGAGTAGCTGAAGTCATTGGATATGTAAATGCTCCTGCTTCCTTGTTGAATATACGGTGTTGACCAATGGTCTTGAGTTCCGATCCGTCACTGAATTTCAGCAAGTTATACTGAACCGTACTTTCTCTATGTTTAATCCACAATGGAGTTGCACTTGCAGTTACACCGTTGTCAAAGTCCCAGACTCGAATTGAGTCTGACATTGTGATATTTTCAATGGCCTTGGTAGAGCCATCTGCCAGAGTGATCAAAGTGCCTTCGGCCAAACAAATAACTGGAGTCCAAGTCAGTGTGGTGGCACTATAAGCAACTCCTGCGCTGTTTCGAGCATAAGCACGAACTTGTATTTCTTCATTGTTAAATTCGTAAGCATCAAAGTTGATAGTTTGACTTCCAGTTAATCCTGTGGTAAAAGGATTTGAGCAACTGTCTCCATCTCTTACAGCTTTTCTTTGTGCAGTGCTACTTGATCCACTGCAAATATCTGTGCTAGCTGAGTATGTGGCTTGTCCTGGTAATCCCCAAACAACCCCGGCTTCAAGTATGGTACTACCGCCGGTACTGTTGATGTTAAATGTTATTTGTCCAATGGGATTCCCACTTGGCAAATCGTGTGCAGTGATATCTAGTGTTGGTACTACCACTGTGTCAGGTCCAACATTGGTACTAGGAAATTGGCGTGTATCACCCGGCCATACAATACGAATAGCACCGTTGGATCCTGATCCACCTCCAAATTGTCCTTGAGCGCCTAGTCCTGGACTGATAATAAATTGTTGTCCTGGTGTGACAGCATAGTTGTTGCGATAGGCCAGTGCGCCACCGTTGCCGGCCATGTAATAATCCAGGCCACTACCGCCACCACCACCTGGCCAACCACCACGACCGCCATTCCAGGGTGTGGCTTGTCCACCATTGCCATCCAAAGAGAATAGCGGACTTCCGCCAGTGCTTGCAGTAGAAACTGAATTGTCTGGTGATCCATATGGGGCAAAACTGCCTGCTACGCCATTTAACCCACGCCCATAAAGGCTGGTGCCAGAACCGCCTGCTCCGGTATTTTCATAGAGACCGCCTCCACCTGCACCAGCACCACCTGTGCCGTCGGTGTTGTTTCCTGCATAGTAACTGGCGCCCTGGCCACCTGTGCCACCTGCACTGGCCACACCAGGAATAAAGGTGAATCCCGAAGGTGTTGACCAATAAGATATAGTGGCAATTGAAATTGAATCAACACCAGAGGTATCGTCATTGTACCAAGGACTTGCAGCCAGGGTCAGCGGGTAACCCTGAGCAATCACAGTAGAAATATCCAGGCCGCCTGTGCCAGCGGCAGGATCAGCAGTTCCGTTGTTGTTCCAGCTGCCTCCGTCGGCTCTGAACCAGACTCGTTCAAGACCCAGATCCACTGCTATGTCCACAACATTGCCTGTGACAAATGGTGCACAGTTGCCCACATTGGTACCATTGATAAACACTTGCCCATCATCGTAGTAACCTATGCTGTTGTCGCTGCAACCTGTGTAATTTTGTAAATTTTCATAGTAGTTGGATAGTCCTACGCCAGTGTAGCCTATACCAGATGCATGATTGACCACCACTGAATACATGATTTTAGCATTGCCCAGAGCCACTGTTGAAGTTCCTAAGACCTGACATTCTTGATTGGCTGCACCGGTTCCTATGTCCACCAAGGCAGTCACTGTCAAATTGTTATTGCTAAAGTTCAAGGTATGATATCCACTATCTACATTGCCATTTTGAATCCATGATCCAGCATGATCAATATTCCAGGCAAGTCCGTCAATACCATAACCACCTGCACCTCCACCACCAACAGGATACTCTGCGGTCCAGTCAACCACACCACCGTTGCCGTAAGGTCCATCAGTGACCAAAGCCAGTGCTGATGAACCTGGTCCTAGTGGTAAATTGCTACCTCCTGGATTAAGATTGGCTTGATTGTAAAAATAGTTGTCGATTTCAAGGCCGCCTTCGGCAGCTGCCACTGCTTGATAGAAGAAGAAATTATCTCCTGCTGTAGTTGTGATGGATTTGTTGATGGTGATAACCACATTGCTGACATTGCCAGAATTCACACTGGTCACTAGATCCCACCCAGGCACAGAACTGGCCGGATATCCTATGTCAGAGCCGCCTACTATCCAGGTACCATCACCTGTGACATTGGCAATATTGGGATTGGCTGTTCCGTCAATCCAGATAGTGTTGCTGGTTCCAGTATATGTGGTATTGGCGTAGACATAGTTGTCGGCTCGTAGCATCACTGAGTCTGTGCCTGGTGGTGAGTATCCATCAGTGGTACCGCCGCCACCTGCGCCCACAGCCACTACACTGATTGAGGTGACACCTTCGGGCACTGTAAATGTCGCAGGAGGACCGCCTACATAAGGAGTAGTAAACACTGCAGAGCTTGTTGCGGCTGGTGTTACATAACGACTCAGGAATGCAGTGGAGAATTGTGAAATTTCGTCAGCACTTATCGCACGCTCCCAGACCATGGCCACTGATAGATCACCAGTGAACCAAAGATCGCCTTCTAGTGTGCCCCAATATAGACCTGTGGGATGGTCGATAGAAGGCACACTGGTAGCAGTAGCGACCAAGTTACCGTTGGTATACAGTTTCATTGTGCCATCGCCAGCATCATAGGTCACTGCCACACAATACCAAGTATCAGTTTCAAATTGAGTTGTGGTATCTATTACAGCAGGCGGTCCATACCCGTTTGCAGCTGCTAAAGTTGGACCGTCGTTTAATCCGCCATTTGGACCAAAAGCAAATATATTTTGATCACCACCCACAATAGCACCATTGTTAAAGTCCTGTGGGCGAGCCACTGCTAGTATGGTATAAGTTGGTGAGTTTAATGTTGGAGCACTGCTGGCTCCAACATTGCTGGCCTGCCATGTGCTGTCAATGTATTGATTACTGCCGGCATCAAATGACCAGTAACTGGCAACACCTTGGCTGGTCCAAGTGGCAGTATTACCGGATTCACCTGTTAAATTACCAGCATTACCTGCACCACCAGACAAGATAGACAAATCAACGATGACATTTGCGTAATATCCACTGTTAACTAGTTGTCCAGTAAAAGCAGTATTGAATGTTGACCCTGTTCCATTAAAACTCATGCTGTTGCCAGCATCATAGAACAATACAAGATCCGTTTCAGGGGTAATATTTTCAGAAGTAATAGTAATATTACCACCTATTGAAATTCCGCCTTCTATTACTAGTGCCATTTATAACCTTTAATTTTTAAACTAATCGTTCAACTTGAATAAATCCATACCCACTGGCTGCACCAGAAGGACTGGCAATCCAGGTAGTTTTGTAAATATGCCCAGCATCGGTGTTGGTAAAATATCCAACCACTTGATCTCCTGCATTGGCAAAAGTCACACCAAATCCGTAGCCAGCTATGCTTGTCCATGTGGCTGCGTTGCTGCCAAATGTGGTCAACGGATAATTGCTGCCGTTCCATAATTGTGCCTGTATGGTATATGGTCCAGACCAAGTACCTGATACTGCTGCCACTGTAGGATTGCCACTGTTGTCTAGGGCAAATTGCACATTATCCATTTGTACAATAGGATTAACTGCATTAAATCCAGATCTAACAGTTTGATAAGCAGTGGTTTGAACACTGGAGTCTGGGAATGTGATATTGCCATTGGATCTAAACACCCAACTATTGCCATTGCTGGTCAATGTGACATTGGCAGTTGAACTGACTCCATTGGCAGTGATTATGTTTGCACCAGTGATATTGCCACCAGTCATAGCAATATCGCCACCAGATCCTGAAGTAAACACACTGCTGGCATTGAGAGTAGAAGGCACTGTTAAATTACCGCCAGTGTCAAACACAAAGTTTTCTGAAGCAGCCGTTACAGTTGTGTCATTAGGTGATGTGATTGAAATTGAAGTGCCGCCTTGAAGAATCAAACTAGTGTCTTCGTAAACAGTTGAACTTCCTACATCAAATGCAGTTGCAGTAACAGAACCAGGCGCAGTCATTGATCCATCGTTGCCAAAGTTCCATGTATGGGCTGATCCGTTCCAGCTTTGTATGGTCACATTACCAACGGTATTGACAGTGACATTGGCAGTAGAATCTCCGCCAAGTATGAGATTTTCTCCATTGCCTGCAATGTGCACATCAGGACCTGAGGTCAAGTAAACATCCAAATATGCACTGGAGTTAGAAGGATCTGGTTGTAGGTGTAAGTTACCCGTGCCAACTACTCGACCACTTATTAAATTGCCACCTGTGACATTAGCACTGGTGTTGATGCTGCCAGTCACACTCAATAGACTTTGTATAATAGTATTGCCTGACGGACTGATATAAAAGTCGCTGGTGGCATCAAATCCAATACTGCCCACACTGTTGCCATTCCAGGCAAAATATATGTCGTTGTATTGATCAAAAGTTATGGTAGAAGTATCACCAGATACCGTGGTAGTAATCAGCACATTGGCATTGCTATTGGTGTATGTGCCAGCGCTGACATTGTTGGCAGTAATATTGCCTGTAGAACTGAAATTATTGGCACCAAAGTTTGCCAAAAATGTAGCCACATTGGCATTGCCATAAGTGGCCGGTAGTCCAGTGATATTTGATCCATTGCCATACAAGTAAGCACCTATGATATTGCCGGTGGTGGATATATTTCCATTTACGCCCAACGCACTTTGTATAAAAGTATTGCCGTTCGGACTGATATAAAAGTCAGTGGTAGCGTCAAATCCAATACTTCCTAGACTGTTGCCAGCAAAGCTGAAATACATGTTGTCATAAGAATCAAACAGTATTGTGGTATTAGAACTAGCTATTGTTACATTGCCAGGGCTGGTATAAGTCTGGGCCGAAATTACATTGGCACCGGTGATATTTCCTGTTGTACCTGTGGTAGTGATATTACCGTTGACTTCCATGCCTGTGGTACTCAAAGTAGTCACAACATTGGCCTGAGCAGTGTTGCCCACAAACAGTTTGACCACACCGTTGGTACTGCCCAAGATCAAGTTACCAGCAGCACCATCACCCGGGCCTGTTTCACTGGCACCTGTAACATACAGATATCCATCGTTGGCAGTTGTAGTGTCACCAAAGAACACAGGATCGTAGTGATTGCTGCCGTTCATGCCCAGGTCAAGATAGTAGGTGGAATCAGTGCCGTTGTCGGCAGTTAAAATATAGTCAGTACTGGCACTGTTGCCTGAGCTGATGTTTTGGAAATTGATTTGAGCATAGTTGTCTACATTGGCAGAAAACTGTGCAACCACATTGGAACCCAGTGAAGTGTACCCGTAGATTCCAGCCTGTAACGCAGTGTTACCAGTGTCGAGCTCACCAACAAAGTATCCTGCACCGCTGCTGACAATAACATTGCCTTGGAATATTTGAAGATTACCGTTGCTGGTAAGTTGAGCAGTTTGTGTTGGTGATGAACTTCCTACTTGTGTATTCCAAAAAGCTATGCGGGTTGGAGTATTGTTAGCAGTCCAAGGTGCATCAGCTTTGATATCAATGTGTCCAGCAGGTGCGCCTGGTTGTAAATTAACCCCGTCAAAAGATCCTCGACCACCAAACTGTGCAAGTCTATCACCGTTTTGCATGGCACCGCTGGGTCTTAGGTATGAACCAATAAAAGTTCCTCCGCCGTTTAGGCCAAGCCCGTTGCCAAATGTGTCTATCTGCATTCTGTTTTGACTATTAGCAGCCAAACTTTGCAAATTCAATAGCACATTTGATACACCAGCTGTTTGAATCACAACTGCGCCGGTGTTGTCAGGTATTAGATACAAGTTACCACTGTTGACGCTGATTGTACCATTGTCAGGTATAGTCAAATCGCCAGTTGAATCAAAGTTCCAAGTTTTTGTTCCGGCGTTTCCTTGTATGTTAATCAACACATTTGCACTTGCGGTAGGTATTGAAACATTGCTGGTGCCATTGAAAATTGTGTTAGAATTTCCGGATCCTCCGTTGCCACCGTAAGGTTGACCATTGGCATAGTTGATGCTGGATGTATTTCCTGGTAATGTCAAGTTGCCAGCAGTATCAAAAGTCCAGGCAGGATTTGAATATGTGTAAGTGCCAGTGGGATACGGGCCGCCACTGTAGCCAGGTGCCCATTGCGCCAATGGAAAATACTCACTTCCTGTGTTGATATAAATTGGATTGGTGTTTATGTCTGTGGTAACAGCTTGCCATTGATTAGCACCTGAATTGTAAACAATGTATTGTTGACTGGTGTAATCTCCGGACTTGTACCAAGTTGGCAAGCCGGACTGTTGATATCCTACCACTTGTGTGTAAGTTCCGTTGCAGGGTGCATGATCTGCACCTGACAGAGTTATGGACACAGGTGGGTTGGCCACAGTTAATCCAATACCATCAGCATTGGTGTCACTAATAACGGCACCTGCGGGAAGTGTTAAGTTGCCAGTAGGATCAAATACCCAACCTACATTACCAAGGCCCATACCAAAATTAGTACCGATAGTTACTGTGTTTGAACTGTCAATGAATAAAGTATTAGCAAATTGTGTATCAGAATCAGGATTAGCACCAATCCAACCTATAAAGCCTTGTCCAGCAGCACCCGGTAATATAATACCGCCAATGTTTGCGTCATCACTTTGCGGAGCAGTCAGCAGACTAACATTAGAACCCCCGTCAGTAAAAGACCAAGTAAGTCCGTCAGCGCTGTTAGGAGTAATTGCTACAGTACCAGTGCTGCCAATTGAAATTCCAGTGTTGGCCACAGTGATTCCACCGGCAGCAGTGACGCCTATGGTGGTTCCGCTGACATTGGAATGAAAATATGCGTCTCCGGGTGTGCCATTGGTATAATCACCAGCATCTAGTTCCTGTGCAATTATAGTACCAGGAGCAGTAAAAGTAGAATTAGTATCAAAAGTCCAAATTGGATTGTCGTCTACCTGAATGTAAACATTGCCGCTGGGGCCATCAATGGCCACAGTGGTTGTGCCATCTTGAATGTGTGTAGGAGTACCACCGCCGCCTGACATGTATGGCAATGAATTCCAAGCAGTAGTTCCGTCGCCTACTTTCCATAACTGTGTGTTTGTTTCTATGCCAGCTTCGCCTAATGCTAGCACTGGATTGTCTGTGGTCCACGCAGTTGATGTTCCGCGTCGTAGTTGAATTCTTGTTGTCATTTAGGCTGAGCCTCCGTCGATTATTGTGTCTAAATATGGGTCGTAAACAAAATCAGGCCCACCGTTGTTGACGGCAAACACTGCCGTTCCATTCTGCAATGGTATCGCTGCGCTCCAACGATCACCAGTCCATTCGTAAGTCACAGTATTTTGAGCAACATACTGTTGTCCTACTGTTGGATTTGTTGGCATCAAAATCATTTGTTCATGTCCTGTTGTTATATTTACCGTAAAGTTAACCCAAGAACGCTACCGACCAGTTGTCGTTGGCATCGAAAGTAACATTCCCCAAGGCAACTTTGAGTGTAAGCGTATCACCTACTGCTAGTTTTGATGTGGTGCTTACACCAAAGTGATTGGTGGTGCAGTTTGCGGCCACCTCCCACATGGCTTGATTCACCGGAGTAGTGGCGTTGTTCTTTATAACAACCGCCTGGGCCTGCGGTGCAAGATTATTGGCCACACGAGCCACAAGGTTAACTTGATATAAACCAGCAATAGGAGCAGTAAACACTCCTGTGGTGCTATTCAAGTACCCGCCTTGATTGTAGTCTACTGCCCAGTTGTTGCCGTTCAAGATACCAGTGCCGTTGGTTGTGATGTTCAATCCACCGGTTACGCCATTTCCATACACACGGAAGGCCGGTGTAGTTGGTGTTTGAACACCGTATTGGGAGATGTTAGCATAAGGAGTATATGAACTACTACCACGGAATTGGAATGATCCTCCGGTATTGGCACTGCCAATGGTAGTATCAAAATACATTGTGCTATTGGCAGTTGAGTAGTCACGAATAGCCATTTCAGCTGGTGTATTGCCTGTGGGGAAGAATCCCAGTGCAACATTACTGGCTGCTCCGTTGCCCACCACCGCAAATGCTGTGCTATTGGTATTGCCGTAACTGGTTATAGTTCCACCAACATTCAATAAAGAACTGGCGCTGGTCATGTTGATGTCACCATTGGCTGGCAAGTTCAAATTACCTGTGTTGTCAAATGTCCATACACCCGCTAATCCAGCACCCTGGTAAGTTTGGATATTTACATTGCCATTGGCTCCAATAGCAAAACTAACTGCAGAAGATCCGTTGGCATAAAAACTGTTTATACCAACAGAATTACCGTTGCTGCCAATCACATTACCCACAAAGTTTGTGCCAGTCACATTACCAGTTGAATCAATGCGAGCTGCCAAGGTATTGCCACCATAGAAGTTGAATCCCACACCAGATTCTACTTGATCCACTCCAAACCACAGATTACTGGACTCTGCACCAATGGCATAGTTGAATTGTGAAGGATTATAAAAGTCATAAATGGTTATCTTGTCGCTGGCACCACCAGCTGCAGGGCCGGCCACAGTGTTGCCAAGATTCAACAATGATGTATTCAGTCCTGCGGCTGTCACAGTGCCGTAAGCAGACAAGTTACCGTTGCCATCAGTGGATAATCCAGCAGCATCGCCAGTGAGTTTGCCAGTGCTGTCAACATAGACCATGGCCGTGGCTGATATGGCAGTGGTATACAATCCACCAGCCAGCACATTGCCACCAGTTACATTACCACTGGCAGAAATACTAGTGGCAGTGATACTGCCAGGAGTTTGGATATTGCCGTAGACATCAATCCCAACAGTGTTGAAATCACCTTCGCCGTCGTTGACTATAAGGCTTATTCCACCTTCACCTGCAATTTGCAAGCCCATGGTTTGAGCAATATAAGCATTGCCGGTGCTGGAATCTAGTACTATAGAGTTGCCGCCACCCATCACAATATTGCCAGGCAAGGTTAATGTGCCGTTGTAACCAAAATTCCAAGTTGATATAGCCTCGTCGACGCTATCACCTGTACTGATGTTTACAGGATACCAACTGTTGATGTCAAAATGTCCGCTATTGCCTAAGCCTGAAACTTGATAATTAACTGCTCCTGGTAAAGATAAATTACCTGAACTATCAAATGTCCAAGTATTGGTGTTACCAGTTTTGTTACTTTGTATACGCACATTGGTTGCGGCCATGAAATCAGCGGTGGTATCAGTTATGGCTATTCTGTCTTGACCAACTCGCTTGACATAAAAATTGTTGTTGGCACTGACAACCATGTTAGTGCCACCATCCACTTTGATCTGACCGTTGTTGGTAGAACCACCATCATTGCTGAACACAATCTGAGCAAAATCATCCGTGTTCTTTAGTGTAATTGCATTGGCAGTGACATTGCCTGTTACACTGATATTGTTTCCAGTCACAGTGCCGTTGGCTGCAGTGACCACATTGGCTCCGTTTACTGTTAGAGTGTTGCCTGTGACACCCACTGGCACATTGTTGAGATATAGAGTATTGGCACCAACATAAACACTGGCCCATTGATTGGTAGCATTGCCCAAACTGTAGGTATTGTTGGTTGCTGGAATAATATTGCTGGCAATGTTTGTAAAGTCCACATTGGCCGAGCCAGTAAATGCAGTGTCTTGAATAGTACCATCACCAAACACAATGTTGCCATCTGGTGGGAAATATAATGTGCTATTATTATCACCATCTATGGTCAAGTTGCCGAGATAGACGGCAGGATTGGGGATAACAGGTGGGCTGAACTCCAGCCATTGATTGTTGTATTTTACATAGCCGCGGCCATCATTGCTGTTCCACCATAGATTGCCATCGCCTTTGTTCAGGGCTGTATTGCCAATGTGCACAGTGTTGGCAGTATCTAGTACACTGCCGTCTGGGAAAACAATGTTGGCAGTGGCAATTGGCAGGTTAAATGTCCAATTGTTGCCAGCATAGTTGTAGTACATTTCTGCGTTGGCACCAGCAATGGTGATACCACCACCATCAGCAACCTGTGCGTTGGGTGATCCATANGCCAAAGTGATATTTTTATCTTTGATTTCAACCACATTGGAATCAATGTAGGTCAAATTGCCATTAACTTGTAAATTGCCGGAAATCAGCATGTCACCGCCGATAGCTACATTGCTTGCGATGTTGGCAGTTTGAGCATAGACACCCAGCCACAGTAGGTTGGGTGCTCCTAGGTTTCTAATACGAGATTGATCAGGAATAACATGTGCATTGGAAATAACATTGCCAATGCCATTGGGACTTAGAATCAAATTACCATTGGTATTTGTGGTTAAAATTGTGTTGTTTGTGATTTGAACATTGGAACCAACTGGACCAGCAGCATAGATTTGGTCAAAATTTAGGTTGGTTTCTGTGAAGGCAGTTCGCAAAGGATCGCCGGTGCCGTCATTGGGTATTGCACCTGTGTTGATCTGAGCTTGTCCGCCAGTGCTCAAAGTAGCTGTTAGATTGCCTGTGCCGTTTGCTAAAATAGTGTTGAATCCGCCGACGCTATTACTGATAGTGATACTGGATTGACTAACCACATTGCTCACATAATATTGAGTGTTGCTGGCGATGTTTCCAAAAACATTTCCAGAAAATACTATGGACATTCCTGGAAATATGTTTGAAAGATTAGTTAAGGTCACCGCATTGTTGGCAGCGTAGGTCTGTACCGCGGTTGTAGTAAAATAGGTTATTGCCATTGGGATCCTTGTTAGCCTTTTATGTTATTTATGGTTAAACTGTGTTCTAAAACTGTTGCGTTCTGTGTTACACTCGTGTTAAACTAGAGTCATACTGTTAGTAAACAGTTATTTTTAAACTTTAGAAAAGGAAACTTAAATTATGATTACTCGTTTTAGCCCAAAAACAAAAACCTACAAATTGTTCAATGCCTTGCACAATGGTGAAAAGATCACTCCAGCTCAGGCTGAGAAGCGTTTTGGTATCAAGAACATCAGTGCCGAAGCCAGCAGAATCCGTTCAGCTGGTTTTGCAGTTTACGCAAACAGCCGTAAGGCCGGTAATGGCGTTCATGTCACTGAGTACGCAATTGGCAAGCCAAGCCGCAAGGTTGTAGCTGCTGGTTACAAGGCCTTGGCCATGGGATTGGTATAATTCTTAGCTTAGACTAAGATGTTGCAAAAACCCTACAGTTTGTAGGGTTTTTTCTTGACCAAAAATCCTGGATTTGCTATAATAAACACATGATAAAAAATCTCTTTACCAAACTGGGCAGATATAGGGTTATAATGGACAGGGTAAATAATGAACCCTATCTGGAACGCTACTATCTATTCTTAAAAGATCGCGAACGATTTCCGTTCAATGTGTTTTTGCACAGGTTCCTCAAGGGCGACCCAGATGATGTGCATGACCATCCTTGGCCCTACTGCACACTGATTTTAAAAGGTGGTTATTATGAGTGGATTCCTCAGTTCGATGAAACAGGAAGAAAGTGTGGAGAAGTTGGGCATTGGCGAGGGCCTGGTCATTTTAGGTATTCTCCTGCTACTGGTTATCATCGTATAGAATTAGACCCTGATGTGGAAACTTGGACCTTGTTTATGCCAGGTCCAAAACAACGCGAGTGGGGATTTTTAACCACCAAAGGTTGGGTTGAAAACGAAGCTTATTTGTCACAACGAGCAGTGAAAGCATCACAATGATCTATCTAAATGTCGTTGCATTTTTGTTGACTTGGTACTGGTTAGTGACCTGGGATTACACAGGGCGTCGTTGGACTTATATTTTTGATGGCTTAATATTTTCCTGGAATCTAGCTGAAGTACTGTTGTATGTCAATCGTTTGTTGGAAAATACAATATGAGCAATAAAATTCAAGAACTTGCTAATCAAGCAAAACTCAACATTCCTGTCGGGAGACTCACTGTGAATGAATGGATTGAAGCTTACAATCAAAAGTTTGCCGAGTTGATTGTGAGAGACTGTTTAGACATTGCCTTTGAGGTTAGAGGGGAACCAGCAACTGATACACATTATGTTATTGGGTATGACCGTGCTTGTGAAAAGATGATTAGTGGAATTAGAGAACATTTCGGAGTTGA
>JGI26470J50227_1000304_pt1 | contig 21559 bp, 27 predicted proteins | sample FreactTroBogLake_FD_50227 | JGI IMG/M metagenome (IMG submission 50227) | reverse complement strand
AGCAAAGAAAACCGCAGTTGCGGCTAAACCAGCTACTCCAGCACCACAGGCAGCAGATCCAACGGCAGCAGCTCCAGGGACTCCAGCAGCCGCAACATCAGTCGATGCAGCTAAACAAGCTGGCGCAGATATGAACAAGGAACCAGCACCGGCACCAGCACCAGCAGTAAATAATGGTCCGTGGCCAGCAGGTAGTCCACAAGCCGATGCATATTCTAAAATGAGTCCAGAAGATCAGAAATTTTTTGCAAGTGGCGCTGATCCTACAGATCAATTTATTCTTGCTCGTGCTCCTAATGGTGGGAAACCTGCAGCAGCTCCTGCAACCGGTCAAGGCGCAAGCCCAGCACCCGCTGCCGGAGCAACTCAAGATATGGGAGATGGCAGTAAAATTACTACAGGTCCCAATGGACAAGTTGCAAGTACTGATAGCGACGGTAATCCGTATGTTGCAGGATCAAATCCAAACTTACCAAAAAATAAAATGGCTGCGCAAGGTATGGCTGCCGCATCAGCACCGCAAGCTGGCGGCAATGGTACATGGTCTGCTGAAAGTATTGGTGAAAGTACTACTTTCCAAAACGACGAATTAAATAGAATTGTTAGTTTAGTACAGTATCGTTAATCGAGTAACATAGTCACATTTAGAGCAAGATTCTTCTTGCTCTGCTAAATAAAAGCGTATACAATAACATGTATGCGCTTTTTGTTTAGAGGGTTCTAAGCAAATATAGGCAAAAAAGTAAGTAGTACAAAGGCTAACAATAGGAGAAATATTATGGCAACTTTGGCAGAAATTCGGGCAAAACTAAAATCTTCTGAATCAAAAGGTTCAGACAACAATAGAACAGGTGGTGATAATTCAATTTACCCATTCTGGAATCTCAAAGAAGGCGGCGAATCTACACTTAGATTCTTACCAGATGGTAACGCTGATAACACTTTTTTCTGGGTAGAACGTGCAATGATCAAATTGCCTTTCGCTGGAATCAAAGGTGAAAGTGAATCAAAACAAATTACAGTACAGGTACCATGCGTAGAAATGTATGGCGACACATGTCCTATTCTTTCAGAAGTACGTGGATGGTTTAAAGATCCAGCATTGGAAGATATGGGTCGTAAGTATTGGAAGAAACGTAGTTATATTTTCCAAGGATTCGTTGCAGAAGACGGCCTCCAAGAAAAAGATACTCCAGAAAATCCAATCCGTCGTTTCATTATCGGTCCACAGATTTTCCAATCAATTCGTGCGGCTTTGGTCGATCCAGAATTGGAAGATTTGCCAACTGACTATGTACACGGTTTAGACTATCGTATGAAGAAAACATCAAAAGGTGGTTATGCTGACTACTCAACATCAAGTTGGGCACGTCGTGAGCGTCCATTAAATGATGTAGAACAGGCTGCTGTTAAACAGTATGGCTTGTTTAACTTAAACGATTTCCTACCTAAGAAACCAGGTGAAGTAGAACTTAAGGTCATGAAGGAAATGTTTGAAGCTTCAGTTGATGGCGAACCATATGATATGGAACGTTGGGGTCAATATTTCAAACCAGCTGGTATGAGCCAAAATACAGGTGATCCTAATAAATCTGCCGCTCCTAAGGCAGCACCTGCTCCAGCAACATCATATGATGATGCAGAGGACGACACTCCAGTAGCCAAGGCAGCACCTGCAGCCAAAGCTGAAGTTAGTGAAGATGCACCTGCAGGCGGCGATAGTCGTGCGCAAGACATCTTGGCAATGATTCGCAATCGTCAGAAGTAATACACGGGTAAGGGACTTAGGTCCCTTACAATCATTTAGGAGAAACTCAAAATGAACGAACGAATTCGACAACTTGCCCTTGATGCTGGTATAGGATTTACCTTATGGGACGATAGTGGCAGAGAAATGATAGACAACTATACTCCTGAGGAAGATTTAGCCAAGTTCGCCGAGTTGATTGTAAAGGAATGTGCTCATGTTGCCCTAATGAGTAACGGAAACAATCTACACGTTTGCGAGTTGATTAAACAACATTTTGGAGTTGAATAATGAACTTGAAAGGCCCTAGAGCTGAAGCAATAGCTAAGGGTGAGCTTACTTATTTTACAGGTAAGCCTTGTAAGCACGGACATTTATCTCCTAGACAGACATCTAATAGTATTTGTATCCAATGCGGCAAAGAGATTTATATGCCAAAGGATAGAGAAAATTATAGATATAAAAATACATTCTACAGGCAATTTTTGACTAGAAAACAAGTCGCAATCCGTAATAATATTCCATTTACTATTGAATTTTCACAAATAGAACAGCCTACACATTGCCCTATATTAGGATCTGTGTTAAACTACGGTTGGAGTGGGGAAGGACGACGAGATAACAATAAAGCTACAATTGATAAAGTAATTCCAGAATTAGGGTATGTTCCTGGGAATGTTTATGTTATTAGTTGGAGAGCTAACAAATTAAAAAGCGACGTGTCTCTAGAAGAATTAGAAAAAATTATGAAATATATAAAGGAAAAAACAAATGGCAACTAAGGCTTTTGATCTAAGTAAATTTAGAAAGACCTTGACTAAGTCGATTGACGGTCTAGGCGTAGGATTTAACGACCCAACCGATTGGATCAGTACTGGCAACTTTGCCTTAAACTATCTAATCAGCGGTGACTTTAACAAAGGTGTTCCGTTGGGCAAGGTTACAGTATTTGCTGGAGAATCCGGTGCAGGTAAATCATTTATCTGTTCAGGAAATCTAGTACGCAACGCACAAGATCAGGGCATTTATGTTATCTTGATTGACAGCGAAAACGCACTCGACGAAGCATGGTTACACGCATTAGGCGTAGATACTAGCGAAGAAAAACTTCTTAAACTCAACATGGCAATGATTGATGATGTGGCTAAAACCATTCACGAATTTTGCAAAGAGTATAAAGAAATGGTTGAACGACCTAAGGTCTTATTTGTTATAGACTCATTAGGTATGTTACTTACCCCAACTGATATCAATCAGTTTGAAGCAGGCGATTTGAAAGGTGACATGGGTCGTAAACCTAAAGCACTTACAGCACTAGTGCGTAACTGTGTCAACATGTTTGGTAATTTAAATGTTGGTATGGTATGTACAAATCACACATACGCAAGTCAGGATATGTTTGATCCAGATGACAAAATTTCAGGCGGACAAGGATTTGTCTATGCATCTAGCATTGTTGTTGCTATGAAAAAACTTAAACTTAAAACTGATGCAGATGGTGTTAAAACCAGTGAAGTACATGGTATTCGTGCAGCTTGTAAGATCATGAAAACTCGTTATGCCAAGCCTTTTGAAACACTACAAATTGAAATTCCTTATGAAACCGGTATGAATCCTTACTCAGGATGTGTTGATTTATTTGAAAAACATGGCTTACTAACCCAACAAGGTAATAGACTTAAATGGGTTGATCCAGAGACAGGCGAAGAGTTCCTTTTCTACCGAAAAGAATGGAAAGATGATAAATTAGATATGATAATGAAGAAATTTGATATCAAACCCTTAACAACTACCATTCCTGAGGAGACAGAAGAAAATGTTGAATGAAACACAAATTGGTGACATCTGGTTATTATTTGCTGACTATATCGATAAGAAAGTTATCGATAGTGTAGCAGAACGTTATGTTGAATTATTAGCTGATCACGGAGTTAGTGACCGTGTTATGCAAAATGCTTCTGGCGTTGACGGAACTTTAGATGCCGCTATTGAATACTATCTTGATGAAGAAATTGACGACGAAGATGACGTCGACGAATTGGAGTTTTAATGGGTTGGTATTCTAAAGTTTCTAAAGATATTAGTAATATTCCCGATGCGGCAGATTACTTTGAAGCTGAATTAACTGAAGCTCGTAAAGAATGTAATATCCACGGAAATGTTGAACGTGCCGCGGCAGCAATGCCTGGCGTAGTTGAACAGAGGTTTAGTCAACTGCAGGAAATTGAAGCAATATTAGAATACCTTAACATTGAATTACGCCGATTGAAAAGCAGTCATTTTCGCAAATATTTAGAAAACTATCAGCGTTCTCTAAGTAGCCGAGATTGTGAAAAATTTGTGGAAGGTGAAGCAGATGTAGTTGACTTTGAAAAAATTATCAACGAGTTCGCCCTACTTCGTAACAAGTGGTTAGGCATTACCAAAGCATTAGATCAAAAACAGTGGCAAATTACTAACATTGTAAAATTGCGTGTTGCCGGTATGGAAGACGCAAGTTTATAATCAATCTGCTCAAAATTGATTCCGTAGGCCTTAAATAAAATTGAGGCCTATTTTTTTCTAAATGGTTGTATTATTTTAAAAGTTAGTGTATACTTACTACTATGACAACAATTGATAATTTATTATTACTGATTATAAATCACCCCAACAACTATGCTAAAGATCTTTTGTCAAAAAGAGATTTTGATGTATTAACAAATTTAGCAGGATCAGTTACAAGCAATTTTTTCATAACAGAAAATCAAGCTCGATTATTATTAAAAATTCTCAAAGAAAATCAAAGTCGATTGTCGGAATTTTTCAATCAAATAGCTGAAGCAACAGCAGAACCTAGGTGGTCTAAAAAGTTTCGGCAGATTGAACAAGTAAAAAAGTTATACATCAGCAATAATGAATACGGTGAGCCAGCATTGGCTATAGAATTTACATTTTCGTCACAACTTCGAAAAGTCATCCAAGATTTAGTGAAAATATTAGACAATGTTGTATTGGGTAATAATGGTAAAGTTTACTATGTTGACCTAACTGAAAAAAATATTGTCACTGTGGTCAACACGCTTGAACCCTTAAAGTTTGATATCGATGAGACCATAAAAAACCACTACAATGTGATAAAATCATGGTCAGAAAATCAAGTAAGGAATCAATTCTTAATTACCAACATTGAACATAAAAACTTTTTAAAAGCCATTACTGCTGATCTGGGAGTTGAAACACCTATCGATCAAAATATCATTAATGATCGTAGCATGCGATATCAGTATGCCACAGAAAATCCAAAAAATCCAGGTGAAACACTGACCGAAGTCATTGCCGGTAGATATAAAACAAAAGTATGGGTGGATCGAAAAGAACATGCACTCACTGATGTCATTGCCAGTTTGGTTAGTTTAAAAAGATTGCCACTACTGGTAATTTTTGACAGCAACACTGCTGATAATTATTTCGAAAATCTTGAAATTTTGTCAAAATCCTTGGAAGAAAATGACATTGCTGATCGAGTTGGTGTATACTTTAGATTACCCAATGACGGAGTTGGAAAACAATTTAATCAGTTGATCGCAGAAAAACAATATAATTATAAATTAGAAAAAGATACACAAGTGGTAGCAGTACAAAGTGGAAAAATACCGAAATTTTTCATAAAAAATGCCTGGCGTCCTATGAGCGTTGTTGCCCTAGATAGCCGTATGGGTTTACGTCACGGTAAAACTGCTGTATACTCTAACTGTTGTGATTTAATTATAGAGTGGGCTAATGAACCTGCAATGGCCGATAAAAGGATAGAAAACGCATGGCGGTAAAATTGGTCATTAGAGACGAAGTTAACATCAAATTTGAGAACTTGCCATTAGATGCTCGCAAGAAGTTAACCAACACCTTTAAATATGAAAATCCAACTGCTCGCTATCAACCTGCATACAAGTTAGGTCGATGGGACGGCATGGTCAGTATGTTTGGGCTCGGTGGCAATGGTTATTTGAGCCAGTTAGAAAAGTGTTTAGAAGTGCTGGCCAGTATAGGAATTGGGGTTGAAGATGTTGAAGATTTGCGTACTACTGCTAAAATTACATTTCCAGAAATTACCAACAGTTACTGGGCGGATCAAGGAAAAGTATGGCCAGTGGGACATAGATTTGCCGGCGAACCTATTATGTTGCGTGACGATCAAGTTGAAGTAGTCAACAGATTTTTCACTAATACACAAGCCCTACAAGAAGTTGCTACAGGCGCTGGTAAAACAATCATGACAGCAACATTAAGTCATTCAGCAGAAAAATATGGTCGTACAATTGTCATAGTCCCCAATAAAGATCTTGTTACACAAACAGAAGAAGATTATATCAATGTCGGTCTTGATGTAGGTGTTTACTTCGGAGATCGCAAGGACCTAAACAAAACACATACTATCTGTACATGGCAAAGTCTAAACATCCTAGATAAGAAATCCAAGAGATGGGATGAAGATCTAGCACTAACTCTAGCTGAATTTCTTGATGGAGTCAAAACAGTTATCGTTGACGAAGTACATATGGCCAAAGCAGATGTATTACGCAATTTACTCACACAGAACTTATGTAATGCACCTATACGTTGGGGATTAACTGGAACTGTTCCTAAGGATGACTATGAGTCACAACCTATATTTGCCAGCATTGGACCAGTGGTGGGAGGTATCAAAGCGCATCAACTACAAGAGATGGGAGTATTAAGTAACCTACATGTGAATGTGGTACAAATGATCGATCTTCCAGAGTTCAGATCATATGCAGAAGAATTAAAATATCTTGTGACAGATCCTGACAGATTAAAGTATATCGCAGAATTAGTTAAAGGCTTATCAGAAACAGGCAACACATTGGTACTAGTTAATAGAATCGATTCAGGCAAACAATTAATAGATTTAATAGAAGGCGCTGTGTTTATTTCAGGCGAAGTTAAGGGCACTAAACGTGCGGAAGAGTACAAAGAACATGCTACCAATGATAATAAAGTTACCGTAGCAACATTTGGTGTAGCAGCGGTGGGTATTAATATTCCCCGTATTTTTAATCTTGTGTTGCTGGAACCCGGCAAGAGCTTTGTACGTGTTATACAAAGTATCGGACGTGGTATTCGTAAAGCCGAAGATAAAGATTTTGTACAAATTTGGGACCTTACTTCAACTTGCAAATATGCCAAGCGTCACCTCACAACGAGGAAGAAATTTTACAAGGATGCCAAATATCCATTTACAATAACAAAAACGGATTGGCAAAAATAAGAACGTATGCAGATATTAACCCTAGATGACCAAACATTTTCATTAAACAACTTGCCCGATGAAGTTGATGAAAATACACGATTTGCTGTATTAGATAATAGTGATCCTAAAGATCCAGATTTCCTATTCATGCCGTTAATTTTCTTGGAAAGTTTTAATGCTCCTGCAATGGTATTGCGCATAGGCGAAGATGAAGTTACTATGCCTATCGATTGGTCAATAGCAGTAGGTGACAGTCAAAGTGGGTGTGATATTGAAATATTACCATTGACTAGCTTAAACGATCGCGGATTTGAAGCACTGTGTTTTAATCCTCTAAGTTCGTTTAGAGTTGAATTTAAGAAGATCGAAATTGTTAATTTTTATAACGATGTCAAATGGTATTTTCCTAAAATGAAAAACGGACAATTATTAGCAACTCCTACCCGTTTCGGTGAAAAACCAGATTGTGTGTATTTTGTCAAAGAAATATCGAGACAAAATGAAATTATTTTATTGGACAAATTATTATGACATTAAAAATAGCATATTTTCAACCAACTGTTATTGCCATGGATGCAGTTCCGCCGGTAGAATTTAGTCAAATTTTCAGTTTATCTGAAACACTCCACTCGAGACCAGATTTAAATGATGCCAGTATTGCTATCAGTTTAAGGGGTGGTCAACAAATTCAAGTATACCCTAATGTATTAGGTATTGATGTTACGTGGTTAACACAATGGATTGAAAAAATTGCCACAGGATATATGGAATTAGTTTCGCAACAAAGTGGTACTGAAGAACTAAAATACTGTAAACCTCAAGTTGTCAGTATATGGACTATTAAACAAGGTCCGGGCGATTACCAAGAAATGCACACACATCCCATGGGAAATCTAAGCGGAAATATTTACATTAATGCTCCCGAATTATCTGAAGGTAGTGCACCGAGTGATAGTCAGATACTATTTCGATTGCCACATACTAAAGATATTGGTAAATTTGTCATGACCGATACATGGAAATATAGTCCAACACCGGGTACTGTAATTTTGTTTCCAAGTCATTTACCACACACGGTATATCCGTGGAAGGGTATTGGCAATCGTACAGTAATGGCATTTGACATTAAATTAATTCCAAAGGACTAATAGTGGGTAATCTTAAACCAGGTGCGACTTACATTTACGAGAGAAATAAAAATGTAGTATATGCTCGCGAGTTCGGTGCAGATCCTAATACCCGGCAAATAATTGGATGGGATTACGATAATAAAAATCCAGCCTTTGATCCACGGTCTTTAGGGCAAATAGAAATGGATGATCTTAGAGAATGGACTGATATCAGGTTATCCGGAAAGAAGAACCCGGCCTTGCAAAAAGCCATAGAAAATGTTAAAATACTGTATAGAATGACCAAAGACGACAAATGAGTGATAAGATTGAGTTAAAAGAGAAGTTAGCGTTTGTAGACATGAACCTGCGCACAGCATGGGACGAAATGACTGACGACCAGCGTAAGGCTCTTAAAAATGAATACTATATCCTCAACCGTTATATCAGTAATGTTCAAGGACAAAGTCGAGAAGTACAAGAACATTTTGTGTTAACTGTTAACGAATATTTTAATAAAAACTGGAACGAATTACAAAAACATCCTAAACTACTATGGTTGTTATTGTGCATGTGTAGCTATAACGGTGAGAAGGTATTTTTCCATCAATGGTTGGGCAATAAAAAACGCACTGGTAATGGTAATAAAAAAATCAAGTTCTTAGAAGAGTTTTATCCTAATCTTAAGAATGATGAACTTGAACTAATGGCTGAAATATCCACAGACAAAGAGCTTAAAGATCTTGCACGAAAGCACGGACAAGACGAAGCTACAATTGCTAAGAAATTAAAATGATGGCACTGGTCGACGGCGTATTCACTTGTCAATATTGTAAAAATACATTCTCTAAAGAAAAAACTTTAGCAGTACACGTATGTGAGCAAAAACGTAGAGCACTAGCAAAAACTGAAAAACATGTAGTATTGGGCTATGATACTTATAATAGATTCTATAGAACTACACAGAATAGCAAGCAAGATAAGACCTATGAAGAGTTTGCAAAAAGCCCATACTATAATGCATTTGTTAAGTTTGGCAGCTTTGTCAGTAATGTCAATCCTCTGTACCCAGATAAATTTATCAACTATGTTGTTACTAGCGGTGTCAAGTTAGATCATTGGTGCAGAGATGAACTGTATGATCAGTACGTGATCAATCTAGTTAAGACAGAGGGAGTTGAAACTGCCTTAGAACGTAGCATTGGACACATGGTATCATGGGCCAACGATAACAATGCACAGTGGAATCATTATTTCAATTATGTTAGCTTGAGCAGAGCTTGCTATGATGTTAGAGATGGAAAAATAAGTCCGTGGTTAATTTTAAATTGTACCAGCGGCAAAGATATGTTAAAGAAATTCAGCGACGAACAATTACTAGCAGTTAGTGTAGTGATGGATGTACCGTTTTGGGTTAGCAAATTTAAAAGGCAATCAGCAGATGTTGAATTAGTGCGCGAAGTAGTTAAGGAGTCGCACATATGAAAACAAGAAAATTACAAGACGGTAGTGAAGTAGAGGAATTAGCAGTTCCTAAAACACTTAAGGTAAAAACTAAGTGTCCAGAGAAGTGGTTATTAGTTGATTTAGAGACGGGCGAAAAATATCGAGGCCATTCTACCGATGGCAAGAATGATTGGGAGAAGATAGATGCCAGATATTGATTTAGACTTTGCTAATAGAGCCGTTGCTCTTAAAAAGATCAAACACATCGATGCTATCTTAGAATCAAACAAGCGACACAATACTGGCATTTATGTGCAGAGTATTCCTTACAATCCTATAGAAAATTCTAGCACACTTGACTATAAATCGGCTGAAGATCGAGGCTATTTTAAGATAGATTTTTTAAATGTCAGTGCGTACGAAGGTGTAAGAGATAAAGCACATCTTACTCAATTAATGAATACAGAACCTCTCTGGCAACTGTTAGAAGAAAAAGATTTTTGTGATAAGATATTCCATGTTAATGGTTATCACGATCTAATTGCAGAATTAAAACCTGGTAGTATTGAACAACTGGCTATGTTTATAGCCTTACTTAGACCGGGTAAAAAACATCTCATCCCAATATGCAAGGAAAAAGGATTCGATGCGATCAAAGATGATATTTGGACGAAGACTGAAGAATATAGTTTTAAGCATGCTCATAGTATTGCTTATGCTCATGTGGTTGTTGTGCAGATGAACTTAATCTGCGAACAGATCAGCGCACCTTTCTAACTAACTGTACTGATTTACGTTTAACTCGTTTAAGTGTTAAATTCATTAAATTTACCACCGGACCTAGGATAACTCGAGTATCTTTACTGTTAAAGGTTTTAACAGCATAGTGGAAAGGGGCGATTTGCTCTCTACAAAAGATATTGATCGGAAATTGACGATTTGATTCCCACCACCAAGTTTCTCCAATTTCCAAAAATAGAGTTTTTTCTTCTGGAGTTTTAATGGCATTTAGGTCATAGAAGCTAGTGACAAATTGATCTTGATTAATGATAATTCCTACGTATTCATCCGTACCATAATTTATCACACTGATAAAGGGTAAGTTTTGTTCTATATTGTCTCGTAGTTTTGCCATAAATACTATTAAAGGATCCTTGCCAATGCAAAAAGTTCAAAGTTATTTATACCCGAACAGAGTTATACTCATCGCCGATTTGGCAGGATTCAACGTGGAGAATACAGTCGTGTACGCAAAAACAGTAAAAATTTATAAAGGTGTCGATAACGTCATCCAGTTCGATATTCAGAATGCTGATCAGAAACGTCTCGACTTGGTCACCAATGCGCCGGTCACCGGCATTAAAATGAATGTTATGGACATGGGTGGTAAGGCATTACCTAATAGTCCCTATACGGTCACACCGACTGCTGTTAAGGGTGTCGCAAGTGCAATTATTCCAATTGCAGATTTAACAGATATAGCAGATCAAAATTTGCAGTATAGTGTGACAGCAACTGATACAATCGGAAATCATATTCCATTATACAACGACAGTAGATTCAGTGCAGTTGGCACAATGGAAATTGTGGAATCTGCAATGCCTGTTGTTCGTCCAAGCATAACATATGATCAGTTTGTCGGTGAAATTAACTTTATGGGCAATGTGATCAATCACTCGTCGGCGATTCCATGTAAATTCTATGAAGCTACACCTACTGCTACTATGATCTTTACTATCCATATGACTAACTTTATTGGACAAGTATATTTGGAAGCAACAGAAGATATGACCATTGCCCTAAGCTCATTTACAAACAGCCCACAACTTCAAACTTTTTCAAGCACAGTAGCAACAACTACGACTATAACATTTACTGGAACTATTGGCACATACAACTACTTTAGAGTAAGTTGGTTGTATCCAGATGTTTGGCAGTATGGTGCACAATCAACTAATCAATTTGGTTCAGTTGACAAGATAGTCGTTTCCTATTGATCTTTGCCAAATAATCTGCTATAATAAGGCATGAGCCTCATAGCAGATACACTCCTAGCATACTTACCTAGTAAGCGTAAACAAACTCCAAGCGGTTGGATAAGCTTCAATGCACCCTGCTGTGACGACAAAAGACAACGTGGTGGATTTATTGTCAATAGCGGCGATGCTGTTAGCTATCACTGTTTTAATTGTGGATTCAAAGCCAGTTGGCAGCCTGGTCGTACCCTAAGCCAAAAAATGCGCAAGTTCATGCGAGAATTAAATATGAGCGATGATACGATTAATAAGTTAGGTCTAGAAGCACTGCGCCTAAATGAAAACGAATCTGCAGAAGTTAAATCAATCGTTCCAAAATTTGAAGTTCGAGCCCTACCAGATGAAGCTGTGCTTATATCAAGTTTAGATCATGTCCCGGAGAAACTTGTTCCTGTATTAGAATATCTTGCAGGTAGAAATCTCTACTTAGAAGATTACAAGTTTTATTGGACTCCGAAACTAGGTTTTAGTAATAGGCTTATCATACCATTCTACAAAGACAATGTCATTGTAGGATATACTGCCCGAGCCATAGGAGATGCTAAACCAAAATATATTTCCGAACAACAACCGGGATATGTGTTTAATCTAGATCGCCAACTGGATGATCGTGCTTTCACAATTGTTTGTGAAGGTCCATTTGATGCAATAAGTATTGATGCTTGTGCTATTCTTGGTGCAGAGATTAAAGACAGTCAAAACTGGTTGTTAAAACAATTGGGTAAAGAAATAGTTTTAGTTCCAGATAGAGATCATGAAGGGCCTAGAACAGTAGAGCAAGCAATAGAATATGGTTGGAGTGTGAGTATGCCCAACTGGCCCGAAGGTGTTAAAGACGTTAACGATGCAGTGATTAAACTGGGTAGGCTTGCTACATTATGGTTAATTGTATCGGCAAAAGAATCAAATGCACTTAAAATTCGCTTACGTGCTAAACAATGGTTTAAGGATATAAATGAATAACTTTTTACATATATTAAAAAATCCAATTCGCTGGTGGAAAGAGCGCCAAGAATTTAAAAAGCGTATCGAAGAACTACGCAAACGTGATCCATTTATCTACAAATGATCCATTGGGGAATTAACGCACTCAATCACGGGCATAGTATTGCTGTCTTTAAGGATGGCCAATTTGTCGACAACTATACTGGCCTAAGCGACAAGCTAGAAAGTGATACAACTGTTAAGGCACTGGCGGTTGGAAGTCCGGATAGAATATTTTGGTATGAACGACCTTGGATTAAGAAGGCCCGACAATTGTATGCTGGACAATACAAGACCGTTACAGATCTTAGTACACTACCTAGTCGATACATGAAACAATTTAAATATGCTCCGATCACTTATACACCGCATCATGCTAGCCATGCCGCTGCCGGTTACTATACTAGTCCTTTCGACCATTGTGCAATTGTGGTCCTTGATGCAATTGGAGAATTTGAATGTGCTACCATCTGGGAGGGTAAACACGGAGAAATACGTAAAGTTTGGAGTCGTAGTTATCCACATAGTTTAGGTTTATTTTATAGTGCCTTTACAAAATTGATAGGATTAGAACCAATTAAACAAGAATATTTGCTACAGCAAATGGCTGAGCAAGGAGATCCTGATAGATACTATCAAGTAGTACGCGATTACTTTGGACATTGGACACTGGATTTAAAATATAACTTTCACAAGGGCGTACTAAACTGGCCATGTGAAATAGTAAATTTACAAGATCAATGTGACATAGCAGCAGCCGTGCAAAAGGTATTTGAATTGCAAATTGAAAATGTCATGTGGGAGGCTAAAAAACGGATTAAGTCCGATTGCTTAGTATACATGGGAGGCTGTGCTATGAACAGCAAGGCTAATAGGGATGTTGTTGAAACATTCTATAAGTATCGTTGGTCACTACCAAACCCTGGAGATCCTAGTAGCAGTATAGGAGCAGTACTATATCATACTAAAGATCGAATTATATGGAATAATAATAAAGCCAAGCACATTGCAATTAACACATAAAGAATATATAATAGACATATGGCACAAAACACAGACTACGGATTTGATATACAAAAATTATACTTAGAAATGATGCTGGCAGATGCGGCAACATTTGTACGCTGTCAGAGTATTTTTGATAGTTCATTATTTGATCGTAAACTACAAGACTCTGCAGAGTTTATGAACAAGTATGTAGAAGAACACAATGTCATGCCTACTATTGATATTGTTAATGCAGCCACCGGCAGTACATTTAAGCCAGCAGAGAATCTACGTGAAGAACATTTTGATTGGCTGTTGAGTGATTTTGAAACATTTATCCGACACAAAGGATTAGAAAAAGCTATTTTAGAATCAGCTGATATGCTAGAAAACGGTGAGTATGGATCAGTTGAAGAAAAGATCAAAAAAGCAGTACAAGTAGGTTTGACCAAAGATATGGGCACTGATTATTTTGAAGATCCTCGTGCTCGACTAATGCGTATCAAAGATAATAATGGACAAGTATCAACAGGCTGGAAAGCCATGGATGATAAATTGTTTGGTGGCATGAATCGCGGAGAATTGAATATTTTTGCCGGAGGTTCGGGCGCAGGTAAGTCATTATTCCTAGCTAATCTAGGTATTAACTGGGCACTAGCAGGACTGAATGTAGTGTACTTGACCTTAGAACTTTCAGAAGAATTAGTATCTATGCGTATGGATGCAATGGTAACTGGCATGGCAACTCGTGAGATCTTTAAGAACTTAGATGACGTTGAAATGAAGGTTAAGATGATTGGCAAGAAGAGTGGTACATATCAAGTCAAGTATATGCCTAGTGGTAAAACAGCCAATGATATTCGCAGTTACTTAAAAGAATATGAAATTAAAACAGATCGTAAAGTTGACGTATTACTAGTCGATTACTTGGACTTGTTGATGCCGCAGAGCAAGAAGATCAGCCCAGCAGACTTGTTTATTAAAGATAAGTATGTGAGTGAAGAATTGCGTAACCTAGCGGTAGAAAAGAACTGTGTGTTTGTCACTGCGGCGCAGTTGAATCGTGGTGCGGTTGAAGAAGTTGAGTTTGATCATAGTCATATTTCCGGCGGACTTAGTAAGATTCAGACAGCAGATAACGTGTTTGGTATCTTTACGTCACGTGCTATGCGTGAACGTGGACGCTATCAAATCCAGCTGATGAAAACACGTAGTTCCAGTGGTGTTGGTATGAAAATTGACTTAGAATTTAATATTGACAGTCTACGTATTAGTGATTTAGCAGAAGAAGATGGCTACGGAAATCATAATAGCCAATCAGCAGGTTCAACATTGCTCAACAGTATTAAACAACGCCAGACAGTCGCACCAACCGATGATCCAATGGATGGGGCAGCCATTCCAAAAGTTCGAGCACAGGTTGAGTCAAGTAAGCTAAGAGAATTGCTCAACAACTTACCCAGCGACGATATCTAGCAGTTTTTTAGCGAAAGAGATAAGTACGTATATAATAAACTTGGAAAAATAATGGAACTGTATCACTTGCGCTCTACCGATGACCCACTAGCTCGGGTGATCAAAGATGATCCAGTACGCCCTCATATTCCATTAGAGCAGCGTGTTAACGATGCTGCTGAAATATTAATACTTCGAGCAGGAGAAGAAATCCTAGCAGCTACGTGCTTACAATGGCTCAAAGATATTCCTAAGACTGAGCAAGATCTTATTGATATCGACAAGACTAGAGACGTAGCAGTATTCTATACAATCTGGTCATATGCTCCGGGTGCTGGTGCTGAATTGCTTAAAAAGGCGGCCGAGTGGATTTTAGGCACCCATACAGAAGTTAAAGACATAGTTACTTTAAGCCCGCAAACACCTATGGCACGCCGCTTTCATCTTAAAAACGGTGCCACAATACATCAAGAAAACCCTACTAGCGTTAACTATCAGTATTATCATAAAGAATAAATACTAGTCATAGGACTAGTATAAATGACCAAACACGTAAAATTACCCAGCTACGATTCAGTAGATTTAGATAGAATAAGTTATTCTAGTGGGGAACTTGTTGCTGATATAACTAATAACACCGTTCGGTTAATGAACGGTATTACTGCTGGCGGTACTTCTCTTGCTACTCAAGATTGGGTTAATGCTAACGCATTGACAGTTAATACACTTTCATCAACTTTAAGTAATTATGTACAAATACCTACATTAAGCACTTATGTAACTAATTCACAATTAACTACAGCAATTGCTGGCGTATCAAATACATATAGTCTTCCTACAGCAACTACTAGTATACTAGGCGGTGTTAAAGTTGACGGAACAACAATTACAATTAGCAATGGCGTTATTAGCGGTGCTAATACTTATGTATTGCCTAAAGCTCAAGCAGCTACTGGTGGCAACATATTGGGTGGGGTTATACCAGACGGAACAACAATTACAATTAACCCCGCAACAGGTGTTATAACTGGCGCACAATTATACACATTGCCTGCAGCAAACACAACTACCTTAGGGGGTGTTAAAGTTCCTGCAGTAGCTACTAGTGGACTAACTAATAGTTCAGGAACCATTGGGTTAGCAACAGCAAGTGCAACACAATTAGGTGGTGTACAAGTTGACGGTTCAACTATTACAATTAACAGTGGTATTATTAGTGCTCCGTATACATATTCATTACCACAAGCAACTAGCAGTGTTCTTGGCGGTGTAATTATACCATCAACAGCATCTAGCGGATTGATTAACAATTCGGGCGCTATTAGACTAGCCACAGCAAGTACAACACAGTTAGGTGGTGTTAAAGTTGACGGAACAACAATTACAATCAGCGGTGGTGGTGCTATTAGTGCAGTATTTGCCGGCGCTATTACATTCGTTGGTGCGTGGTCTGCCGCAGCAAACAGCCCTGCACTATCGAACGGCAGCGGATCAAACGGAAACGAATATATTTGTAGTGCTGCAGGTACTGTTAACTTTGGTGCTGGTAATATTACATTCTCAGTAGGTGATGCGGTAATTTATAACGGTTCGTTAAATCAGTGGATTCGCATTCCGGCTAGTAGTGCATTGGCAAGTTTAACATTTTCTAATACTGGTGGTGCAAGTACTGGTAGTACATATAACGGTACAGGTGCTGTAACCATTGATTACAGTACACTAGGGGCTAGTCCACTAATAGGATCATCAAGTTTAACCACTGTAGGTACAATTGGTACAGGCACGTGGAATGGTTCTATTATTAGCAGTACCTATGGCGGAACTGGTGTAAACAATGGTGCTAATACAATTACCCTAGGAGGTAATTTAACCACAGCAGGTATACTAACGCAAAGTGGTGCATTTTCAACTACTATAACCAGTACAGCAAGCACCTCAGTAACCTTACCTACAAGCGGTACTATTATCAGTAGTGTAACTGCGCTTAACGGTGCAGTTACTGGTACACCGAGCAGTTCAAATTTCTTGCGAGGTGATGGTACATGGGCGGCACCAGCAGGTGGCGGCACAGTTACTAGTATCATAGCTGGCACTTCGGCTGTTAATGGATTAAGTTTAAGTGGCGGCACTATTACCAGTTCAGGAACGATTGCTATTACCGGTACACTAAGTGGAATTACCAACAGCAACCTAAGCGGTAGTGCAGGTATTTCTAACGCTAACCTAGCTAATAGTTCAATAACATTTGGAGCAACTGGACAGGCGTTAGGCAGTACAATTAGTGCAATCAACGGTGTTGCCATCGGTACATCTACTGCGGCTCAGGTTAATGCTACTAATTTAGTTGTTACCACTGGTAACATATATAACTATGCACCAAATCCCACAGCATTAACTTCTACATCTACACTGACCATTGCTCAATTATTAACCGATATTGTCACAGTAACTTCGAGTACTGCGGTAACGCTAACACTGCCTACCGGTACATTAACTGATGCTGGTATACTAAGTGGGGGACTAGCAATCAATGAAAGTTTTGATTGGGTTATTATTAATCTAGGTACAAGTTCAGGGGCTGTGACCATGGCAGCCGGTGTTACACATACCTATGTTGGTTCAGCTACAGTTGCGATTAGTACTAGTGCAGGTTTTAGAACCCGTAAAACAGCAGCTAATACATTTGTAACTTATAGAATCCACTAACCTCCGGGGCAGTTAGTAAACCATTGACACCATGTCCACATGGTTTCAAACTCTAGAATGATAAATGCAATAATGCAGACTAATACTAGGATTTCTCGCCACGAGTAGGTATAGGGTTCGGGACTCCATTCATCGTAGTTATTGTTCATACAAATATTTAACCATTAACCGCTAGCATAATTATTTTTCTAGTCCAGTAAATACTAGATGCGCATGTTTCTCCCAGAGTATCACGAGTTTGAATACATAGCTGTAGCACCCTGGCCTGTAGACCTAGCCAATCCACAAATTGACTGGGTCACAGCTATAGACACTGTAGAGGAATGGTTAAGAAAATACACAGGCCCTCAATGGCAAGAATGGGCGTTTGCCACACAACAAGACCAGGAATATTGGGAAGCCTGCGTGGCATTCCGTCAGGCCAAATATCAAACACTGTTCCTGCTCACTTGGGCAAGGTAGAGTCTACAACACCTGCTATTAACTGCTGTCGTTGCTCCGGGCTAGCTGTGCTGGCATTAATACGATCAATATCCTCTAGAGCAGTTTCTAGGATCTCTATACGTTCACGCTGGCTGTACATTTGATTGCGTAGATTAGCCGAATCCAGCCATGACAGCACGGCTGAAACTAATCGAGCTAAAACAGCATAATGATCCATACTCTATTATAGCACAAGATAGCAAAGAGGTCAATAGCCAACTAGCGAAGCGTCAGCGCAAAAATTTTTTCGCGAAGCGGTAAAGCAGATTTTTTAGCTACGAAGTAGCACAGCGGTTAAACGCAAGTTTCCGGCTGGCTGTGGACCTAGATAAATATTACTATGACCTACATTGCTGCCGATGCTCAACAAACCCAACAAGATGCCATAGCCGTAGAACAGGCAGCTATAGCAGCCCAATATAAATCCACAGTATTCGATAAGATCGCTCTGGCCGCAGGTCAAGGATTGAGCCAAATCACTGTGATCTTAAAAATCACAGATTATGCTATAATAAAGCCTGTATTGGCCTACTACGGGTACAGCGTAGGAGATTATACTGTAATAAGTGATCCAACTCGTAGCCCTGTGTATATAAATTTTGTCATAAGTTGGCCTGTTTCCTACGTGGTTAATGTGCCAACTATTGTGCCCAGCTACTTAAAAATGATCAAAGGTTGTGTATATTCAGCAACATTCTATTTGAGCGACACTACGTTTATAGCAGGCAATCATACTTGGACTGTGGTCAATGGAGCGTGGCCAACAGGGATAACTTTGACGAATAATACAGTATCAGGCACACCTGTTCAAACTGGCGACGGCTTTGTTGATATTACTGTAACTGACACTAGTGGCTCAACAATTAGCACAGTAAGTGAAGCTAGAGTATATTGGAATATCAGCGCAGTTATGGAAGATGCTGTTAGCATAAGCACACAAAATCGTCGTAGTTCACCACAGTGGCCTATTTAAAGCTAACACGCTAGCCCGAACGGGGTCTACACGCCAGAAAAATATAGTGCGCAAAAAATTTTTAGCTACGAAGTAGCAGCGAAGCGCAAAAACGGTTAAGATTATTTGGCATTCTGTAGCCACCTTAGACACACGAGATTAGGTCTATATACCATCCAGGTCAATAACCAGTAAATTCTCAAAAACGGTACTAAATTCTCTGCCATTATCGACGTCAACAATGCAGATTTTTCTGCACCAAAAATCTATTTGAGTCTATTATTCCTTAACGTAGCTGTAGATCCATAGGCTAACTCGGGGTGCTAGCCAGTATACATAGTTACAGACAATGAACCAGGATATTAACCAATTGGGCAGCCAGTGTGCCAGGGTAAGAGTACTGTTGATTGAAGTCATGGCTAGACTGGTTAATACAGTAACTAACCCCGAATTGATCAGGCTAGTTAACAAATGCTTCAACGTACAAACTCTAGATAAAAGCTAAGGCCAGCTAGCACTGCTATAGTGACGATCCATGCCCACTGATCAAAACGGCTTAATTTGACGGGCACACTATAGTAACAGTCATAATCTGGGTCGTAACGATATTGCCTACCGCGTATTATTTCAATGTGATTATATTCGTCGTTATTCATACTTTTGAACATTTAATTCAGCTTTGAGCCGGAAACATTCACTAGTGTGCTCACAAGCGTGTTCTGGGCGTAGCTGTACATTATGATACTGATTGACACATAGTGATTCGTATGGTGTATTCTCTAATGGACAATATGGCTGTAGATCAGAGTCTATACTGGTACAGTTAGAGTAGATGATGCCGTTGATAGTGGTATTAATGTGAGTCATAGTGTTCTCCTGGGAACATTAATAGTTATCCCCGAAATGGGTTCTTGTACTTTAAAAACGAGTCGCGCAAAAAATTTTTAACCACAGATTCTATTTTCAGTGATTTGTTTATACAGTGGGTGATTGATACTATCGTTAGTTAGCATGCCAGCTTTATTTTGATTAAGCGTGCCCCATAATGGACGTAAGTTAGTATAATGATTTAACAGTAACAGCTCAGCTTCATTACGAACAAATTTAAGCGGTACTATATGATCTATGTGCCACGAACTGCGATTATTCCATGACATGCCTAGTTTAAACTGCTGTTCGATATGAAGTTTAAACTGTTCAAATGTACATCCTAATATTTCAGCAGATTTAGCAGTCTTCTTATATCCTTGATTGCTTAGTGCGTTAGCTATAAGTGTACCTACGTTAGAACGTAGCCTAAACAATGGATCAGTTTTACGCTTATGTTTCTTATATGCGGCTTGTCTAGCACGGGTTTCTTCTGGGGTCTTTTTGGGTGGTTTAAGTTTGGGAGGGGGAGCTTTGGCACGAGCACGAGCAAGTATAGTGTCTCTATTGGCAAGATAGTCTAATTTTGTACAGGATTTACACTGTGTTTCAATCTTAGGACTTTTACGGCCGGGACTTGGACGGCTCACATAAAACTCACTTATAGGAAGAGTTTGATTACATGTACGACATGTGCGTTCAGTGGGCAGATCTTTTGGTTCGTAGGTGCGATATCCTTTGAGTGTACTTTTAGTAGCATGATACTTGTCACTTATACACTTACGGCACGGCGCACGATTCTTATAGAATTCAGTTAAGGGTTTGGTTTGGTTGCAAATTTTACAGTTTTTCATAACGTAATTATTTAGCCAAGTGGGTCCTAGGGTCCAAAATTTTCTTGCTCGTAAAAAATTATAAAGAAGTACTTGTAGAAAAAGAGGGGTGTTTTTACCTCGGTACCCATGCGCTATTACAGCTTTGTTGTTTTAAAACAACATATAATGCCCCGACCCTCTCAAGAAATCTTTTATTATCTTTGTCTCACCCCGACTACAGTTGTATACATGCAGCCTCGGGGTCACCTGTATAGTCAAAAAAAGACTCGACCTAGCGGGAGCGATTCGCTGTATGGGCCGAGTCCGAACTGCTACTAGATACTAGCGGGAGCGATTCGCGTTGATCTAGCTACTGCTGCTAGGGCTTGTTATAGTTAGACTATGCCCTAGCTGCTAGCGTACAGGGTACACTAGCCTTACTGTATGCACTAGCGAGTGCCACGCATACATGTAACTTCTGCTACTGACTTCCACTTGTCCGGGAAGCTCTTGCGTAGGTCTGCTACCTTGAGCACTGTACGTAATGATAGCTCACGCATGCGTTGGGCATTGGCCACTACGAACTCTAAGATCTCTTCTACTAGCTCTGGCTCGAACTCATATGTACTTAACATGCCATCACGTACGATCTGCTTGATCCTGAGCAGCTTCTCGCGATCTGTGTCTATGGTAAGGTCTAGGTAGTGACAGCGTGACTCTA
>JGI26470J50227_1000302_pt1 | contig 21616 bp, 25 predicted proteins | sample FreactTroBogLake_FD_50227 | JGI IMG/M metagenome (IMG submission 50227) | reverse complement strand
CGCTGTCCACCGACGCCGGGGTTACGCCCGCCGCACCCGCGAAGTCCTAAACCAAACTGGCGGGTCGTTCCTCGGCCCGCCAGACTTAATTTCAAAAAACCTTTATGCCATCAGAAATCACCATTGATTATGCTTCGGTAAAAGTCATGCGTTCGCACAAATGAAAACGAAATGCTCAAAACCAAAATGCCGCCGCCGCGCAACCGAGCAAACGCTCGGCAAGAATCCGATATGTCGCAAATGCGCGGATGAAAGAAACCGCAAATCGCGGGAACGGAGTGCCGTCCGCCGCGCCCAAGGCAAATACTNGCCTTCAATCGTGGCGCGCATGAGCGCCGAAACAAGAAAGCGCAAGGTGGCTTAAATGAAAACCCTTGAACAACCTGCGAACGAAGCGGGCACTCAGACTGCGGAGATTGCGGCTGGCTCCGGCGACTTGTTAGGCATCACGAGTAACAACATAACTAAATAACCACATGAGCAGAAAATCAAACTGGCAACGACGCGGACTATCAAAACCGCAAACCGATGCTGACCGGCGCGAACTCCGCGACCGGCGAAAACTCGAATCTAAAATCCGGCAATTGCCGCCTGAACTCCGTGACTTTGCTCGCCAAAATCCGGGACTGGTGCGCTGATGCCTAACGATGAAGCCAGCCATGCGCGACTCGTGGCGTCCGATTGCAAACCGAAGCCGTAACGCGCATTGGCTGCGCTGACTTGTTAAGCACCCGATTTTATGACGACAAAAACAACAACTCTCGAAGACCTGTGGCGGGAATACCGCGATGCGTGCTACCCGCCGAAAAACGGCAAGCTCGACGCGCTGCAAGAAACAGAAACGCGGCAATCCTTCTACGCGGGATGCCTCATCGCAATAAAGGTGATGATTGAAAGCTCTGTGGGACTGACCGAAGAACAAGCCATGCAAAACATCAACAACCTGCGCAACGAGGCGGAAACGGTCTGCCGCCAGCGCATCTACGAAATGAAAGGACGGAACTAAAATGAACGTGAACACAGGACAAATCGTGATGGTGGATGACGGCTGCGAAATGCCAGCCGGCCACGTCGAAGTGAAACGCCCGCTCACCGTGCGAGAGCATCGCCGAATGAAAATAGACCCATACTCGCCGTGCGGATGCGGCAGTGGCAAGAAGTTCAAATTCTGCTGCTACCAGAAAGCATCCGCGTCGGTGTCTAACGTCTGCATGAGCCACGGCGGGCATCCGTGACTCTCGAATTTGGAGCGACGTGCGCGCCCGCCTTTGTGCTCCATGCAGTGGTTAGGGCGCAGAAACCAACGACAAAATAAAACAATGAAAGTAATAACTGAAGGCCACAAATACGAACTGGAAAACTTCGAGCCGAACCGCCCGTCAAACGACGTGAGCAAGGGGCTACGCAAGGAAGCCTACGAACTGTGTCACGCGATTGAGGCGTGCGGATGCTCGGAGCAAGTCACGAAAGCTGTAACCCTCGCTTCGGCGCTGGGTGACAAAATCGGAATCCTCGAAAATGGAAACCAGACCATTCAATTCATCGAGAAGAAACCCGACCTCGAAAAAGGCAACGGCGTCCCGTTCACGGTCAACAACGGCACGACGAATGAGGAAGTCATCAAAGTGCTGGTGGATCGGCTGAACTCGATGCAGGCCAAATTCCCGTGCCGCGAAAACGCCATCGTGACAACGCATCTGGAAACCGCGCTGCTCTGGCTCGAAAAACGCACTGCCGACCGTAAGGCTCGCGGCGTGGAAGGAAAACTTCTCAAGTGAACCATGGCGCAGAGTGGGGCGCCCGCTCTGCGCTCTAACATTTCAAGCTGAGACACCCGCGACCCATGACTCCCGAACCACTGAAGACCGAAGCGGATAACGGCCAGCGCCAACGCGGGTTGGCTCCGGCGACTTGTTGTGCCGCGTGCGTGGAAGCTCTGGAATCTGCGCTGATAGCAATCGGCGGACTCCATGCAACGATGTCTTACACGCCACACTTCAATCGCGACCACCTGGCGCAAGATGGCTACGCAATCCAAGTCCTGAGAGACCAAGTGGTCAAACTGAAAAAGCGGCACAACATTGCAATAGGCGGAACACCTGCAAAATAAAATTTCCCAAAAATGTCACGCATCAAAATAACCCAATGTTTAAGCGGATGCTCATTACCTTAACAAGCTAATATGCGGATTTTGCTTGAAATCCCAAAACACCAGTGATACCTTGATTCTATTGCGTTTTATGAGTTCCAACCAAAATCTTGAAAAATCCCAAACCAGCGAAAAACAGGGCAAAATAGTTGCGAAAGTGTCACAAAGTGTCACGGCGGTTGCCTCCGGCACCGTGTTAGGCGGCAGGACGATAAACCTATCGCTCAACCCATCAACGTATAAAGAAGCGTCCCGCCTCGCCAGCTTGCTCGGCATGAATCATCCCCGCGAAGTAATCCGAATGGCGATGATGCTAGGACTGTCTGAAATCAAAAAACGATTCGAGACAGAGCTAAAACAAAATGACGTGGCCCTGCCGCCTAACGTGCCGATGAGCGAACCGCCGACCAAGACGCCATGAAAAACACTGAAGACGCTATCGGCGGTTCGCTCCATCGGGCTGGTTCGGCACGGTCGTGTGTCGTCTGTGGTGCTCGCGTGAGAAATCAAAACCCTAAAACAAAAACCTGCGACCCAATATGCACCGCTGCGAAACGCGCCGGAAGAAATCGGAGTGAACAAATCGCGTGGGAAATGGCAAACCCGAACGTGGATGAAAACCCGCCGTGCTGTGAGACGTGCGGAATGTTCACGAGCGAATGCCAATGCTGGGACGCCGTAAACGGAATCTGAAATATGCAATACTACATCCTCTCTCTGAATCACTCGCCAGCCGACGGCTGCGCTTTGTGGTGGTGTCCGAATGATGCGGGCTACACCAAGAACCTGCTCAAGGCTGGAAAATACGACGCGGCCAAAGTGGAAGCCGCGCCGTGGCACTATAACGATGGCACGGCAACTCGGGCGATACCGTGCGATGAAGTCGAAGCATCGGTGATGCTCTCCGTGGACTGGAACAAGGCACGCAAGCAATGGGCGAAAGCACCTAACGCTCCTGCTGAGCCAAGCGGGAACGAGGACGCCCAAAAAACAAAATGAAGCGACTACCTGCTTTGGCTCCGGCAGGTGGTTAGACGGCACGAACGTAAAACAAATATGAAATGCTCAATATGTGGTGGATATGTCGAGTGGAAAGGCCCGCTCTCAAACCTTACGCACACTGAGTGCGCCAACTGCGGCGGCAAAAACTGCCAAGAGGCAGAACCTAAACCGGAATGCGATGAAGATGAAGGTCTGGTCGAGCAGTGTATCGAGGTGGTGAGAAGCCAAAATACTGCTACCGTCTCAATCCTGCAACGTCGCCTGCGTCTCGGATATACCCGCGCCGCTCGGCTCATGGATGAACTAGAGCGCCGGGGTGTGGTGAGCGCGCCACTGGACTGGAAATCTGCAACACGAACGGTGCTGCCGTCTAACGACTGACATGAGCGACCGCCTGACAACGACCGTGGAGCGCACTGCGCCCGCCCGAACTGCCTGCGCCGATGGTGCGGAGAGCGGGCCGGCGGTTCGCTCGATGGAATTGTTAGACCCCAAAATCGTGTGCTCTGATAACTGCGAAGCCATGCGCCTGATGGAGTCTGAAAGCGTGGACTTGGTAGTGACATCTCCGCCATACGACAACCTGCGCCAATACGGTGGCCACGGATGGGACTTCTACGGTGTGGCGTGGAATCTCGCCCGACTTCTGAAACCCGGTGGCGTCATCGTCTGGATCGTAAATGACGCTACGGAAGATGGAAGCGAGACGGGAACGAGCATGGAGCAAGCTCTGCACTTCAAGCGGCTGGGCCTGCGACTGCACGACACGATGATATACCGAAAGACCAACAAGCCACCGCTGAACCATCCGCGATACGAACAGGAATGGGAATACGCCTTCGTGCTGTCCAAAGGCAAACCAAAGACGGTGAACCTGCTGCAAGAATCCTGCATCCTCGCTGGCAAAATAAACAACGGAACTGCTCGGAATGGTGGCGGTGATGACTTGGTGAAAAAGCACGGTGCGGGCAAACCGTATAAAGAAACCAAACCGCGTGGCAACGTCTGGAGCTACGCTGTCGGAACAGAGCAAGACAGCGACGGGACGCACCCTGCCATCTTCCCTGAATCTCTCGCCAAAGACCATATCGCAAGCTGGTCAAATGCTGGCGACGTAGTGCTAGACCCGTTCGCGGGGTCAGGCACGACAATCAAATCCGCGAAAGAACTAGGACGCCAAGCCATCGGCATCGAAATCAATCCCGAATATGTCAAACTCATCAACAAACGACTCCAACAAGACGCGCTCGCACTTGGGGTCTAACATTGCAACAGGCGGAACACCTGCGAAATGAAAACCACAAACCGCTGGAAATCAGCAAAAAGCAAAAGACATCGTTGGAGCCGGAATTGCATAGCCGCCAAAGAGCGATTGCGCCTTCAACGCGCTTTATCGCCGCAAGCCGAATCGCCATTGCCGCCAGAAATCGCCAAAGTAAAACCAGCTAAATTCAGTGTCAAAATCAACATGGAACGCGCCGACGGTGAGCGGATTCAATTCACATGCCACCGTATTGGAGACAAAATTTACCGCCACGGAAATCTGGTTGCGCCCAAAAGTTTTTTCCGAAACATAGGTGCAATTGCAGAACTTTGGAGCCGAGAATAATGCCCTTCCGCACCTTCAAACCTCACCGCGCCCGCGACAAGTCGAAACCCGGCTGGCGGCGCTGGCGCGTGATTCGCCCAAAAGATTTGCGGCGCGAAGGCTTGCGTGTGCGAAATTATTTTGGCTCAAGGTCGGAGGCGCAGGCTTTTGTAAAGGAGCTTCAACGCTCCCGCTTTGGCGACCAAGACGATGCGCTGCCGGAAAAGGAAAAGCGCGCCGTCTCGCAACTGCTCAAAGAGTTTTCGTGCATGGAAATTATCACCGCGACCAAAGACTACCGCGAACGCAAAACAAAAAAGCGCAAGCCGGTTTCCGATCTGGCCGGTGAATATCTGGCCGACCAGGAAAAACATTTGCGCGATAATTCCTATGCCGTGCTGAAAATTTCGCTGGCTTCATTCTGCAAAGCCTGCGACAAAACGATTGATGAAATAACGCCGGATGATGTTCGCTTGTGGCTGAAAAATGCGCGCACCAAGGCCGGCAACCCGGTTTCGGCGTGGACGACCAAGGGACTGTTGAAAGACGTTTCCGGGATGTTTAACTTTGCGAAAAACAACGGGCTGATTCCGCTGAATCCCTGCGCGGCGGTGAAGTCGCCGAAAATTGAACACAAGGCCGCGAAGATTTTTACCGTGGATGAGTGCCGAAGGATTTTGGACTATTGCTGGGAACATGATGCCGCGCTGCTTGGTTACATCGTTCCAATCTTATTTTTGGGATTGCGTCCAGATGAATCCAGGCGCATGAAGCCGGAATTTGTGAAGCACGGCAACATTTTCGATTTGCCGGGCGACTCGGCAAAGCTGGCGGGACGGCGCGTGATCCACATAAACGCGACGGCGGCGGCATGGCTGGCGAATTCAGAGGTTCAATTTGGCAATTTTGTGAACCTTGGACGGCGGATGGACAAGCTTAGGAAAGCGGCGGCGATAACTTGGAGCAAGGATGTTTTGCGCCATAGCTTTTGCTCTTACTCGCTGCCGATTCATGGGGTAAATGAAACTGCCAAAAATGCCGGCAACTCGGAAACCATCATCTACAAGCATTACCGGGAAATTGTTTCCAAGGAGGATGCGGAGAGGTTTTGGGGGTTGAGGCCGGGGAGTGGTTAGGCATCCGGTAAAATTTACGGTCAAACATAAAAAACAAACAAAGCAAAACTATGACAAATACAAAATCGGACTTCATCAATGAAAAAGAACTACTAAAGCGTGTGCCTGTGTGTCGCAAAACTTGGTATAACTATATTCAGACCGGAAAAATACCAGTGGTAAGAATTGCACGAATCAAGCTCTATCACTGGCCCAGCGTCGAACAGGCTCTCATAAAACTCCAAGAACGCCAGGATGCCTAACCCTGCCCAAGACAAAAGCCCCGCAAAATGAAATGCACCAGCGGCCAGTCCCATTATTTTTACCTTAACGTCTGCCAGCATTGCGACCGGCCAAGGAAAGAAATCCGCGAATCGCAACTGGCGGCGAAGAAAGCGAAGCGAAAAGCCAAAAACCCGTTGCCAGAATCAAAATCCATGACACAATAAAACCAGATTGGAATTAGATTAATCCCAAATTCTTACCAAGCATGAGCCTTATTATTGACAATCCAGATTGGCTAGGAATTGTGGCAGGTCTTGCCAACAAGAAAATTTCTTTTTGGGATTTACCGGATCAACCGTCGCATTTTTTCCCAGACCAGACCGGAGCAAACGCGGTTTGGGACGCAGAGGAATTGAATTGTTTGGTCAATGACATGGCGCGCCTCCGCCGACAAGCGGACGAACTCAAAAAAATAATTCCTGCAAAATCCCAACTTTGGCAAGAGCAGTTCTTGCAAGCGGCGGATGAAATAGAGCTTAAAATAAAAAAACTTCTTGGAAACAAAGTGGAATTTACCTCAAACAAAATATCACCCCAGCCAATACCCGCATGACCGACGACCAACACGACCCGCTGGAAGCCTTCGCCGATGACCGGCTGGCACTAGCGCAAAAGATTCACGAACAAAACCGGGATGCCGAACCGAATGAGGATAATTCAGAAAGCGATGAAGGCAGGCAGGAGGATGTGGCCCGCGAATGCGGTTGTTCGGTGTCGCTGGTATCGGACATTTTGCTTTCGGCGATTGAACGCGGCTTGGTAATGACGCCTGCTGGCATCAAGCGGGCTTCGGTGTCAGATGAAGAAAAAAAGTTCCGCGAACTGACTTCCAAGCTGATAAAAATTTTGGATTACACCAAGCCGCCGGAACGTCCCGGCAACGATGAATTTGACGTGCTTTCAACCATGCGCGTCCGGCGCTATGCCGCGCTTCACGCTTTCGATGTGCCACAGTTCGACGCGATGAACGGCCATTTAAATATGCAGCAATTCGCTTCTACTGTGAAGGTGCTGAAATGGAATTACGTCAAAGGCAAGTTGAAGAAAACCGAGCATCCGCTTACGAAGGCCGCTGTGAACAATGCGGTGCTAGATGCCCAAAAACATTTTGGATTGCCGCCGCGTAAGGATCAGCGCGAGGAGGAAACGCGGGAATTGCAATCGGCGGTTAGGAATGGGCAGTTGAAAAAATCCTAGAAACGATCAAAGTTTTATGACTAACAAACTCGAAATCACCGAATCTCCCTTGGCTAAATTTCTCGCCACGCATCCGCATGAGAAAAAAGCTCACGAACTGCGGATGGAAGAATTTCGCAAGGTCTGCGGCAACCTTATCAGCACCATCAAGCCGGTGCTGCAAGGCATCATTGACAAAGCGGAGCAAGTGCGTCGCGTCGGAATTGTCCTAACCGAAGAAGCGCAAGCCTTGCCCGGTGGAAAGTTCTCGCGCGATTTTTACGAGCAAATGAAGCATGAGCTAACCGACGAGCGCGGGCAGACGGTTTCATTTGAACTCTGCGAATGGGCTATCAAGGTAGCCAAGGAAAATCTGAATCCGATTGAGGACTTGAACACCGCTTTGAAATGGCGGCAACCTTTGCTGCTGGCGACAGGCGAAGAAGAATTTGCTTTGCAGATGCAGCGTGCGCCACAGGTCGCCCATGCGCCGCCCGATCCGCGTGATGCGCTGAACAAGGTTCTGGACGCGGCCTTGTTTAAATCCCGCCGCGAGGAGTTCACCAAAAGGTATTATCAGGGCGGCACCTGGATGCCCGGCGTGATTGATGTCGTCGCCGGCCAATGGAAGCCGTTTTTTGACGAGGTTGAATTGTTTCGGCAGGAATTGGGAATTTAAGTGACCGCCGCTCCCGCCATAGAGTCGCCCGCCCGCAAACGTGGCCGGCCACGCAAGCCGCGCCCCGAAGTGCCGATTGACGCCCAGCCGCTATCCGAAGATGAGCTAGAAACCAAGCTGGCAAAATTTCCGCCCGCCGAGCAGCTTAATCTGCGGATCACTTATCATAAATACTTGCAGGGCGAAACGCAGAAATGGCAGGAAGAAAAATTGATGGCTAAAGGCATCATCGGCGGCAAGATAAAAACCAAAGAACTGCCGCTGCAATGTTCGCTAGGCCAACTGGCGGATTACCTGACCGAGACTTACGGTAAGGAACTCGGACAGACATACTATGTGCCAGAAATCAAGGCGTGGACGAAAGAAGGGATGCCGGGGCCGGCGGGTCCGGGCGGAAATCACCGCATTAACAGCGGACCGGCCATAAAATGGATTTTGGAGAACAAAATTTTGATGCAAACCGGCGGGGCGACCGGCGGCGGCGACAACTTGCCCAAAAGGGCAGCCGAGGCCAAAGCGAATCAGGAAATCATTGCCGAACGCCGGGCATTGCGGGCGGACATCGAGGAGCAGCGCAAATTTGATGCGCGCTGGATGCTGCGCGAGTGCCACGATTATGAGCGCGAAGGATTCGGAATGATTGTGCGGCAGGAAATTTTGTCGTTGTTGAAAGGCGTTTTAGACGATGTGCGGCAATCGGATAAAGAGGCTGGAATTGATGACGCGGCGGTTGAGCGCCAGATAGCAGCTTTGCGCCCCAAGATTGATGCTAAATTCGAGGCGTCCCAGCAAGCCTTGGCGACAAAGGCGGAAGAAATTGACCGCGCCGCGCATGAAATGTCCGAACAGAAAAAAGCAGAATTGAAGGTGAAGAATTTATGACAAAATATAGAACCAGAAAAAAACTTGAGGTAGCCAATGCTGCCTAACATTCGGAGCTGAGCCATGCGCGACCCAAACCTCACAACCGCGATAGCGGATATGCCAGCGCCAACGCGCATTGGCTCCGGCGACTGGTTAGACGCCATTGTGTGTGACGACAATGTAAAAGTTCTCTCCGGCCTGCCTGATGCGTGTATAGACCTGACGGTGACAAGCCCGCCGTATGATGACATCTTTGCGTATGGTGGACACTCTTGGAACTTCGATGGACTCGCCGCGCAACTCGCCCGCGTGACAAAGCCCGGCGGCGTGGTGGTGTGGATAATCGGCGACCAGACGAAGAACGGTGCGGAAAGCCTGACGAGCTTCCGGCAAGCTCTCGCCTTCGACGCGCTCGGCCTGCGGATGCACGACACGATGATCTACGAGAAATCCGGCGTGGCATATCCTGACAGCAACCGATACCTGCAAGTCGTGGAATGGATGTTCGTGCTGTCCAAAGGCAAACCAAAGACGGTGAACCTGCTGCGCGACCGGCCAAACAAATATGTCGGCACAATGGGCGGCAACGGACGCGGCGGACTATGCAAGCGCAACGAGTTCGGGATACGCTTCAACATCTGGAGATACCCGACGGGCCGCGACAACTCGACGAAAGACCGCGTGGCATACGAGCATCCGTGTGTGATGCCGGAAGCTCTCGCCCGCGACCATATCCTGACATGGAGCAAGGAGGGAGAAACCGTGCTGGACTGCTTCGCTGGAAGCGGCACGACTCTGAAAATGGCACGCGAAACAAACCGCCGATACCTCGGCATCGAAATCAATCAAACCTATGTGGACATCATTAACAAACGCCTCGAAAACCCTGCGCTCTCGCTTGGCGTCTAACATTGCAACAGGCGGAACACCTGCAAGCCCAAAATGACCACCCCCGCCCCATACGTCGAAAGCGAAGGCTGCAAAAGGCTCAAGCGTGCGCTGTTGCAAAAGGTGTTTCGGGGCGACATCATTGAGAACGCTAAACGGTTCAAACTGGTCGGTCCGGCATATGATTCGATGCCCAAAAACCAGAACGGGCATTTCTGGATTTCCACGGCGCGGCAATTGAGTGGACCGCTGGCTGCGTTGCATGATCCTGCCGTGCGCGAGGTGGGCATCATCGGGGCAACGCAGGTTTTGAAATCGCTGGCGGGCAACATCTGGCTTCCGTTCGTGATGGAGCACGATCCTGGCGATGCGTTGGTGACTTTTGAGAATGATGCAAAGGCGCAGGATTTTGCCAACCGGCGATTCATGCCGACGGTCCGCAACCACCCAACGCTGTCAGAAAGAATCAAGGCCGAAACGGTGACGCGCCATGATTTCACCAGCACAAAAATCAAATCGTCCTCGATGACGCTGGAAATCGCAGGGTTAAACGACAGCACGGTTTCAACTTTTTCATATCGGTATATCTGGATTTCGGAAAGCTGGCAGCATTACAAGGATGGGATGCTGGACAAGGCGCGGAAACGTGCCGACCGTTACCCTGATACCTGCAAAATCCTAATTGAATCACAGGCGGGTCTGGCAAAGGGCGATTTGCATAATTGGGCGTTGACGGCGCACGCGGTTCACTACGAATGGGCGTGTCCGTTTTGTCAAGGAAGGCAAACATGGCATTGCACAAACGAGTTTGGAAATTTGCGGTCGTCGGATTTCGTCGCTATCAAGCCAAAAGACGCGGCGGAAAATTGGGAAGCGCCGAAAGCGGGAACATATAGCGGAATGAAGTTTCCCGCCGAAGGCACGATTGATGAGCGGGCGCGGGCGGCGACATGGGAATGTCATCATTGCGCGACGCAGATTGCCGACACGAAAGAAAATCGCCGCGCGATTGCGGAAAGCGCCACGCAGAATTACAAGATTCTGGAAAACGGATTTCTTCGCAGTCCGAAATCCGTTGTATTTTACCTGCCTAAAGAGTGCAACGTGGACAACACATTTGAGGCTTCCGTGAAATCATATTTGACGGCCAAGCAATCCGCCGCCGTGGGCTATATGCAACGGCTGACGGACTGGCATCTGTCCGAACGCGCGGTGTTTTACGACGCGGAATTTGCCGAACGCAAGGCGGTGGAAATCTCGATGGGCAGCTACGAAACCGATCCGAATTTGACCATGCCAAACTCGCATTGCCGGCAGGTGACGGCGGATTGCGGCAAGGCCGAGGACGCCGGGCCGGACGAAAACCGCATCGGGCTTTTATGGTTTGACATCTGGGAATGGGACAAGGCGAGCAATGGCAGGCAGTTGAGTTACGGCGTGGTGAACTCATGGGCATTACTCGCGGCACAGCAACGGTTCTGGAAAGTGCCGTCGGCGCGGACGTATGTGGACGCTGGCTGGATGCCTTCGCAGGTTGAGGAAAACGCGGTGAAGTATTTTGACCTGCAAAGTTTCGGCACATTGAAAGTGCCGCACGCTTGGAAGCTAATTTTGGGAGCGGGCATGAACCGGCGCATGTCGGTTCCCGGCACGGGCAAGGGCATCGCCTATTCAGTGGACAAACTGCCCGGCGGCGAACGCAAAGCCCATGATGCGACCGGCAAGCTATGGAAGCTCAATGTGTATAAACTTACTTGGAGCAACCTCGCGTTTGAAAAGCAACTGGACAGCATCTTGGCGAAGGGCGTTTCGCAATCGCTGGAATTTTTGCCAAAAGACAAAATGATGATCGTGGACTTGGACGGCAAGCCATCGGTGGAACTGACAAAATTTTCACTGGACAGGTGCAAAGACGGCGACAATAAGTTTGCAAGTTATACGAGCCAGTTGAACTCGCGGCGGTTTAAGGAATCGTCGGGGAAATATGAGGATTACGAAAAATCAAGCCGGCCAACCGAGTTTAGAGATACCTTGCTCATGCAATTGGCGGGGATCGCCAAAGATGGTTTGCTCGGACATGGATTCACGACGGATGCGCCGCAAAAATAAAACATGGAGAATTTTATGACCCGGCTTTGACTTCCCGCCATTGGCGATGGCCGTGGCTCCTCCTATCGTTTGGCGCGAACCCGCAGTGTTTACTGCGGGAGATACGCTTATTTTTCAGCGTAACCTGCCGGATTATCCGCCGTCCGCTGGCTGGGCCATTCGGCTGGCGGTGACGCAAAACACTCCCAATGGCGCGGTATTGGCGTTCCCGCCCGTGGTTTCCGCGCCAGACAGCACCAATACCTACCACGTTTTCAATGTTCCAAATTTCTGCGCCGGACTTGCGGCGGGAACATATGTATTGACGGAAGAAGTAGTCAACGCGGCGGGCAACGCGGCAACTAATCCGCCCATTGCAGCGGGGACAAAACACCAGATTTATTTTGCGGACAACTTTCAGCTTCAAGACGACTTGGCGGACGGGCTGGCGACTGCGCCGGTGCTGACCGAAGCGCAAATCAACTTGGCCTTACTGAACACGACTTACCGGCAATTGATGGCTTTAAAGTTCGCCGAGACGGAAGATTTGCGGAGCCGGTTTCGGATTCAAGACCAGCAAAAGGTTTTGCAGGACATCAAGTATTGGAAAAATATCCGCATCCTCGAAATTCAGCAGGAACGCGCGCGGAACGGGCAGAATCCCGGCAACGTGCAGGAGGCGCTTTTTTGCATCGGGTAATTTTATGATTGCATCATTCATTTTGTTTGCGATTGGCGTCTGGATCGGACGCGGTTGGGCAAATTATGCTCAGGCAAAATTTTTTGAGCAAAAATTTCCAGAACTTCCGAAAATTGAATACAGCTTTTGGAGCTTCTTTAAATTATGAAAATAACATGCAACACGGCATCGGTGGTTGGCGACAAACGGGTTGAAAAATCCTGCACAGTCGAATTGGCGGATGATGTCCTCGAAACAAAGCCGGATCAAATTGAACCTCAAGCAGCATTAAAAACCATCATCCAAGAAGTTTTTGACGGCATCAAATCGTGAAAATTGCGCTCTACAACGGCACGCGAGCCATTGCGCGGACAGAATCCGAACCAGATTTCGTCCCAAGCAATGCGCCGCAAGCATTGCTTTGGCGGGCGCAACAAGAAAAGGTCGAAACCTACGATGAGTTTCGTTCGCTGGCGGCTAAAATGAACCGCAATTTTGACGCGGCCAGCACGGACAATTTTACCTCCGATTTCAAGGGCAGCTATCTTTCGGCCAATGCGGAAATGTTTCCGGCTACTTACACCACGCGGGCGCGCGGGCGGTCGCTGGTGCAAAACACTCCTCACGCCAAAGGTTTAATGCGCGTGTATGCCGATAACGTCGTCGGCGATGATCCGTTTGAATTGGAAATGGAAGTCGGCAAAAAAAACGCCGACGGCAGTTTCGTGGAGGAGACGGATACAAACGAGGCGATTGAAAAAGCGTGGAAACGGTTCTGCCGGAAGGAAAATTTCACGACCGGCAAACGCATGGATTTCATGGAGGCGATGCGCGTAGTGGAAATGGGCTGCGTCCACCCTGGCACGGTAATTTGCCAGGAACATTTCAATTTCAAGGGCAATGAATTTGGTTTTGCGGTCCGGCTTTTGGAGCAAGATCGCCTGCAAGAAACTTACACGGGCGAATCCGGCGTCAACAGCAAGTTCGGCGCGGGCAACCCCATTCGCGCGAGCCGGGAATACGACAAAGACACGGATGAAATCCTAGCTTATTGGATTCTGAACCGGCATCCGTCGGAAATTTACGCGCAGACAAATGTTTTTCCCGAAGATCAGATTGACCGCATACAAATTCCCGCGAGCGAGATTATAGAATTCAGCAATTTGCGGATGCGGCCAGAGCAGGACATTGGCATGACGGAACTAGATGCCACCATCAAACCGTTGTGGCGGCTTTATCAGTTCGGCAAATCCCTGACTCTTTCGAGCATTGCCAGCGCGAGCAAGCCTTGGTGGATTGAAGAAGCGTTGCCGACCGGCCAAGAATTGCCGAGTGAAATCCGCGAACTGGTGGAAAATTTGCGATTGAATGGCGGCGTCGGCGGGAACGGCGACAACGGGAAAAATCCGGCAGCTTTGCAGACCGGCAACGGCACGCCGATTGTCAAAATCACGCCCGGCTCGCGCGAGAAATTGCCGGCGGGCATGGTGATGAAACAGGCCGACCCGAAGTTTCCCATTGAAGGCGCGGACCAGTTCCAAAAAAACAACGAACGCGAAATTTCCGTAGCTACGCACGGCAGCTATCAGCAGTTGACGGGCGATTATCAGAGCCTTGGCTTTATTGCCGGCTTGATGAGCCAGCAGGCTTTCCAACGCAACATGCGAGTGCGCCAGAAATCGCGCATTGAAGATTTGCGCCGGTTGTTTCGAGACTGGCTGAAATCCGCAATCCAATCTCGGTATTTTGACCGTCGCGGACAGGATATTTTAATGTCCCGTCTTGAGGAATATGTGGACGGCGCAAAATTCAAAGGGCAGGCATGGGAATTTGTGAATCCACTGGTGGAAGCGCAGACGCTTATTTTGCTTTGCGAGGCGGGACATTTGACGCGGCAAGATGTGCAGGATCGGTTGACGCAAGGCAAGAAATTCTCCGAACTCAAAGCAATTCTTAAACAGGAATATGAGGAACTGTCGGAAGCGGGATTGCCTTACGGTCAGGCGGAAGCCACCGAGCCGGGCGTGAACAAAGAAGGCGATGCACCGCCCGGAACAAAAAAACCGGAAGCGGCGGGAACGCAGGAAGGTGGCGCGGCAGATAAACCGCCGAAAAGCAAAAAGGCGTTGCCAAAGTCGCGGAATGCGAGCAGCTATGCCACGCGGCAGCGCGGCGAAATTGACCTGACAACCAGCCGGCTTATTGACCATTCGATGAATGGACATTGACGCATGAGCAACCCATTTGCCGAACACGCGCAAAACACGGCGGATTATCATGCCATGCTCAAGGGCGATGATGGTTCCGGTGGTGCAACATTGACGTTTCCATTGCTACCCGGCTCTCCGGTTGTGGATTGCACTTTTGAACGCATCATTGACAATTTCGATCTTGTGGGCGGCCAATCTTCAAAATTAATGGTTGAAGGTTGCAAATTTTTGGCATCAGGAATCCCGGCAGCAAACCTTCCGCGCATCCGAAAAGGGCTGCAATGTGTTTTGCTTCCAAATCCATCTGCCGCGCCAGTCGCGCTTCAACTATGGTCGGGCGGCATGGAGCAGGGCGGCCTGATTTTTAATTTTGTGTTGGTATCTCTCAACTACTCGGCGTGAAATTTGGCGGCGGCGGTGTGGAAATTGACGGAACCCCAGTTTTCCGAAATGACCGCGCCGCCGTCTGCCGCCGGTTTGACTTATGGCATTTAGCAAATGAGTGCCACCGCCGCCGACAAAGAAAAAACGCCCGCCGATGGTTCGGCAGCGTCTCAGCAAACGCCGGAAGTCAAACCGTTCGCCCCTGTGGAAATGGATCGCGGCGAATCCGCTCCGGTGCTTTACCGTAATACCACCGTTGAGCCTGACGATTTTTCGGGCGACAATGTTTTTCAAATCGCCATCAGTTCCGAATACCCCGGTATGCAGCGCGCCACAGCTTTGCATGAATCGCTCGGCATCGCCAAAGAGGGCGAGTTGTTCACGGAAGTATTGAGCCACGAGCCAGGCGATGTGGATTTGTCGTGGCTAAACAGCGGGCGCGCGGCGTTTTTGGATGAGCACAAATCCACGCGGCATTTGGGTAAAATCCACAAAGCAAATCTGGCGCAAGATAAAGTCGTTCGCGGCGTGGTCGAATGCGACTTGGCTTCAAAACTTTCCACCACCCGCCGCAATCAAATTAAAAAACGCAGCCGGACCAACATTTCGTGCGGCTACGTTCACACGCGCTATCTAGGGCCAACCAAGTTGGCCGACGGCACGACCGGACATCGGTTTGCTTTTCAACCCCGTGAAGCCTCAAGTGTAGCCGACCCGCTTGATCCGACCGTTGGCCTCGAACGCAAGGCCGAAGAATGCGCCTGCTTCGGTTGCGGAAAAAAAGAAGTCCGCACAAAAATGAAAGCCGGCGAGGACGGCGCTCTTTATTGCAGCCAAGACTGCATTGACGCCGAAGAATCCGACGAATCGCTTCGCAGCAATGGCGAAAAAATGTTTCGCGCCAAGGCGGGTGGAAAAGAGTTTCGCATTTCTCACGCGGAGCTTCGCCAAAAAACCGTGTCCGCTTTGGACAACGACAAGCGTTTTAAATACAAACGCGATAACGGGGATCAAGTTTCCGATTTTTACCATCACGACAACCATCAGGTGAGCGCGGATGCCACTGCTTTTCAGGCCATTGTTTCAAGTCCGGCATGGCGCGATGGCAGCAAACTTTACGCGGTGGATTTTACTTACGACGGAAGCGGCGTAACGCTAGGCGACTCAACTCACGTCGAACCAAAAACTACGCTGGAAGCGGTTGAACGCGGCACGCCCTGCGACCTAAAACAGTTTCGCGCAGTTGACTCCTCAAAATTAGCAGAAGCGGAAAAAACCGCTCCAAACAATTTACCAACTAAAATTATGGCCGACGCCACCATCACTCCCGAAATTGAAGCGCAGGTTTCCGCGAAACTTGAGCCAACCCTCCGCAGCAAGATTGAGGGCGAACTGCAAACGCGCAACAGCAAGACGCTGGAAGCTCTCACCGCCCACAAAAAGGAAATTCGCGCCTTGGCCGACGACCACTGCAAAACCAGCGGTGCAAATTGGGCCGGCAAGCCCGGCGAAGTTTTCGTTGTGGCCGACAAAATCCGCTCGCTGCAAATCGAAGCGTTTGAGGCTTTGGACAAGGGCGCGTCGCCGTCCGACATTCGCAACACTTTCAAAACCGATTGCGGCGAACTCGTCCGCAGTTCTCGCAAACCGGAAAATCCCGCCGAAATTGCCAATCTGCCGGAAGAAATTGCCAGCCGTTGCAGCCTGAAACGCCTTTGGGATGAGGCCGACAAAGCTTTCGAGCGCGGTATGCGGAGCGCGGCTTTCAAGCTCACCGACGGCGCGGAAGCGGAATCTGAAAAAGAAATCCGTTTGCGGTCGCAGCGTTTTCCGGGCGGCATGGGCGTCGAGCCTGTCGGCCAGCTTTTCCCGGCCAATGTTCGCTGCTCGGCCATGACCGCCGATGCGCGCCGCGCCATGAAGCGCAATTTGAGTGGCCGCATGACTCGCGATGCGCTTTCAACTGATTACCCGACGATGGGCGCGGGCATCGCTCCCGAATACCTGACACCCATTGAATTGCTCCGCAACAAAATGGTGTTTGGTCGCTTGGGTGTGACCATGATTAGCGGCGTAGTTGGTTCGCCGATTGTTTTGCCCCGCCAAACTGCGCCTGGTGTGGCGGACTCGCTGCCGGAAGGCGCGACGGAAAACGCTTCGGACATGACTTGGGATCAGGTTCGCCTGACGCCGCATCGTATTTCCAGCGTCCGAAAATACTCTCGTTTCGGCATGACACAATTCCCCGGCTTTGAAGCCTATGCTTGGGATGACGGCATGCAAACCATCGCCATCAAAGCCGATTATCTCGGCTTGAACGGCGGCGCAAATGGCGACGAACCCACGGGCATCTTGAACCAATTCGGCATCGGGCAGGTCGTTTTCGGCGGCTCGGCTGCCAACGCCTACAAAAATTTGATTGCGCTGGAAACTGCCATCCGCAAATCAAACATTGACGAGGAGCCGGTGTTTGTCACCACTTCCGTCGGACGCGGCACGCTGCGCATCACGCCGGCTACGCTGACTGGTTCAACCGTTGTTTCTGGCGCATCCACGGCGCTTTGGTTCGATAACCAATTGGTTGGCCGCCCAGCGGAAGACAGCCAGCAGGTGCCGAATGACATTGTGGTGGCTTTTGTCCCCCGCCATGTGCTGTTTGCTGACTGGCTCGGCACAGCGGTTGTCTTGGACACGCTGACCTTGGCGGATCAGGACAAATACAAGCTGTCGCTCAACAAATATATTGATTGGGGTCTGCGCCATCCTTCGGCGGTCGCCCGCAGCATGGACTCGATTGCGGTCCTGTCGTAAGCAAAAACTGAACATTCACTTTTACAAATCACAACTATGAAATTTAACAAATGGATTCTCGGTCTGGCGGCAGTTGGTGTCATGGCTTTTGCCGTGGCCGCTCAAGCGCAGGAAGATGCCTTCAACCTAGTCCGCGTGCAAAACCTCATCAACCCGACCAACGCCATTTTTGGCGGCGCGCAGAGCGTCACGAATTATGTTTCTGACCAGACGGGTTATTACGGTCGCGGCTTCATTCTCGTCAACGTCAACACGAACATTTCCGGCGGCGGCGGCGCAACCACCTTTGCGGTGCAAGTTTCCCCCGATCAAACGAACTGGGTGAACTTGAACAATTACGCCCTGATTACCGCGCCGACGGCGATTTCTTACACCAACAGCAGCTATGGCGGGACAAATTTGATCGCAACGGACAACTTTTTGTTGCCGTTCACACTCACTTATCCGACGCCTTATACTGCCGGTTTCCAAACGCCATATCCGGCTCCGGTTTTGTTCACCAACACTGCCGCCTCGGTGACGGTTCCCACGTCGGGCAACTACATCATCGGTTTCAGCTTGCGCGACAATCCGCGTTATCTGCAAACCATTGTCACCACAGCATCCACCAAAACCAATGTGGTCACGGCTACGTTGCTCGGATTCCGTTACACAACCCCGTAATTCAAAACCTCATTTAACCATCGAAAAATATGAAATTAGTAGCCGCCGAAAGCATGCATAACAGCAAAGCACTCCGCGCAAAATTGGACGAAAAAGACCCGCTGTTTGTTGACCAGGCCCACTTGCACAAGGGCGCGCGGTTCAGCATCGGCGAAACCGAAAGCTTGGATGACCTGTCCAAAGAGCAGCGCGAGGGCTTTCGGGTTCTTGTCAATTACGGCAAAGCTGTGCGGGATATTGAAAAAAACAAGGAAATCATTGACAAGATTGACAAGGAAGCCAAGCAGGAAGCCGCCGCTGCCAAGGCTGCGGATGCCAACCGGCCCGCATCGCTTGCTGATGTTTTGGCAGCGTTGCCCGGCTTGATTAAAACCGCCGTCGCCGCTGCTGTTAAATAATTTGTCCGTGTTGCTTGTTAGGGGTTCCGCGCCGCAGGGAAATCATAACCTGCGGCGCGGTTTTTTGTCTTGCACAAATTTCCGTGTCACAATAACTGTTTTCATAACAATTTCCTTTCGTGTTTCGTGTGTTTCGTGGTTAAAAATCCCCATCAAACCGTCCGCCCAATATCCTCGTCCTGCGGCATCGTGCGGCGATACAGTTCGCGGCGGAGTTTGGTTGCTATGTCCGCGCGCCCGCGATGATCGGCAATTTCGGCCATTGAAGCCAGAGTTTCATCATACACGGGCAAAGTGATAATGAGGTTGCCTTGGCGGACAATGGCTGCGTTGTATTCGTCTATGGTGGTTTGGAGTGTTGTCATAAAGATGGTGGCTCAATCCAGAAATCAATTTTTACTTCATCATCCAAGGCGCGGGCAACGGTCATTCCAGTTTCAGAATAGTGCCAGCCTTCATAACCTGATTGATCCTTCGACCAATTTATGACGGCTATAAATGGCTCAACGCTGGTGCAAATTTCTTCGGTAATAATCACGCGGCCAACGGCGATGATATTTTCCCCCTTAGGTGGTTCGGTAGTTTTCCAGCCGGGTTCAGATTTCCCCACGAACACTATTTCCCCAAACAGGTTGCGGGATGCTTTTAGCTGGTCGCGGTCAATTTGAATGACAACGCCAGATTTTTCGTTATCGGGCAACCCTTCAAGACATTCGAGGTCGCCGAGTTCTATTAGTTTTCCAGTCATAAAGTTATTTTTAGAATTTGTGAATCCACGCGGAACACGGCTTCGGCTCCCTTATCGCGCCCTTGTCGGTTAGCCCCATGCCCGCGATCCGCAGCACAGACCCCACGCGGCACTGGTCTATTCTGCCGCCCCCTAGCTTAACCCGGCAAATGGCCCCGGTGTCATGCACGCGAACCTCGGCGGCTTGAGTCCCCCCGATGGCGGTCACAGTGCAAAGCCAGATGCCTTCGGCTTTGTGGGCTTCCATAAATCCCCACGACGCACCCCACGCATGGGCCGCAACACCCTCCCCGCCTTCGTCCATCACCATCTTGGCGTGTTCCGGCTTGGTGAGCGGTTCAATCAGCAGGACGTTCGCCGGCAGGCAGCTTCGCAAGCCCTGGAGCATCCCCCACCGCTGCCGCGTGCTATGCCCCAGCAGGCTTTCCCCCGCGACACCGGCGAGCGTGATGACGGCGAACCACTCGCCGAACTGGCGGAACATATCCAGATCAAACGGGGTATAAAGCCCCCCGCTGCGCTTCTTCATGCGTTCGGCTAGAATTGTCGCGCCGCCGATGTTCACTTCGGCAAGCTCGCCGTCAAATTTCCGCTGGCACAGATACAAGCCCGAATCAATCCGCGCCTGCATTTCGGCGGCGGAGATTATGGTTTTGGTTGGGTGTAGTAGGGTGGTGGTCATAGATCAACGGTAGAAGTATTCGCGGTCACGCGCTTTGGTTTCTTCGGGCGTCCACCGAGCTTGCCGTTTTCGCGGGCAGCTTTTGTTTTGGCGGCGCTTCGGATTTTACCGAGCGCCACGGCTGCGGGGNTTTTATTCATGGCTTATTTTTACTCCGTATTCCCCACAGTTGACCCATTTCTTCGACAATTTCAAAGCCGGGTTCTTCGGCGTTGCTTGGGCCGAGGCAGGTGCAATCGGCGTAGTGTTGCTGGCATACCACGCAAAAAGGTTCTCCGCAATCGGGGCATGGTTTGCAGTCGGCGGCGCAGACAATACGAACGCGCTCCACTGTGCCGCCATTGCGCTTGCGATCCCCTGATACGTCTTTGACCGGAGTTTCCAGCGGTCGGGACTTGGCGCGAGTTTGTTTTGCGATTTGTTGGCGCATTGGTTTTCCCAATACCCGCTCGCGGGCTTTGGTAGGATGTTTGTAGGCACGAGCGCCGGAAGGTTTTTGAGCCATAAGCAGGTTGTCTTTGATTCGGGATGCCCGAATTGCCACGGATGGATGACGCAGTCCGGTTTTCGGATTCGGGTTGAGATTGCTCCGACGGGATTTTCGAGTGCGATATGTTTGGCTGGCGCGGCGAGCAGGCATCGCACGAAGTCCAAGGCGTCCTCGGTTAGTTGCGGGTCACGCTTACCACGCACCGTCCAGTGCATCCCGGACGAGCAGAGGTAGGTGCATGGTGGAAAGGCGATGATTATGTCCCACGGCTGCGCCAAGAGTTCGCGCACGTCACCTTGATGATGATTGCCAGTCGTTTCAGACGGCAGCAAGTCGCAAGACCATGCCTCGTGTCCAAGCGAGGCAAAGGCGTCCCGAACCGTTCCGCTGTATTCACAGGCCGCCAGGATTCTCACAGGGGTTTCAGTGTTTCTGGGTTGCACTCGACATATTCCACGGTGCGCCGGGCGTCCATCGGAACGCCACATTCTTTGGCTTCGGCGTCGTGCAGGACTTTTGCGCCATCAAGCGTGGCGGCCTCAAACCAGTCCACAAATGGTTCTTTTGTGCCTTCGATTTTCGTTGTCGCTCTGAACAGTTTGTTTTTCATGCTCTATAAATAACCCAGCGTTCGGATATACACAAGAACTATTTTCAGATGGGACTTATATACAATGTTACCCTAAACCGAAAATCAGTGACCATGCAGCGGCGGCG
>JGI26470J50227_1000301_pt1 | contig 21630 bp, 21 predicted proteins | sample FreactTroBogLake_FD_50227 | JGI IMG/M metagenome (IMG submission 50227) | reverse complement strand
TGGGAAACAATTGCAGTTACTTATGTTGATGTTGATGAAGATACTGCGGCAAAGATCGTCGCAATAGATAATAAAACCTCAGACTCAGGAGAATACGACAGCGCGGCGTTGCTGGATCTCTTAGCAAGCCTTGATGATTTGTCTGCAACCGGTTGGGAATCGAGTGACGTGGATGACTTGCTTGCGCTTATTCAAGAAAAGGAAACACCGCAACTCACGCCTGACGTTCAATTCCACTCTCTTGAGAAGGGTGAAACCGGGCAAAGCAACGTGGCTCACATTCCAAATCTCGGAGAATACGCTGAACGCTACGCGCAAAAAACAACCCGTATGCTAATGGCTGATTACGAAAATGACGTGTATGTATGGTTGATAGAAAAGTTATCGGAGTATCGAGCAATTCACGGCATTAGCAACAACTCTGATGCGATTGTAAAATTGGTGGAAAGTGTTTTCAACGAAAAGGCGCCACATGAAACTGTCTGAATTGCCCGTTTATCGTATTAAAAGAGTTATGACCGAGGATGAAGCGACGGAAACCGTTGGGGAAGTCGTACCTAATCTTGAGCCTAACTGCAACGAAGCCGGGATATGGATTGATGACGATACCGAAGAAGTAGTGTTTGTTTATTTTCCGATGGAAGAAGAAGTCAATTTGTTGAGAGCTTCGGTGCTGAACATTAAGTACGGTGCAACTACTCGACAATCAACCGGAATGCGCAACAAATCTCGCACTTTTGGAATGGCGCCAAGAAAAGTTTATCAACGCCGGGAATCGTGCCGACCCACTTCACTTGCTTACGAGCAACCCGAGGAACACGCGGTGCTGATTGCTTTTGCGGAGAAGTTTGCGAAACTTTACAAAGAATTTGCCCCGGAACTTTACGAGCGCGACAAACAAAACCTTGCCGAAGCCGGGTTGGACAATGAATGGCGCATGACGGATGACGCGTTGTGGACTTCGGGCGTAGTAAATAAATCTTCAACCTTGCCGTATCACCGCGATGGCTTTAATTTTGCTACATGGTCAGCAATGCCCGTAATCAGGCGCGAAATGAAAGGCGGTTATCTCAATTTTCCTGAGTATGACTTGACCTGTTCGTGCCGCGATGGATGGGTAACTTACTTTGCTGGGTACAAATACGTTCACGGCGTGACCCCGATGACTCCAAAATCAAAAGATGCTTACCGGTATTCAATTGTTTACTACGCGTTGCGAGGAATGAAAGATTGTTTTACTTACGCGGTTGAATCGGCTAAGGCAAAAGAATCTCGCACTCATCGGGAAGAACAGATGGTTGAAGTGCTTAAAGGCAACGCAACATCACCATTTGGACAAAAACCCGTTGAATAAACAACTGTGGGAAGATTTTGCAACTTTCCACGCAATACAGACCTATTCGCAAGATATGGATCCAATTTATCCAGTTTTGAAAGAGGTTGGATCTCATTTTCCAGATGAAAGCGCAACATGGTTGGTTTTCCTGCACGTTGCGTACTATCACATTGGTTCAGCGTTAAAAGTTTTTTCCCTGTATCGCCATCCCACCGTTCCGCAAGAGGAATTATTAAAGTTGCCTTGCCTTGTTGCTCGCAGAGGACACCGCGACCCGGTTAGACTTGCAAAACACTTAGACTCGCTTTGCTTAAAAGCCGCTCAACACAATGGACTTCACGCGTGGATTTCATCCCTGATTATTCCCGGAGATCCAAAAAGCTCATGGAAGGTTGTCAATGACGAGTTGATGACAATTTGGGGCAATGGTCGGTGGGCGGCGTACAAAACTGCCGAAATGCTATGGAAGTGCAAGGGATTTGAATTAGAAGCTCCAGACATGGGTCACGCAAACTCGAGTGGACCACGCAAAGGATTGCAGATGCTTTACGGCAATACCTTGCCGCAAGGCAATTCCCCGGGCGAAATTGAGAAGCTCGACAAATTAAGTTTGGATGTTGTGCAATTCCTCGCAAACAAAAATCTTGAAGTGGGGATTGAAACGGTTGAAACTTCACTTTGCGACTTTTACGCTCTCAAAAATGGTCGGTATTACCCGGGGATAGACATTGATGAGATGCAAGAGTGTTTAGACAAAGTGCCTTCTAATTTGACCGAATGGGCATACAAAGCTCGACAAAAAATTATCCCCCACGAATACTTGGGAGAGCTGAACGGGTGGAAAGAGATTGATAAAAGCCGCAAACAGGTTTATCGTATTACAGGACAAATACCAGAGAGAAGCAGGGCATGAAACTAATTGTTGTGGGTGCAGGTATTGCTGGTTCATCAGCCGCTCGGGTCGCTCGGCATAAAGGTTGGGAAGTAACTGTTGTTGACGGGAACCCGGGGCAAGCCGCTTCGCGTTGTGCTTTGGCAACAATTCGTCCAGCGTGGTTCGATAAAGCGACTCAAAATGATTGTGCTCGATCTTGGGATTGGTACAAGGCGTGGGATGCGGCGGTTGCGCAAGAAGCAACTGTCACTCATTGGCGCAATTTGATCCCAAAGCGACAAAATGGATGGTGGTTGATTCAACCGGAATCAGTTTTGGTTCAACCGGATTACCGACAAAATGCCGTTGAAGTTCAAGACACAACTGTCACGCTTGAAGGTGGAGAGAAGCTCGAAGCGGATGCGGTGTTGGTAACGGTTGGGGCATACGGTAAAACCTTGCATAGCGACTTTAAGGGGCTGGCAGGTGCAACTTTAGTATCAAACGATGCTCACCTTGATTATGAACCGTTGCGAGTTCATCACATTCGACCTTATCACTCCATCACAGCCGCAAACCTCGGACATGAAGTGAGATTTGGCTCATCCATTAACAAAGACCTCGACAAAGCGGTTGAGGAAGTGTGGGAGATGCTAAAAATTGGAATTGAAGTGGGAATGGTTCAACCGGATGTGAATTGGCGTGTAATCTCAGGAATCAGGGCGCGACAATCAAAGAATGTGCCTCTGTTGCCGGTTGCAGGAAAGCGCTCAACCACAATGGGCAATCTTGCACGTTCAGGCTACGCAATTTCACCAGCAGTTGTAGAGAAATGGATCAACTCACTATGAAAATTATCTACCTCATCGGACAACCGGGAGCAGGTAAGACAACACTTACCGAAGCTTTTACAAGCAACTGGGTTGAAACCGACAAAATAGATGAACCCATCAAGCACCGTTTGCACAGAACACCGAATGGGCTAGCACTTTCACTTGGTTGGATCAGACCTACTTTTGGGGGTACAGACACTCTTGGGAATACGGCGATAGTGGCAATTGAACCTTGGTTGCCGACAGTAAATGTAGATATCGTTTACGGCGAGGGTGACCGGCTTGCTAACGCTCGCTTTTTCAACCTTGCGAAAAGCATTGGAGAGTTCCACCTGTTTTACCTCAATACTGAACCGCATATTGCAAAAGCACGACGGGATGCGCGTAATGCGATAACCGGGAAAGTGCAAAATGAATCTTGGGTGAAAGGTCGCGCAACCAAACACGCAAACCTTGCCCGGGAGTTCAACGCAATTGAGATTCCTTCCGGCTTATCGCCTCAAGAGGGTGCAGAGCTAATGTCGCGTTTCCTGTTTTCTTAATGTAAGGTGAATACATGAGCAGGAAAAATGCGCCTGATCCCGAGGTCTTGGACAAGGAAAACAAGATCATTGAATTGCGCAGAACAGGCGCAACTTGGGCGCAGGTCGCTAATGCTTTGGGGTATGCCGGCGCTTCGGGAGCGTATAAGGCGTATCAAAGAGCGGCTGACAGAATGGTTCACCCGAAGCTCGATGAGTACCGAGATATTGAACTTGCCACGCTCGATTCCTTGCAGTTGCAGATTTATCAAGATGCCCGGGAAAACAACAACGGCAGACTTGAGTTGAGGCAAATTGATCGAGTGCTTGCGATTCACGACAGGCGAGCAAGAGTGCTTGGCTTGAACGCGCCGGACAAATTACAAGCTGAGGTGGTCACTTACGATGGGAATACCCTTGCAGAACATACCCAACGAATCGTTGAACTTATACGATCATCTCGCAGCGCGCAGAGTGCTTTGGGCAGCGGAACTAGCGAGAGCGGAACAACTGCCGGATAACGGCGAGTGGAGCACTTGGTTGTATTTGGCTGGTCGAGGTGCAGGAAAGACACGAACAGCGGCAGAGTGGATAGCGTGGGAAGCCAGCACTCAAGACAACACGCGGTGGGCAATTATCGCTCCGACCTTTGGTGACGTAAGAGATGTATGCGCAGAGGGTGAATCGGGAGTCATTCCCATTTTGCGGCAATATAACAACCTTGATTACTACAACCGCTCAACCGGGTTGATCCGGCTCAAAAATGGTTCACGCATTAAATTGTTTTCAGCAGATGAACCTGATCGCCTTCGTGGTCCACAGCATCACGGAGCGTGGTGCGATGAATTAGCGGCGTGGAGATACCCCGAAACGTGGGATCAACTGCAATTCGGTATGCGCTTAGGTTCCCATCCCCGCGTAGTCGTAACAACAACCCCGAAGAATGTGCCAATTATTCGCACGTTGAGTAAGCGCACAGACGGAACAGTAAAAATTGTTCGCGGTTCCACTTTCGATAACGCCAAAAACCTTGCACCGCAAGCATTGATTGAATTACAGGCGCGTTACGCTGGCACTCGATTAGGTCGGCAAGAGTTGTTTGGGGAGTTGCTGGAAGATTCAGAAGGCGCATTGTGGACACGCGCATTGATTGAAGAAGCTCGAGTGAGCGAAGCACCTGCCTGTTATCGAATTGTCGTGGCAATTGACCCGGCGGTTACAAGCGGCGAGGATTCCGACATGACGGGAATTATTGTTGCCGGTGCAACCCCTGACGGGCATTACTGGATACTTGAGGATGCCACGATGAAAGGAACTCCGGATGCTTGGGCGCGTAAAGCGGTTGAGTTGTATCGCAAATGGAAGGCTGACCGGGTTGTTGCCGAAGTAAACAACGGCGGTGATCTTGTGTTGGAAGTGTTGAAGCAGGTTGATAACACAGTTGCTTTACGTAAAGTGACCGCCTCGCGCGGCAAGCAAATCAGAGCGGAACCCGTATCAGCGCTCAGCGAGCAAAAGCGCTTGCACATGGTGGGGGCATTCCCGGAACTCGAAGATCAATTGGTGACTTGGGAACCGGACAGCAAAGAATCACCTGACCGCATGGATGCGATGGTTTGGGCGATAACAGATTTGATGGGCGGTTCAGTAGCAATGAAATCACTTGCGGCACTTGCAGACTTTTGCCCTAGTTGCCGCTTACCACTTTTGCGTGGCACTCGAGTGTGCCCACGTTGCAATACCGCTATTATTACACCAGCCTGATTAACAAGAGGCGCAGAATAAGGAGCAAGCACATGGGTCTAATTGACCGCTTCGCCAAAGCAGTAGCAGATCAAATTGAAAAAGCACCGGCAATGAATCTTCCTGCTGGCGCAGTAACTCTTAGCGAGCAACAAATGCGTACTGCGCAAGGGCAGACCTCAAACTACGGGCAACAAACGCCTTTGCCTCGCAACCCGTTGCTTGCCGGGGTTCCTTTTGGTCCAGCGCTTCCCGTTGCACCGGCTTCAATCAACCCGTTGCGCGATGACGGCAGATCAGACCCACGCCGTTATGAATATCAAGTTGCTCAAAACATCAATTTTGGAACTCAACAAAAGCTTGTCCAATTCGACACCTTGCGCGGAGCGGCAGAACAAATCGATATCGCTCGCCGTTGTATTGAAGTGCTAAAAGCGAAAATCAGTTCCCTTGATTGGGATATTGTTTTAGGTGACGATGCCTCAGAAAAGATTATTGCTGAATCAGGCGGCGATCACGTTCGCGCTATGAGCATTGCCCGTCAAAAATTTTCAGATGAGATTTACCGGGTGCGAACATTTTGGGAAAACCCTGACCGCTCAAACGGCATGACTTTTATTGATTGGATCAATATGAGTCTTGAGGACATTCTTGTCCTCGATGCTTGGGCAATTTGGCCTCAGAAAACTGTTGGTGGAGATTTGTACGGGTTGCAGGTGTTGGACGGCTCAACAATCAAACCACTTTTGGATGATCGCGGTATGCGTCCAGCTGCACCTCAACCTGCTTACCAGCAAATTCTGTACGGCTTTCCTCGCACAGAATTTCGCGCTAACAGCGACGATCAAAGCGCAGACGGCGAATACACGGCAGATGACTTAACCTACCTTGTCCGTAATCGCCGCTCAAACAGCGTTTACGGGCTTTCCCCGGTTGAACGTGCGCTACCTTTGCTTGATCTGTATTTGCGCCGTCAGCAATGGCTTAGGGCTGAATACACCGATGGCGTGACACCGGAGATGATGCTTACTTCTGACGCAGAGTTTGGTATGGATCCACTTGTAATGCGCCAGTATGAAAATATTATCAACGACAACCTTGCCGGTCAGACCGAGCAACGCAAACGCGCTCTCTTGCTTCCTGCCGGATTAAAGCCGCAGATGTACGAAGGTTACGGCGAGAAGTTTAAGGACACGCTTGACAACTATTTGCTCACCTCAATCACCGGTCACTTCGGAGTGTTGCCTACTGAAATTGGATTTAGCGCAAAATCAGGGTTGGGTGGAAGCTCTCATCAAGAAGGCGAAGCCGAATCAGCGCAAAATATCGGTGTCGCACCTTTGTCGCAATGGATTTCAAAAATGCTTACAAACATTTCCTACACTTACTTGGGGATGCCTCGAGAGCTTGAGTTTAAGTTTATGATCTCTGAAATCCGGGACAACCAGCAAGCCGCTCAAAAGTCTGATTTGGAATTGCGTGGCGGTACAAAAACAATCAATGAGCGACGAAGCGAATTGGGCTTGCCTTTGCTCGATACACCTGCCGCAGATCAGCCAATGCTGGTTGCTGGTAACAGCGTATTTTTCATTTCACCCGAAGGCATTATCAACGCTTCAACTCCACCTGCCGGGGAACTCGATATTGACGATGCCGAAAATCCTTTGGTGGGAATTAAGCCGGGAACCGCTCCAGCCCCAGTTGCGGCACCTGCACCGGGCGAAACAACAACTGAAACGCCGGGCAAAGCAAAACCAACACCACCTGCGCCTAAGTCTGCCGATATTGATAAGGCTGGAGTACCTTCTAGCGCAGAGGTTGATTCCGCACTTTCCAAGCTGCAAACAATGCCTAACCCTGCTGGAACGGCGGTTGAATCTGACGATGACCCGGCAGACTTTGTTGAATCACCTTGGAAAACAACAGCGACAATTCCACTTTCGCCTGACGTGTGGAGCAAAGCAACCCTGCAACTTGTAAACATCGCAGACCTCATTGGAACAGACACCGTATTGGATCGGGAAAAGGTTGCAGATCGAATTCAGAACATGGGGCAATCCTTAGCGCCTTACCGCAACTACCCACTTGTTTACGATGACGGTAAGAAGCAAACAATTGTTGACGGGCATCACCGTTTAATGGCAATGTGGCTTTTGGGAATGGATCAAGCACCTGCTTGGGTGGGAACTCCCGACACCGAAAAGATGGCGGCTGATGAGGTTAAAGCATTTGTAAAATGGGCAAAGAAAACTGACCGCGCTCGACAATTTGAGTTCAAGTCACTTGACCCGATTATCGGAGATGCTCTAAACCGTTGCTACTTCGATGGCGATAAGGAAACAATTCGCTCTCTTACAAAGGCATATTTGGCGTGAACCCCAAAGCAGTCGCGGAACAAATTGCGGCTAAAAGTGCCGTAAAGATTCGCGCCGCGCTCCGGGCAAGCATTGACCCCAAGGCAGTTATTGAACACTACCTTCACACAATGCCAGACCCCCAGCAACCTCAAACTCAAGCAAGAGCAAGAGCAAGAGCTTGGGCAGTTCACAACGTTCAAATAGATCAAGCGCTACTCATTTCTGCGCTGAAAACTCATTACGCGCAGATGTATGCTTTTGGACAAGCAAGAGCAGAGGACAACGTTTACAACGTTTTAAAAGCCAAGCAAAAGGGTTTAACGCCTATCAACTGGGATGGGTGGACACCGGGCAATCAAAATGCCGCCGCACTTTTATCGCGCAAAGGCGGTTTGCAAGACCTTCTCAACGGAATTGAAATCAAATCACTCGCTCAATCATCCACTTACGATTTATTGGGTACTGCACTCGCTGACGGAATTGGGCAAGGCTTGGGCGGTACTGCGCTCGCTTCGCTTATTGCAGATCATGTATCAACGCCTGATCGAGCTTTAATGATCGCTCGCACCGAAGGCTCACGCGCCGCGAATGCCGCTCAAATTGAAACTTATCGAGCAATGGGTATAAGTCAGGTGGAGTGGTCTGCGGTTGATCCGGTGAACTGCGCTTGCGTTGATCTTGACGGCGAAACAACTGACATTGGCGATTCATTTCCTTCCAGCGAAAGCGGAGTGACTCAACCGCCAGAACACCCTAATTGCGTTTGCACGTTGCTTGCGGTTATCCCGGATGCAATGGACTTAGATTCACTTTCCGATTACACCAACGGCATGGACTTAAGCGACTGGGCAATAATCGGGTCTGCTATTGCCGCCTCAGAGGTTACTTCGCAAGCTTCGGATAACACCGACACCGGAGAAGATGACGGCGGCGATGAGTACGTAACTTTTGCTCCAAGCAAACCGCGAAAATAAGCATTACACTCTAACCACGCGAGAGAAGGAAAATAGATGCCTTTAATTCACACAAATATTACAGTTGGAACTACACCAACGCCTTTGCTTACTGTTCCCAACGGAACAGGTTATATTGCCGTACAGGTGAACAATCGTGACTCAGCGGCTATTTACCTTGGTGATTCAACCGTGACAAATACCGTTGGAATCAATGGTGGGCAAAACATTGCCGCATCGGGAACAGTTCAAATTTGGATGCGCGGTAATGACACGCTTTACGCGGTTTCAGCCGCTGGCACTTCTACTGGCGCAGTATCAGTTATTTATTCAGCGTAGGGAGCATTAAATATGGTACAAGATTTTGCTAAATCCTTTGCTGAGATCGTCAAGTTCAACAAGAATGACGATGGAACACTTACTGTTTACGGCAAAGCAACTTCAGATGACCTTGACATTGATCTTCAGATTTGTGACAACGACTGGCTGAAAAAAGCAATGCCGGAATGGTTCAAATCAGGTGGCAATATTCGAGAGCAACACTCAGCTATTGCCGCCGGGGTTGCAACCGACTACGAAGAAAAGGATGACGGTTTTTACATCACCGCAAATGTCGTTGATCCTGTTTCCTGCAAAAAGGTTGAAGCTCGAGTGCTTAAAGGCTTTTCAATTGGAATCAAAGCGCCACGCGTTGTTCGGGATGAAAAAGCCGCGAATGGTCGAATTATTGACGGGCAAATTGTGGAAGTGTCTTTGGTAGATCGTCCAGCCAACCCTACTTGCCAACTTGTGCTTGCAAAGTCTGTGAACGGTGAATCTACTTTGACTCAGGTTGAGGAACTAATCGAAAAGGGCAACGACAACCACGATGAGCGCGGCAGATTCACTTCGGGCGATGGCGGCGGCTCAAGTAATTCTGAAACAGCCAGCAACACCGGACACACTCCAAACACCGGCGATGTGCGACAACAAATTGAAAGCGCTTACGCTTATCACGCTCAACAAAGTTCAGATACGGGCAGCAAACTTGATTCTGCTCAAGTGCGAGAAGATGCAATAGGTCATTTACAGGATGCTCAAGACTCTGTTAGAAGCGGCGATACGCGCTCTGCCGCTCAATCAATGCGCAACGTAGCCGGCATTTTGGATGAACACCCGGCGTATGTAACGGCGGCAAACACCGCTCGGCAAGTTGCAGCAGGTTTGTCAGGCGGTAAATCAACTGATGCCGATACAGCCAAACGTGATTTTTCTGCGGATGAACGACAAGATGCCGCAGATGCAGGACAAGCACTACCTGACGGCTCATACCCAATCAAAACTGTTGCTGATCTAAAAAATGCGATTCAGGCATTTGGTCGCGCAAAAGATCCAGCAAAAGTAAAGCAACATATCATCACACGCGCTCGAGCATTGGGCGCTATTGACCAACTACCGGAAGGCTGGAACGTGAAGAAATCACCACTACTCGATGTCATCCTTGAACTTCACGAGAAGGCAAACACGCCTGATTCTGCAAAGTTTGAGGGAAATTCTTATGAAACCGCACTTAAAGGAATCGCTGGCGTACTTATTAAGGAAACAGGAACTGATGAGGATTCCGAAGCGGTCATTGAAGCTTTGAAGCACGTATTTAACGATCAATTTGCCAACAAAGAAGCCGATTCAGACGGCGATGACGATGGCACAGCAGGATGCGATTGCGATGGTTGTGCTGCTTGTAAAGCAGACGGCGGTTGCGATGCGAATGTATGCAAAGGTCACGACATGGGCAAATCTGCCGACATTGGCAAGTGCTTAGAGTGCGGGTGCAACCAAGTCGGACAATCACACGGTCAAACTCGCATTGTTGTTTCCAACACCGGCGAGCCATCCAACGTGACAACTGCTGTGTCACTTGACACTTCGGGTTCAATTAAATCTGCCGAAGGCGAATTGGTTGATGCTGAGCTTCCTATTGAAACCGAAGAAACAAAAGAGATCGAGGCAACCGAGGTTGAACCGAAGATCAAAACTGAAATTCTAGATGAGAAGTCTGTTCAGGCGATCATCGAGAAGGCGGTACAAAGCGCAACTGAAATAGTCAAGACAGAGATCATTTCTCATGAAGCGGCGTTGAAGGCGGCTAATGAGAAGGTGGTGGCTCTTGAGTCAGAGCTTGTAACGGCAAAATCTGCTGTTGTTCAAGGTGGTCCAGCGAAAACTGGGCGCAAACCTTCACAGGACACAAATGAGTTACTTGCGACTGCTTTTGATTATCGTCAAAAAGCGGCTGCAACAACTGACCCAACACTTATTAAGGGGTACAAAGCGCTTGAAGCTGAGTACATGGAAAAAGCAAACAAACTTAATAAGTAATCAACCCACTACCCGAAAGGTCACGTCACATGACACTAGAAACACCACGCGCTGACCAACTTTTTGCTGACGTAAGTTCAGCCAAGAAGGCGGCAAAGCGCATGGACGAATTCAAGGCAACCTTGAATAAGTCTTTTGAAGCACCTTCTGTCCCCGGTGGAATTGCACCGACTGATCCTGTTGCTCAACTTGAGGCGATGGCGGCTAATAAGTCACTCTCACCTGACGTTCTCGCAGGACTCAACAACGCAATTTCTGCTCAACGCCTTGCTATGCAGGATGCGCAAAAGGACATTACCCTCACATCCCCACTTTCAACCTCATTTGCACAGTTTGACTTGGAAGCACCTGCAAAGTTGCTCACACCACGTCCAACACCATTGCGTAACAAGATTCCCCGTAAGAAGGGTGTTGGCACATCGCACCGTATCAAGCGTATCAATGGATACACAGGTACAGGTACTGGTGGAGTCGGTAACACTTGGCCGGGCGTAACCGAATCAACAACAACCGCATTCGGTTCAATCAACTTCGAGCGTGGATCCAAAATATCCTACGCCTCAGATGATCTGATCTTGCCATACAACTCTTATTCACTGTCCGACAGCGTTTCATTTGATGCAAACTTCTCAGGTCTTGGATATCAAGACTTGCGTCAGTTGTCCTCAACTTCAACTCTGTACGCAACAATGCTTATGGAAGAACGCATGATGCTCATGGCGCGTGGAACTGCATCCGGATATTCCGGTGCGCTCGCCGCTCCATCAACACCAACAGTTGCAGCAGTTTCACCTTCGGGTTCTGTTACAGCTCTTTCAAACGCTACATATTATGTGTACGTAACTTCTGATGCCGGTATCTCTTCAAGCGGCTTCGGTGAGTCTGTTGTGACCTCTGTTGTTTCACAAGCAACAACCGCACAGGCACTTACCATCACAATTCCTTCTGCCGTCACCGGTGCACTTGCATACAACGTGTACGTTGGCACAACAACCGGCGTTGCTAACGCAACATTCCAAGGTCGCACAACAGGTCTTGTGTTTACCCTTGGTGGCACAGGAACTCCAGCTCTCGGCAACCAAGCTCCGTACACCACAACCGGCGCTCTCGCTTCTCGCGCTTCATCAGACACCTCTGCTTACGCAACAGGCTATGACGGAATCTTGACAACACTTCTTGGTTCCAACACCGGTTACAACAACCGCATTAACAGCACATTCAGCAACGCTAACCCCGGAACTGAGTATCAGACCGTGTTTGCAGCTCTTTACAACGCAGTAAAGGCTGACCCTGATGAGATTCTCATTAACGGTTCAGATCGCAAACAACTTTCTGATGCAATCAAGTCCAACACCAACAGCAACTACCGACTCGAAGTAATGCAGGATGAAACAACCGGCGTTACCTTCGGTTCAGTTGTCGGCGGTATCGTGAACGAAACAACAGGCAAGAGCGTTCCTCTTACTGTTCATCCTTGGTTGCCTCAAGGCGTTTCACCTGTCATGTCTTACACCTTGCCTATTCCTGATACAGAGGTTTCTGATATTTGGTCTAACTACATGGTGCAGGACTACATGGGTATCCAATGGCCAGTTACACAGTTTGCTTACGAATTCTCAACCTACTTCCGTGGCACATTCTTCTGCGCCGCGCCAGCATGGAACGGAATTGTGTCAGGCATTACAGCTGCGTAAACAATTGAATAACGGGGTGGGGAGTCGAAAGGCTCCCTGCCTCTTTTCTTAGAAAGGTGGGAGCATGGCACGTTTAGTTGGTCCATCCGGCTATCTCAAGGCGGTGGATATTAAAACTCAAAGCGGTACACGCACACTTCGGGCAGACAGATCGGGTTTTTACGAAGCTTCAAAACCTAGCGATATTGCTGCACTCAAGGCAGAAGGATTCACCGAGGAAAATTTATCGCGCCACTCAAAGGGTGACACCATGCGCGGCTTTAATTGCGTAGAATGTGGCTTTGGATCTTGGTTTGCAAAATGTGGGCGTTGTGGACACGACAATTCATCAGGCGTTCCAACAGACGGGAATTAAACAATGACAGCAACAGTCGGTATTTCGCCAATCACGCCGTTTCAATCGGGCAACTACTTGACTCTTGCGGAATACAAAAACGCTCCAACTGCAATTGATTACGACAACCTAGTGGTGGGGGGAACCTCAGCGCAACAGGATGCTGAACTTAACAACAACATCGCTCGAGCTTCGTCGTGGATTGATATTTTTTGTAACCAACCCTTGATTGCTCAAAACTTTGTCGAGCAACAGCGAACAAGAATCACGCCAGAAGGCTATTTGGCGATATCTCCCGAATACAACAACCTAGTAGCGGTCACAAGTCTTTCCTATGGCGTGACCCCGACAAACCTAGTGCAAGCAACCTCAACCGGGTTGTCGCAGATTTGGTTTGAGAAGGCTCAATTCATTTATCCTTTGAGCCAATTAGGCTTGACCTATTCTTCGGTTGGTCCACTTTCCTTCGGGTTCCCGGCTTCAACCCGTTCGCGCATCTACGCTAACTACACTTACGTTGCTGGCTTTTGTAATGGTCTTATTTCATCCGCGACCGCCGGACAAAGCACTTTGACGATGATTGACCCAGTTGGTTTAACTGCCGGATCACTGCTTAATATTTGGGATGGCGTGAACTCGGAAGTGGTTACCGTTGCATCCACTTATGTCTTTGGTTCCACCACCGTACCTTTAACTGGCGCGCTCAAGTTCACTCACGCTTCGGGAGTGGCAATTGGAACAATGCCGGGCGCAATTAAGGAAGCCGCGATATTGATGGTCAATGAATTCCTTAAAGTTCGCGGCGATAACTCGCTCACAATGGCGATCACGACACGCGCTACCGGTGGTCCAGATACGCGCAAAATTATTGGCACAGACATGGCGCTCGCAAAAGAGCTTCTCAGCCCGTTTAGGCGTATGCGCTAATGAGCAACGTCGGTCGCGTGCAGGTACGCTCGCAACTTTATTCTTACCTTACTGGCGCAAATATCTCCGGGTTGAATCAAATCTTCACGGCTTTCCCAAAGCGCATCAATTTTCAAGTCACTGCAACCGCCGGGCAACTTACCAGAGCCGCCGCCGTTATTCATATTGCCGGTGAGCGCGATTCCCGTATTGCTATTGGTGGAGCGCACTCAGGCTGGAAGCGAGTTGATTTTACGGTGAGCCTTCAAATTTTTACGCACTCAGTTCAAAATGATGCCGAAAATGCGATGGCTGATTTTGATACACTTATCGACAACATCAAAAACACGTTGCGAGCAGATCACAATTTTGGCGATACAACAGGTACTTTGGTGTGGCAGGGTGCGGAACCTTCGTTGGATACCTTCTACGGGGAGCCTTCCCAGTCGCAAAACGGTGCAACGGAGATTTGGGCAGAGATTCGTTTTACTGTTACACAAATGATCCAAGCTTAGGAGAACAGCATGGCAACATATCAATTCACCGGAGATCAAGAAACAATTTACCCTACGCTTGGTGTCACGGTAAACCCCGGAGATACTTTTGAAGCGCCGGATGGAATCGTTGCAGCAAATTTGACTCTCGCTTCTACAAAGAAAACAACCCCAACAACACCGTCAGCCCCGTCTGACACAACGCAAGGAGCGTGAGATGGCATTACAAAATACACATCGTTCGTACGTAGGAATTGCTAAGGAAACAACAAAAGGCACTCCCGTTACTCCAACCGCGTTTATCCCAGTGCTTGCCAACTCGGTTAAACCCGAGGACAAGTACGGCATTTTGCTAGACAAGGGACTTCGTGGCTCAGCCGTTGAAACCTACAACTACATCCAAGGTCGCGGCAATTCAACTTTTGACTTCTCCGGAGATGCTTTTGCAGACACTATCGGTTGGGTTATTGGTGGAGTTATGGGAACCGACACTATCACCGGTTCATCACCTTATTCACACGCACTTACTCTTAAGTATTCCGCTTCAACTGCGGCCGATATTCAACCTATTGCGTACACCATTACCGACTTTTACTCAGCAAACGTTCGCGCCTACGCAGGTATGCAGTTCTCTGACTTTTCTTTGAAGTTTAATGCTGACGGAATGCTCCAGTACGATGCGAAAGCAACGGGATGGTTGTCTTCAACCGCTTCAACCCCAACTCCGAGCTTCACGACTATTTTGCCTACGCCTGTTTGGACAGGTACGGTATCGGTTGCTGGAACTCAGGTTACCAACGCAATGACAGGTCAGATCGATATAAAGCGACCCGTTACGCCAGTATGGGGAATTGCCAACACTCAAAACCCTTATCAGGTGTTCCTTGGGGCGTTGGATGTAAGCGGCAAAGTCACTTTTACAATGGAAGCCGATACCCAACTCACTAACTTCTTAACCAACACTCAACCTGCGCTTGTTTTCAACTGGACTCAAGGCACAGGTTCAACTCAGACAATTATTTCTGCCCAATTGACAAAAGGCGCTTACACAGCCGCCGTTATTGGTCGCTCAAAAGACTTTGTTGAGATTGAAGTGACATTTAACGGTCAAGGTAACACAACCGATGCCGCTACCTCATCAGGTTATTCTCCAATCAAGTGGACTATTGCTAACGCGGTATCAACCACTTACTGCTAACCCCTAGACCGCAGAAGGCGCCATAGAGCCACCGCCCACACGACTCTATGTGCGCCTTTTGCCCTTTGCAGGTAAGATAACCTCAACACGAATAAAGGGGCAATAATGGCAAAGAAAACAATCAAGCTTCCATCCGGCGCAACCGCAGTTTTCCGCGACCCGTCAGAGCTTAAAATCAAAGACCGCAAAAAGATTATTAAAGCAAGCGAGTCTGAAACAGGCGAAATGTCGAAAGCAACCGCACTCGGAGAAGCTATTGTTGCGATCATGGTTGAAGAGTGGTCATTTGATCTGATTATTCCTTCTGTTGTTCCTGAGTCTTTGGGAGAATTGAAACCCGAAGATTACGACACGTTGGTTGCCGCAACTCAAGAAGTCACTCCTTACTTGTTCCCCAAACTTGCCGATACACCGGAAAATGCCAAGGATGCTGATAGCCCTTTGGACAGCTCAAACGCTTAGAGTGGTTGCTGGAAGGCGGCGCAAGGCACGAAGCGTTTACCTACCCCGATGAGGAATGGTTTTATTTTAAGTTTGCCGACAGATTTGGTTGGACTCCGGAGCAAGTAGATAATTTGCCAGCACAAAAGGCTGACTGGTTCCTTGCTATTGGAGATACCATTGAACGCGTAAAAATAAAACAGATTGAGAGCGCCAATGCCCGACGAAATCAGTAGCAACCTTCCCGAAGTGGAAGCCGCTTTGCAACTCATAATGACCCGGTTGGACGTTGGTTTGAATCAAGCAACCAACTTCATTTCACTTGCAATCAAAAATCAAGCCGTTAGCAATGTGTCGCAAAACAAACACAAACTAGGGACACCGCGCATTCCCAGTAAATACCCCAACACCGTCACCGGCAATTTGCGCAACAACATCACCGCAATTCCTGCAACCCGGGTGGGCTTTGGATCGTATGAAGCAAACGTAAATTCAGCCGCAGAGTATTCGATGACGCTTGAAAAAGGTTCCTCAATGTGGAAAAGTGGCGTATCCTATCCATACATGACACCTGCTCGAGATGAGATAATTTTGTCCGGTAAAGCAGAGCAGTACGTAATTAGTGCAATCAGCGTAGCGATTAGGGGATGACATGGCAGGTGAGATTCCCGGCTTAACTATTGTTGTCACAATTGATTCAAGTGGTGTCAGTTCAGGTGTATCACAAGTCACCGATGGTCTAAAAAGCATTGAGGAAAAGACCAAATCAACCGGCGGCGCTTTGGGCGGCTTCAAAAACATTATGGAAGGCGTGTTTGCCGGCAACTTGGCAACCCAAGGCGTTGAACTGCTGACCAATGGTTTGAAAGATGCAATGAAGGCAATTCAGGACACGCAAGTGGCAACTGAAAAACTTTCCACCGCGCTCAACAACGCCAAAGCTAACACGGCGGCTAACCGCGCTGAAATTCAAGCGACTTCTGAAAAAATGAGTTCATTGGGCTTTTCCACCGCAGACACCGAAAGTGCTTACACAAAACTTGTATCGGCAACGGGAAATGTAACCGAATCAACCAAGTTGATGTCAATGGCGGCTGACCTTGCTCGCTACAAGCACGAAGATTTGGCAACAGCGGCTCACACGTTGGAACTTGGCACAATGGGTAATGCTCGAGCTTTCAAAGAATTCGGAATTACGTTAGATACAACTCTCCCCAAGAATCAGGCTATTGCGAAAGCAATGGATGAATTGAATCAAAAAATTGGCGGTCAAGCGGTTGGGTACACTCATACTTTTGCCGGACAACTTGAAGTGTTAAAAGCTAAATTTGATGATATTGCGGTAAAAGTCGGTGCAGTAGTGATGCCTATTTTGACCAAATTGCTTGAGTTGATTCAAAAGGTAATTATTCCGGTCATTGTTTTCCTCTACAAAGATGTGTTGTACGCGTGGCTGACGGCTTTAATTAGTCTGTGGAATACCCACGAAGGATTCAGAAAAGTTGTTGTTGATGTAATTGAAACAATTATCAAGGCGCTTGGTTACCTTCTTGGAATGGTTGCAAAAGTCGTAGATACATTTGCCAAAATTCCTATCTTGGGAACTCCGTTCAAAGCCGCTGGAAAAGAGATCGATGCAGCGGCGCTTGCTGTGGGTAAATTCAGCAATACTTTGGATGCTTTGGCAAATAAAAAAATTTCTATTAGCGGCACTTCAATTTCAGATCAACTCGCAACCGCCGGTTCAACAAGCACTGGTGGCGATACCGGCATAGGTGGAAATGTAACGGGCGGTGGAGTAAATAAAGCGCTTGTTGCTGCCGCAAAACAAGCCGCCGCCGCTACTGCAAAGCGCAACGCTGAAATTGAAAAGTACGATAAACAACTTACTACTTTGCAAGATCAAATGGGCGCGGTCATGACAGACCGCCAAAACAAAATGGATGCGGCGGTTGCAGCTCGCAATGATGCTGAGGCAAAAGCTCTTGACACCTTTAATCAAGCCAAAGATCAAATTCAACAAACTTACAATGATGCCGTTCAAACCGCTCAGGACAATTACAACCAAACGGTTGAAAACTTAGAAACATCCCACCAGCAAAATCTTTTGAATATTCAACAACAGTACGCTGATAAAGCGGCTCAGTTGGAGCAAGCCGCCGCAGATCAACGGCAAGCAATTATCCAACAATCAATTGATTTAATGACAAGCGCTTTTGAAACGGCGACCAAAATCAATTTAGGTGATTTGTTTACTGCTGGCGGTTCAACCAGTAGCGGCTTGGTATCTCAGCTTCAAAATCAATTAGATCAGGTCAAGAAGCTTCAAGAGGATGCCGGAAAACTCGCCGCCGCCGGTTACAACCAATCATTCATTGACCAAGTGATCTCACAGGGACCAGCACAAGGCGATGCTCTTGCCCAGTCGGTTTTGACCGCGACTCCAGCAACGCAAGATTCAATCAAAACTTTGTATTCACAAATTGAGGAAACTTCTCAAAATGGATTGAACGCTTTAGCCGCGCAGATGAACGATGGTACGAATTTTGCTACTGATGCTCTTGCAAAGCAGTACGCTCAAGTGGGAGTCACTCTGACTCAACAACTTGCCGCAAACGACACCGCCATGCAAGATGCAATTAGCAAAGAGAATGATTCATTTAACAAGGCGATGGATACCGCTCAGCAAACTTTGGATAAAGCAATTTCTGCGGCTCAAGATGCTCGGGACAAGGCGCTGGCAAAAGCTCAAGACACTTACAACAACGCGGTTCAAGCGGCTGAAGATACTTTTCTTAAATCCTCTCAAGCAATCAATGACGCAACGATGAAACAACTGGATGCGCTTCAAGCAAAAGCGGAAGCGGTTCAAGCGGCTTTGGCGGCGTTGGGTGCATGGAGCGGTGGCGGTGCAGGTAGCGGTGCAGGTAGTAGCGCAAGTGGGTACACCGGTGGAACTTCGGGAATTAGCAGTATTGCGCTTTCCAACCCCAATTTGTTTTCTTCAACACCTTCGGGATACGTTCAAAATCAAATCTCAAACTCTCAATTAGGAACAAATTACAATCAACCGCCTATTGTTGTAAATCAAACCAACAACATCAACGGTTCAACTGCCGCATCCGATATTACGACCGCAACGACAAACGCAATTTTGTACGGCACAACGCTGGTAGCGGTAGGGGGTATGTAAAATGCCTGTGAGTTCACTTAACTATTACGGGATGGCGTACAACGGCTTTACCTTTGGCGGCGCTGGTTCCCCGTATCAAATTACAAGCGTGGATGGCTTGGTAGGATTGCCGGATATTCGCAATCAAGATGACAATCAAGGTTTTAACGATGGCATGTTTTCTGGGCGCGACTTTTACGGCGGTCGAACAGTAACAGTCACCATTGTCACGCTGTCGGGCAACGGGAACACCGCGCAATACAATTACAATTTGTTGAAAGCTGCGCTGCTTCCTGTCGCAAATTACACCGCATTTTCATCCAACAACCAACTTCAATTTCAACTTTCAGCGGCTTCGGGGCTTCAATTCCTTAATGCGCGTGTTCGAGCAAACAAAACCGTTGTTGATCCAAATTTTACCTACGGTTACGTCACTAGCCAATGGACTTTTTTTGCGCCTGATCCTAAGTTTTACGACAACACTCAGCAAACCGCTTTAATGGTCGTAAGCAACCCGTTGGGGCGTACTTACAACCGCGTTTACCCTTTGTTGTACGGCGGCGGTTCAAGCGCTTCAACAACCACCGTTACCAACTCAGGGTGGGCGAACACCTACCCGATAATTACAATAACTGGACCAATCACCAACCCGACGGTTGGAAACACGACTCAAGGCAACTACATTACAATTCAAGGAACTTTTACAAACACTGATAGCCTTGTAGTGGACTTGGGGCAACGCCTTGTCACTTACGATGGCGCAACGGCGCGTAACCTCGTGTCAGGTGGATCAAACTGGTTTTGGGCAGCTCCCGGGTCTAATCAATTCTTTTTGACAGGAACAGGTACACTTGCAGGTACAACCGCCGCAACCGTTACTTGGTACAACGCGTATGTATAAGGAGAATTAATAATGGTTTTACGCACACCGCCATCTTGGTTACAAAACGGCTCACATCCTGCCGAAAATGACCGTTTAACAACTCAAGCTTTTTTTTCAACCACCGGCATTGTCGGTTCAACTTCTCTTGCGGTGACTCAAAACGGTACACCGAATATGTCAGTGAACGTGGCTTCGGGTTGGGCGGCAATTGTCGGAACAACTCAAGCAAATATGGGTACTTATATTGCTTACAACGATGCGACGGTAAACGCGCCTATCTCAACTTCCAACCCTTCCAACCCTCGTATTGACCTTGTATGCCTTACGGTGTCGGATGCTTTTTATACGGGAACCCTAAACCTAGTAGCAATCAACGTGGTTGCAGGAACCCCAGCGGCTTCTCCCGTAGCTCCAGCGACCCCGGCTAACTCAATTGTGTTGGCGCAGATTGCAGTAGCGGCTGGAACTTCGTCTATTGTGACCGCAAACATTACCGATGCGCGTGTTGCCGCTGGTTCAAACTTTGTCACTCCAACCGGTACAACAACTTTAACAAACAAAACTCTTGCCTCAGATTCGTTTACAGGACCGATCGAAAACTCAACCGTTTCCGCAACTGCCGCAACAGGAACGATCAACTTTGATTGCATCACGCAAGGGGTTTTGTATTACACCACTAACGCTTCGGCAAACTTTACTTTGAACTTTCGCGGGAACTCCACGACAACTCTTAACTCTTTGCTCGCAGTAGGTCAAGCGATCTCCGTTGTATTTCTAAATACAAACGGCGCTACTCCTTACTACGCTAACGCATTTCAAATTGATGGAACTTCCGTCACTCCAAAATGGGTAAGTGGAACTGCTCCAGCCGCAGGTAACGCTTCGGCTATTGATTCTTACTCTTTCACTATTGTCAAAACTGCCGCGACTCCAACTTATACGGTGCTCGCTGGTGGTGCTACGAAGTTCGCTTAAAAAGGAGGCGCAGAAATGCCATTACTTACAGGTTTTCCCTTTGGTTCGGGTGTTGGTAAAGCCACCTATACATCAAACTCAGGCGGCACAGTTGATACTTCATCGCGTTCGGGTAAAACAATTGTTAAATTTACAGGCTCGGGTTCGGTAACTGTCGGCGCGGGTGGTACTGTCGAAATTCTTGTTGTTGGCGGAGGCGGAGGAGGTGCCGCTTGCATGAGCGCATCGACTAGTTATTCGTCGGGGGGTGGTGGTGGCGCCGGAGGATATATTTACAATACCTCGGCGTATTTACCAGCGGGATCTAATACTGTGACGGTCGGAGCCGCAGGAGCCGCGGGCACAAGTAGTACAACTAACTTTATTGGCGCGCAAGGTGGCAATGGAATTTCTTCAGCCGTTGGCTCTTATTTTGCTTTCGGCGGTGGCGGTGGCGGTGCAAGCACAAACTCAAATGGAGTTGGTTCAAATGGCTCGGTAGGCGGGTCAGGTGGTGGTGGCTCAAATGCCAGTACTGGAGCATCGGGCATTTCCGGGCAAGGCTTTGCGGGGGGCGGC
>JGI26470J50227_1000300_pt1 | contig 21666 bp, 20 predicted proteins | sample FreactTroBogLake_FD_50227 | JGI IMG/M metagenome (IMG submission 50227) | reverse complement strand
ATGAGCGTAACAATCTCGCCCTGATTAACCACGACGCTAATACCCTTAATTGCTTCAATCTTTCCATAAAACACATGGAGATCTTTAATTTCAAGACGCATCTGTAGGCACTCCTAAATATGCTTCAATGACCTTTGGGTCATTTTGAACAACCGATGGAAGATCATCAGCAATCTTTACTCCAAAGTCCAATACGGCGACTCGATCTGAGATACCCATGATCAATGACATATCGTGTTCGATTAGGAGGACTGTGTAGCCAGCATCGCGAATCTTTTTAATAGTGTTCCCAAGTTCAACTTTTTCGGCGGGGTTAAAACCAGCTGCCGGCTCATCGAGTAACAAGAGTTCGGCTCCGGTACCCATTGCCCTAGCGATTTCNAGTCTGCGTTGAACGCCGTATGGCAAATTCTTTGCGAGCCTGTCCCCGTACTCATCAATTCCAATAAACTCAAGAATTTCATGCGCTTTTTCCCGCGCTGCTTTTTCTGTCTTTCTAGAACGGATAGAGCCAAAAAGTGAGCCGACCAAGCCAACCTTGCTATGCACATCCGTCGCCGTAAGAATATTTTCAACCGCGGTCATGTCTCCCCAAAGACGGATGTTCTGAAATGTCCGTGCAATTCCACCCTGGGTAATCTCAAAGCGCTTCTTTCCTACGATTGATTCACCGTTGAACGTAATCTCGCCAGCAGTTGGTTGATAAACACCAGTGATCATGTTGAATACAGTTGTCTTACCAGCTCCATTAGGACCAATCAACGCAAGGATTTCTTGCTTGTTGACATGCAGGTTAACTTCGTTAAGCGCAACAACGCCACCGAAGTTCTTGGTTAACCCTTTTAGTTCAAGTATTTTTTCAGACATTCTTTTCTCCTGAACTATCCTTTAAAGCTAAAACTTTTTCACGCTTTTTGCGAGGAAGAATGCCATCAGGGCGGAAATTCATAATAATAACAAGCGTTAAACCGAAAACTAACTGCCTTGCGTTTGTGATGAAGCGAATGCGCTCAGGCAGATAAGCAAGGAATACTCCTCCTAGTACTACACCCCAAATATTTCCAATTCCACCAAAAACAACACATGAAAGAATGAGAACTGATATGTTGAAGGTGAACGCTTCTGGTGAAATAAAAAGCGTCTTAGATGCGTAAACAACTCCTGCAGCACCACCCACGCCTGCGCCGAGTACGAATGCCCAAATTTTATATTTCAGTGTTGGTACACCCATAAGTTCAGCTGCATCTTCATCTTGACGAATTGCTTCCCATGCCCTGCCAGGTCGTCGAACGGATAAACGACGAATCATCCAAATTGTCAGCAGGATCAATGTGAGAACAAGCCAGAAAAATGAATTGGGAGTAGTAATGTTGAAGTGGAGCCCTAAAACGGAAGGCGGGTTGGGCACATTGGCAATACCGTTTGGTCCACCAATTTTATTGGTGTTCAACGCAGTAATGCGCACGATTTCGCCAAATCCCATAGTGACAATTGCAAGGTAGTCACCACGAAGTCGAAGTGTTGGAATTCCAAGTAGTACTCCGGCAATCATCGCTAGTGCCATGCCGATTGGCAAAATCTCCCAGGTATTCAGATGCGTATGAGTTCCCAAAATACCCATCGAATATGCCCCAATAGCAAAGAACGCAACATACCCAAGGTCGAGCATCCCGCTCTTTCCTACAACAATATTTAGACCAAGAGCCATCAAAACAAACATTCCGACTGGATAGACCAAAACATCGGCGTAAGAACTGATTGGAGTATTTAAAATATTTGATATTGAAAAATTGCCTGCAAATGGCAGGGAGGCTACAACCGAAATAGCTGCAAGAACAAAGACAACTCTTCTTGGTCGATCCCACTTGGCCCAAGCATCTGCACCTTTATCACGAAGATTTATCATGACTAAATCACACCCTTGTCTGCTGGACGGCTTCGCCGAACAGGCCATTAGGACGGAAGAGCAAGACAACAATTAAGACTAGAAACACTGTGATCGCTTTCCATTGCGATCCAAGGACTGCTGATGCATACGTTTCAATGAGACCCAATGCAAGACCTCCGACAAAGGCGCCGCGAATATTTCCAATACCTCCGAGCACGGCGGCCGTAAAGGCTGCGATTCCTATGTTGAATCCGATATTAAATTTAGTAGCTTCATAGACCGTTTCAAAGAAAAATGCCGCTGCTCCAGTCATAAGACCGCCAATTAGAAATGTAATGGATATTACTCTGTTGATGTTAATTCCCATCAGCTTTGCTGTTTCTTCGTTCATTGATACGGCGCGTATGCCTTTACCGAGACGAGTGTGGTTAACAAAACGCTGAAGCGAGAAGAACATCACTGGCGCAACAATCACGACGAGGAGCTGATCCACACGAATGTTCGCTCCCAAAATTGTTACTAATGAACTCTTGTGAAGAACTTCTGGTGCGATTACGGCGCGACCTTGAGTCATTAAACTTACAGACTCGCTGAGAACAATTGATATTCCGATCGCTGAAATTAGAGGTGCAAGTCGATTGGTGCCGCGAGAGCGGAGGCGGCGGTATGCAAAAAGTTCAACCAACATGGCCGTTACTCCCGAGGCTAACATTGAAGCTATAAGGCAAAGCAACATCGTATAAATGAGGGTCAAACCGTGTAGGTCCTTACCATTCGCGGGGTGACCAAGAAAATCACGCGTGACAACAACAGTCGCAAAAGTGCCAACCATGAAAATCTCAGAGTTCGCGAAGTTAATCATGCGAAGAACTCCATAAACCATTGTGTAGCCAAGAGAAATCAAAACATAGATGAAACCTTGTACTGCACCCGAAAAGGTCAACTGCCAAAACTGGCTTATGAGCGTATGCACTTCAACCTCCTCGTACTTTGAAGATGTGACCAAAGATGAACAATGAGTGAAACTTACATGAGAGAAGCCCTTCGCGCTATTGCGAAGGGCCCCTCACATGAACTTTTTAGCGTAGATCTAGCCTACGAGGAGGTTACTTAACCTGCCCTGTAGATTTGATGTCGCCAGCTGATACAACGAAGCTGTTGATGAAGCCAGTTCCTGAAACGTCGCCATTTGCATCGAACTTAATGGTGTTACCCATCAAGCCCTTAAATGAACCAGCATTGATGCAGCTTTGAATCTTAGGGCGTGTTGTATTGCCCTTTGAGATACAAGTCAGAATCACATTTGCAGCATCGAAGTCTTCTGTTGCATATGTGCCAGGTGTGTGACCAGTGACCTTTTTAAAGTCAGCAGTAGCAGCTGGGCCTGCATCTTGGAAAACAGCTGAAGAAGCAGTCAGGCGAGCACCTTCTGCTGCAGTTCCTGCACCATCGATAAATCCAGGATCGTATGTTCCGTCACCAGAAGCGAAAACGCCTTGGTATCCAGCGTTGCGGAGTTGCTTAACAAACCCTGCAGCTTGTGCATAGTAGCCAGAGTAGATAACAACGTTTGCCTTACCCGCTTTGATCTTTGAGATCGTAGCTGAGAAGTCAAGTGTTGTGTTTGTTCCATCCACTGCGTCATCTCCGGCGATTGTTACACCTGAAGCTGCCTTCAGTGCGAGTTGAACATACTTGTCTAGTCCGGTTCCGTATGAGCTTTGATCATTTACTGAGTAAACAACAGGAGCAGTTACACCCTTAACAGCATAGTGAGCAAGAGCTGGACCCTGCTTGTCATCCTTAGAGGGAATTCGGTGGAAGAAAGGGCCGCCGAAATCTGATGTAACAGTTGGATCAGTCAATGTCACACGTGTAGCTGAAGGAGAAACCATTGGTAGCCCTGCTGCACGGTAGTAAGGGAAGGAAGCAACTGATGCGCCTGAGAATGCAGGTCCAACGATTGCTACGATTGACTTGTCCTTAGCGGTTCCTGGAGCAACAACTGATGCGCCTGGGCCTGAGCCTTGGTCATCAATTCGCTTTAGGCCAACTTGAGCTGCTGGGTGCGCAGCGTTGTACTTTGCAAGCGCATAAATTACGCCATCGATCTCATCGAGACCTGTTTGCTTGTTATCTCCGGTAAGTGGACCTTGATAACCAATATATACCTTGTAATTCGCAGCATGAGCTGAAGTTGTTGCTACTGACCCAATTACTAGGGCAGCAGCTGCAACAGCAGCGAATGCGCGCTTTGATGTGAGATTCATATGTACCTTTCGATATTAGTTATGTAAAACGCGTCATCACATAACTTCCCCAAATCGGGGATGAGCAAGGTTAGTGGGAGGGTTGTGGACAATTCAACCTCTAGGCCGAACCCTCTGAGCGTGAATCGATCCAAGTTTGTTACGAATTGGTAACAGTTACTCGTAGGTGAGAACGACTAGCGGTTAGGTGATTCAGGAACTGCATCAGGTGAGATGACCGCTAGGGCAACATCCTTCATGGACATACGTCGGTCCATTGCAGTTCGTTGGATCCAACTAAAGGCATCGGGCTCAGAAAGCTTGAGTGTCGCCATAAGAATTCCTTTTGCACGATCAATAACTTTGCGTGTCTCAAGTCTTTCGTGGAGATCCCCTACTTCTTGTTGCAGCGCGACAAGTTGGCGATGACGACTTACCGCAATTTCAATTGCAGGAACTAAATCTGAAATACTAAAAGGCTTAACAACATATGCCATGGCTCCTGCATCACGGGCGCGCTCAACAAGGTCTTTTTGGCTAAATGCAGTGAGCACAAGTACCGGCGCGATTTCAATAATCCTCTCGGCAGCAGATATTCCATCAAGTTCGGGCATCTTCACGTCAAGAATTGCCAAATCAGGTTTGTGCTCTCGGGCTAGTGAAATAGCTTCAACACCATTAGTTGCCTGGGCAACAACAACATACCCAGCCTCCGTCAGCATCTCAACAAGATCAAGACGAATGATTGCCTCATCTTCTGCAACCAAAATTCTGACGGGCGCAGTTGAGTTTACTTCTGTGTTCATCATGTGCCTCGAGTCGGATTTGAACCGACACTGTGCGGATTTTGAGTCCGCCCTCTCTACCGTTGGAGTACCGAGGCTTTACGTAGAACTAGTACGAACTAGCGCGTGAAATTATAACTGCGCGCTTGGACCTAGGGTAATCGTTCAAATTCAGCGCAAAATTAGCTTCGGTATGCAGGGGCAACGCCATCGATCGCATCTCCAACTTTGTGAACACGCAAGGCGTTTGTCGAACCAGGAATTCCTGGAGGAGAACCAGCGACAATGACAACAAGATCGCCTTTCGTCACCCGCTTGGAGTCAATCAATATTGAATCTACTTGCTTCACCATTTCATCTGTTGCTTTAACTGTTGGAGCAATTAATGATTCAACACCCCAAGACAGTGATAGCTGGTTATAAACTTCAATTTCTGGTGTAAGTGCAAGGATTGGAAGACGTGAACGTAATCTTGAAATTCGACGGGCAGAGTCACCACTCTGAGTGAACGCCACCAAGTACTTTGCTCCAACAATCTCGCCCACTTCAGTAGCAGCTTTTGTAATTGCACCACCTTTTGTATTTGGGATGTGGCGCAAAGGCGCGATCTGATCAAGCATTGCCTCTTCAGTGCGTTCAATAATTCGACCCATTGTGGTTACAGCTTCAATTGCAAAGGCACCAACACTTGTTTCACCTGAAAGCATAAGAGCGTCTGCACCATCAAGGACAGCATTAGCACAGTCAGTTGCTTCGGCTCTCGTAGGTGTTGAATTGTTGATCATAGAATCAAGCATCTGTGTTGCGACGATGACTGGTTTAGCTGCAGCTCTAGCAAGAGTGATGCAGCGCTTTTGAACAATAGGCACTTCCTCAATCGGCATTTCAACGCCAAGATCGCCACGCGCGACCATGATGCCATCAAATGCATTCACGATCTCTTCTAGATTATCCACTGCTTGTGGCTTCTCGATCTTTGCTATGACTGGACGGCGGATTCCCTCTTCATCCATGATTTTATGAACATCTTTAATATCAGCTGCATTTCGTACAAAAGAGAGTGCAATAAAATCTGCCCCGGCTCGAAGTCCCCAACGTAAATCATCCATGTCTTTTTCAGATAAGGCTGGAACAGATACTGCGACGCCCGGAAGGTTAATCCCCTTGTTATTGCTTACGAATCCAGGCTGAGTAACCTTTGTAATGACATTATTGCCTTTTACTTCAACTACCTCGACCGAAACTTTTCCGTCATCGATCAGGATGCGGTCTCCTGGCTTACAGTCCCCAGGTAAACCTTTATAGGTAGTTCCACAAAGTTCTTTAGTTCCTTCAACCTCATCAGTTGTAATTGTAAAAATATCCCCACGAGCTAATTCATGAGGTCCATTTTTGAATCGTGCAAGACGAATTTTTGGGCCCTGCAGATCTACCAAAATTGCAACAGGTTTTCCTGCTTTCGCTGCTGCCGCACGCACGCTATCCAGACGACTCTGATGTTCGTCATATCCACCGTGTGAGAGATTAAGTCTGGCCATATTCATGCCAGCNTGAATAAGTTCACTGACTTTCTCTTGGGATTCAACGGCAGGACCCATCGTGCAAACAATTTTTGCTCTACGCATGAGGGTAAGTCTATCGGCTAATCGAGTTGGTCTGTTAAACCGTGAGTGACCGCGAAGTTGGCTCAATAGGAGATGGTAATTGTGTCTCCCCCGCCAAGAATTCATCTACTGCGGCGGCAGCACTTCTTCCTTCTGCAATTGCCCAAACGATCAGTGATTGACCACGTCCCGCATCACCGCATACAAAGACTCCCTCAACAGATGAAGCAAATTTTTCATCACGCTTAATATTGCTTCGCTCGTCGAGTTCAACCTCAAGCTGGGTAATCAATTCATTCTTCTCTGGTCCAAGGAAGCCCATTGCAAGAAAGACTAGATCTGCTGGTATCTCCTTTTCACTTCCGTCAACCTTTTCAAACTTGCCGTTAATAAATTCTGTTTCCACAGTCTTAATTGCACGAAGATTTCCATCTTTGTCACCCAGAAATTCCTCTGTTGAAAGTGCATAAAGGCGCTCTCCACCTTCTTCGTGCGCGCTGCTCACACGATAGATCATTGGGTAAGTCGGCCATGGCTGACTTGAAGGACGTTCCTCTGTTGGTCTTGGCATAATTTCAAGTTGGGTAATGCTTGCTGCCCCCTGACGAATAGCAGTTCCTAAGCAATCTGCGCCGGTATCGCCGCCACCAAGAATGATGACGTGTTTGCCTGCGGCATTAATAGGAGGCTCACCAGGTAATTCACCAAGGCCTTGTTTGTTGCCCCATGGCAAATACTCCATTGCTTGATAGATTCCCTTAAACTCTCGTCCTGGAACATTAATATCGCGCCAATTTGTTGCTCCGACTGCAAGAACTATTGCATCATATTTAGAACGTAGTTCATCGCCTGTGATGTCAACACCAACATTCACTCCTGCACGGAAGCGAGTTCCTTCAGCTTCCATCTGGGCTATGCGCCGGTCAACGATTGATTTCTCCATTTTAAATTCTGGAATTCCATAACGCATGAGACCGCCAATGCGAGGCGCCCGTTCATAAACTGCAACAGTGTGGCCAGCCCGAGTGAGTTGTTGAGCAGCAGCTAAGCCGGCGGGGCCTGACCCGATAACGGCAACTGTCTTGCCGGTGAGACGATCCGGTGGAAGTGGCTTTACTAATCCATTACCAAAAGCCTCTTCAATTGTTCGCAGTTCTACTTGCTTAATTGTTACTGCATCATCATTGATAGCAACTACGCATGCACTTTCACATGGTGCAGGGCAAAGCCGACCAGTGAATTCCGGAAAATTATTAGTTGCATGTAAGCGATCAATTGCTTCTGATCGCTCTCCACGCCAAATTAAGTCATTCCACTCTGGGATGAGGTTGCCTAGTGGGCACCCTTGATGACAGAAAGGAATTCCGCAATCCATGCAGCGACCAGCTTGCTTTTGAAGCGCACCAAAATCTTGCTCTTCATAAACTTCTTTCCAGTCTTTGATGCGAACATCGACTAGACGCCGAGTTGGATTTTGACGCTCTGTTGTCAGAAAACCCTTTGGATCAGCCACGTGTTGCCTCCATTACTGCTTCATCCACATTTGTGCCTTCGCGTTCCGCTCTTTCCATTGCGGCAAGCACCTTTGCATAATCGCGTGGCATCACCATTGAGACACGCCTTGATTGATTCTTCCAATCGGATATGAGTTCATGAGCAACTACAGACCCAGTTTCCGCGTGGAACTTGGAAATGATTTCAAGAGCTTGTTTTGACCTGGCTTCAGTCATCTCTAGAACGTCAACCATCTCAGGGTTCACAAGACGCGGATCTAAATCGAGAACAAATGCCACCCCGCCAGACATTCCTGCGCCAAAGTTACGCCCCGTGGCACCAAGAACGATGGCAACACCGCCCGTCATGTATTCACAGCCATGATCGCCAATGCCTTCAACTACGGCAATTGCGCCAGAGTTTCGGACACAGAAACGCTCTCCAACGACTCCGCGAATGAAAATTTCACCGCTCGTTGAACCGTAACCTATTACGTTTCCAGCAATAACATTTTTCTGTGAATCAAATGTCGCCTTCTCGTCTGGACGAACAATGACGCGGCCACCTGACAATCCCTTGCCAACGTAGTCATTGGTATCACCATATAGACGCAGTGTTAATCCCTTTGGAATAAATGCTCCTAACGACTGGCCAGCTGAGCCATGGAATGAAATATCAATTGTGTTCTCAGGCAATCCCGCGCCACCATACTTACGAGTGATCTCTGCTCCGAGCATTGTTCCAACTGTGCGATTCACATTACGCACTGGAATTTCTAGACGAACAGGCTCGCCTTTCTCAAGAGCCGCCGCAGAGAGCTTGATCAATTCATTATCAAGAGCAGCATCAAGACCATGGTTTTGAATATCCGTGTTCTTACGATCGCCAGCAAACAAAGGGGCCTTAAGAAGTGGGGCAAGATCGAGTCCGCTTGCCTTCCAATGCTGAATAGCATCTTTAGTATCTAGAATTTCCACTTGACCAACAGCTTCATCAATTGATCTAAAGCCAAGTTTTGCCAGCAATTCTCGAACTTCTTCTGCAATATATTCAAAGAAAGTTTCAACGAACTCAGGCTTACCTGAGAATCGCTTACGCAGTTCAGGGTTTTGCGAGGCAATTCCTACTGGGCATGTATCTAGATGACACACGCGCATCATGATGCAACCAGAAACAACCAGCGGAGCAGTAGCAAAACCGAATTCTTCAGCTCCAAGTAGCGCCGCAATAACAACATCACGGCCTGTCTTCATTTGGCCATCCACTTGAACAACAATGCGATCTCGCAACCCATTGAGCATAAGGGTCTGTTGGGTTTCAGCAAGGCCGAGCTCCCACGGCGCTCCAGCATGCTTCAGTGATGTAAGTGGAGATGCACCCGTTCCACCATCATGACCAGAAATAAGAACAACATCTGCGTGTGCTTTTGAAACACCAGCAGCAACCGTTCCAACACCTACTTCTGCAACAAGCTTTACGTGAACGCGCGCATTCTTATTGGCATTCTTTAAATCATGAATGAGCTGTGCTAAATCTTCAATTGAATAGATATCGTGATGTGGAGGAGGTGAAATCAGTCCAACACCAGGAGTTGAATAGCGAACCTGTGCAATCCATGGATAAACCTTGTTACCTGGTAGCTGTCCACCTTCACCTGGTTTTGCGCCCTGTGCCATCTTGATCTGAATATCATCTGAGTTCACTAGGTACTCGCTCGTCACACCAAATCGTCCACTGGCAACCTGTTTGATTGATGAACGCTTTGAATCACCATTTGGCATTGCTTTGTAGCGAGCTGGATCTTCTCCGCCTTCACCAGTATTTGATTTTCCACCGATGCGGTTCATCGCAATTGCTAAAGTTTCATGGGCCTCACTTGAAATCGAGCCATAGGACATGGCACCTGTTGCAAATCGCTTAATAATTGAAGAAGCACTCTCTACTTCATCAATCGAGATCGCAGGTCTTACGCCCTCTTTAAATGTGAAGAGGCCGCGCAGAGTCATCAAGTTCTTTGACTGATTGTCGATCAAAGATGTGTATTGCTTGAAGATGTCATAACGCTTGTTGCGTGTAGCGTGCTGAAGTTTAAAGACAGTCTCAGGATTAAATAAGTGTGGTTCACCGTCACGACGCCACTGATATTCCCCGCCAATAGGAAGCTTCTTTGTTCCTGGTACTTCTCCGCCAGGTGGATATGCAATGTGATGACGCTTGATTGTCTCTTCAGCCAAGGTATCAAGAGAAACTCCACCTAAACGAGAGGTGAGACCTGAGAAGTATTCATCTACAACAGCACTTGAAAGCCCAATCGCTTCAAATACTTGTGCGCCGTGATAGGAAGCAATTGTTGAGATGCCCATCTTGGACATAACCTTAAGCACGCCTTTGCCCAGTGACTTAATGAGGTTGGCAACTGCTTTCTCCGGAGTCACGCCTGTAATAACACCTTGGCGAACTAAGTCTTCAGCACTTTCCATAGCAAGGTATGGGTTAACTGCAGATGCTCCAAAACCGATGAGAAGAGCAACATGGTGCACCTCGCGAACTTCCCCGCTCTCAACGATGAGTGAGATTTGGGTCCGTGTCTTCTCGCGAATTAAATGATGATGAACTGCTGATGTGAGTAAGAGAGAAGGAATAGGGGCCTCTTCTGAATCTCCGTCGCGATCTGAAAGAACAATGATTCGAGCACCATCTTTAATAGCTGCGGATACTTCGGCGCGAATCTCCTCGATGCGTGTGCGAAGAGCCTCTCCCCCACCCAATACTGAGAAAAGTCCTCGCACGACATGGCTTGTGAAGTTCGGATGTTCTTCGTCAGCATTAACGTTAATAATTTTTGCTAGTTCATCATTATCAATAACCGGGAAATCAAGTGCAATTTGGCGACATGACTCAGGACCAGGATTGAGCAAGTTGCTCTCAGCCCCAATTGTTAGGCCAAGGCTTGTGACCATCTCCTCGCGGATAGCATCAAGTGGCGGATTAGTTACCTGAGCAAAGAGTTGCGCAAAATAATCAAAGAGCAAACGTGGCTTTGCCGAAAGAGCGGCAATTGGTGCGTCAGTACCCATTGAGCCAAGTGGCTCGGCGCCATTTTTAGCCATTGGAGTAATAATTATGCGCAATTCCTCTTCGGTATATCCAAATGCTCTCTGGCGACGTATGACAGATGAGTGAGGATAAATAATGTGCTCGCGTGCAGGAAGATCAGATAGTTTCACAATTCCGTCACGTAACCACTTTCCATAAGGCTCAGCCTTAGCAAGTGAATCCTTGATTGCATCATCTTCGATGATCCGGCCTTCTTCAATATCAACCAAGAACATGCGCCCTGGTTGTAAACGGCCTTTGCGGATTACGTTTTCTTGAGGAATGTCTAGTACACCAACCTCGGAAGCAAGAACAACTAATCCATCATTTGTTACCCAGAATCGTGATGGGCGTAGTCCGTTACGATCGAGAACAGCTCCAACCTGATTTCCATCAGTAAATGTGACACATGCTGGCCCGTCCCATGGCTCCATCATTGATGAATGGAACTCGTAAAAGTCTTTACGCTCCTGTGACATTGTCGCGTGGTTTTCCCATGCCTCAGGAATCATCATCAATATTGAATGTGGCAATGAACGTCCTGTGAGATAGAGAAGTTCAAGAACCTCATCAAATGAAGCTGAGTCACTTCCGTTGGCAGCAACAATAGGGAAAAGCCTTGTGATATCTCCTGGAATCAAAGGACTGGAAAGCAATGCTTCACGAGCACGCATCCAGTTACGGTTGCCGCGAACAGTGTTAATTTCTCCGTTGTGGGCTATGAATCGATATGGGTGCGCGAGAGGCCAGGAAGGGAACGTATTAGTTGAAAAACGTGAGTGAACAACGGCTAGTGGTGACTTCACTAATTCATTGGACAAGTCAGGGAAAAATTCCTCTAACTGGCCAGTGGTTAACATGCCTTTATAAACAATTGTCCGTGATGACAAGGAAGGAAAGTAAATTGGCAATGCATGCTCTACGCGCTTACGGAAGCAAAAAGCTAAACGGTCGAGAGCAAGATCTGCTTCGTTCTGTTCTCCAGCTATAAAGATTTGAACAAATCGTGGCATAACTGACAGGGCAGTCTTGCCCAAAGATGAGTCATTTATTGGCAACTCACGCCATCCGAGAATTTTTACATTCTCTTCGTCAGCAAATTTTTGAATAGCAGATTGATCTGTAAAAGATGCATCAATAAAAGCTATGCCTGTTGCGTAGTGGCCAACTTCAGGAAGCGTGAATTCGACGACGCTTCGGTAGAACTCATCAGGAATGCGAATGAGGATTCCAGCGCCATCACCACTGTCTGGTTCTGCTCCTGACGCACCGCGATGTTCAAGATTGCGAAGCGCGGTTAAACCTTGTGAGACAACTTCATGGGTTGGCTTCTTATTGAGAGTTGCGACCATTGCAACGCCACATGCATCATGCTCATTGGCAGGGTTGTACAACCCTTGTGCAGATGGCACAGTAGAAAATAAGCCCATGATCGCTCCTATGAAAACTATGCAGGACGGTCAGGACTTCGATGGCCTAACGATGAACTCAAGACTGGGGTGTTCCCCACCGTGAGCAGTGAGAAAGCGTATCAAGCCAATGCCATATTGGCGGAATCAATTTAGGGATTTATGCAGGCTTAGATATGAACCAGTGAGCCAATTCCCGCAGTGATGAGCATGCCGAGTGAGCCTCCGATAAATACTCGGAGCACAGTGCGCATAAGAGGTGAGCCCGCGAGCTTTGAACTTGTAGCCCCGGTGCCGATGAGCCCTATAAGGGTGAACAAGATGATCATCCCAACTTTGCCGCTGGTCGTCGGCATAAGTGCACCGAGAAGTGGGATTGCCCCCCCGATGGCAAATGAAAGCGCTGAGGCAATCGCAGCCTGAAGTGGTCTTGCCTTATGCATTTCAAAATGTCCAAGTTCATCACGAAGATGCGCCTCAAGAGCATTCTTCTCAGTAAATTTTTCAGCAACTTGTCGAGCTAAGTCATGAGGCAATCCTCGCTCCACATAGATCTGCGCAAGTTCTTCTAATTCGCCTTCGGGATCGATTGCTAGATGTTCAATTTCCATTTTTCTATCTGATTCTTCAATATCAGACTGTGATTGAACTGAAATATATTCACCAACCGCCATTGACATTGAGCCAGCCGCAATTCCGGCAATACCAGTCAGGGTAAGTAAGTTGACTCGTCCAGCAGCAGCAATGCCAATCAATAAAGATGCATTAGAAACTAGCCCATCATTTGCTCCAAGAACTGCAGCTCGTAACCACCCAGATTTATGGGACTTGTGATGAACGTTTCGCTCATAGACATGTTCTAAAGGCATGCGGGGATTCTACCTAGGAATTTCACTCTCTGCAGGGCCACTCGCTTCGCGTTTCTGCGTCGCGTATAGCCATCCCCCAGAAGTGATGACACAAATGCTAGCCACCCACATATTGAGCCGAAGTCCAAATATGTGATGAGCTTCATCGATCCGTATAGATTCGACCCATAGACGCCCTATGCAATAAAGAAACACATAAAGTAAAAATTGGTTCCCGTCTTTTAGGGCTCGTACCCAGGGTAGATAGAGAATGAATAGGGCAATCAACAAGCACCAAAGTGATTCGTAGAGAAATGTAGGATGAAACGTAGAAAAATTTTCAAATCCAATAGGGCGATTGCCCATAGGAATTTCTAACCCCCAGGGAAGAGTTGTCGGTTTCCCAAACAACTCTGCGTTAAACCAATTTCCCCACCTACCGATCCCCTGGGCTAAAACGATTCCTGGCGCCAATGCATCAAGTGCTACTAAATAACTTTGTGATCGCGGTTTTGCCTTGAAATATAAATATCCAACGAGCACACCAAGGGCTATAGCTCCCCAGATACCCATTCCACCTTGCCAAATCTTGAAGGCAGCGAGAATATTTCCTCGGCGTCCAAAATATAGTTCTGGTGTTGTGATGACGTGGTAAAAACGACCGCCAATAATTCCAGCAGGGACTACATAAATTGCAAGATCATAAATTTCACTCCCAATACCACCTGCTCGTACATACCGAACTTTTCCAATCCAAATGGCTACAGCAATTGCCAGCAAGATGCATAGTGCGTAGTAATGAATGGTGACTCCTCCCAGCCCCACCGAAGAGCTTGATGGGGTCGGGATAAAACTGTGAAACAACTCTTACTTAACGCCGGCGGCAACAAATGCAGCTTGAAATGCAGTTGCATTCAAATATGTATTCTGCGCAATCGGCTTACCGTTAATCAAGACTGTCGGAGTCGAATTGATATTTGCCTTTCCAGCATAATCCTCAACATTTTTAGTCCAGTTCAAATACTGGCCACTATTAATACATTCAGCATATTTCTTTGAGGATATTCCAAGGGTTGCACCCATGACAATCAGCTTTGTATTTGTCCAAACGCCGCTGTTCTCTGTCGCCTGATTTGCGAATATCGCATTACGTAGTTGCAGGAACTTGCCTTGATCAGATGCACATGCTGCTGCCGCTGCCGTCAAAACTGACTCGTTTCCGATGAATGACATTGGGTGAAAAACAGCATGAATTTTTCCATCCGTAGTTAATTTATTAATGTAACCACTGTTGACTGCTTCAAAGTCGCGGCAATGCGGGCATTGAAAATCTTCATAGAAATCAACTTTTACTGGAGCATTGGGATTAAATCCGATTCCATCACCATCAGAAGCTTCAACGGCAGATGGTTTTGATGCGTTTTTAACAGCATGGTTAGAGGCAAGAGCGGCGCCAGCGCCTGCAACAACAACCAAAAGAATCATTCCAACAACAAGATTACGTGTGGTCTTATCGCCTTTACCGCTTGAACCCTTATTGCTTGCAGCCATTATCTTTCTCCACCATTCTCATGATTTTCATTTCCAGTATCTAGGGCAAACTTACCTCCTGGGAAGTAAGTAATAAAAATTGAGAGCAAAATTAGACCTATGTCTCGAATAATCTCTGTTGCATACGTCCAGGGATGAACTTTGCCATCTGTAGTGATACCACCGTTTCCGAAGCAACCGCAGTTGATCGGTAGCTTTCTTGCCCAAGCCTGAGCGATAGCAATAACAAAAAGAAGCATCAGAGTGCCAGCTGCAACGCTTGTCCACCTGGACCAAATTCCAACAATGAGTAGGAGCGCAATTCCGATCTCAACCCACGGCAGTGTGTAACCAAAAGTATTTGCGATATTCACTGGCAAGACTTCATAAACTCGAACTGAAGCCGCAGCCTCACTCGGTTTCATAGCCTTGATCCAACCAGCAGCAAGCAGGACGCCTCCGAGAATCAAACGTGCAAGAAGTGTCAGCCACGGCTGAACAGTTGGATTGAAAAACTTCTTCATGAGCGCTTTACTCCCTCAGCAAGAGCCTTTGCGAGATTTCTCACTTTCTCAATTCCTTCTTCTTCTGATTTTGATTCCTGAATTAAACGTATGAAAGCTGAACCGACAATTACTCCATCTGCATACTGCGCTACTTCATGCGCTTGTTCTGGGGTCGAAACGCCCAAACCAACAGCAACCGGCTTGTCAGTAACCTTGCGAATTCTATCAACCAGAGTTTGAGCGCTCGTTGAGACTGATGTACGTGTTCCTGTGACTCCCATGAGAGACGCAGCATAAATAAAGCCTGTCGAGGCCTCGGCAACCTTTTTTAGTCTCTCATCACTTGTGCTTGGAGCAACTACAAATATGCGATTGGAATCAGCTTTTTTAGTCTCATCCATCCATTGGGAAGATTCTTCGATCGTTAAATCTGGCGTAATCGCTCCACTTCCGCCGTTTTCATTCATCGAAGTGAGAAACTTGGTTACACCATAACGCTCAATAGGGTTCCAATATGTCATCACTACAGTTGGAGCTAATGGGGCAATTTCTTTTACTATTGCAAAAACTTCGCGTGATCCAGTTCCTTGCTTAAGCGATTGATCTGAAGCGGCTTGAATTACTGGGCCATCCATAACCGGATCGCTGTATGGAAAGCCAATTTCAATGGCATCACATCCCCCCTCAACCATTGCAGTCAGGATGGAAATTGACGCAGACTGAGATGGGAAGCCCGCTGGTAGAAAACCAATGAGAGCTGCTCGATTTTCGCTTCTTGTTTTAACGAATAAATTATCGAGTGGCGTGCTCATTTACAGCGGGATGCCAAAGTATGCAGCAGCGGTTTGAACATCTTTATCTCCGCGCCCAGAAAGATTGATCAGCAAAACGGCATCTGGTCCAAGTTCATTTCCTACCTGCATTGCCCCGGCTAACGCGTGAGCTGTTTCAATTGCTGGAATAATTCCTTCAGCCTTAGAAAGTAAAGAAAAGGCATACATGGCTTCATCGTCGGTGATTGCTCTGTATTCGGCGCGACCAATGTCATGAAGGTATGCGTGCTCTGGTCCCACTCCTGGGTAGTCCAGGCCTGCTGAAATCGAATGTGACTCGATTGTTTGCCCATTGTCATCTTGCAACACATATGAACGGGTCCCATGGAGTACGCCTGGAGTTCCGCCTGAAATTGTTGCCGCATGCAATCCAGATTCAATTCCTCTTCCGCCAGCTTCTAATCCGATAAGGCGAACGTTCTTGTCTTCAATGAAAGGGTGGAAGATTCCAATTGCATTAGATCCTCCTCCTACACACGCAAGTACAGCATCTGGTAAACGACCAATCAGTTCTAGGCATTGTTCACGTGCCTCAACACCAATGATGCGATGAAAGTCTCTCACCATGGTCGGAAATGGATGTGGCCCTGCGACTGTGCCTAGAAGATAGTGAGTTGTTTCAACATTAGTAACCCAGTCGCGCATAGCTTCATTGATAGCATCCTTAAGAGTTTTACTTCCTTGGGTAACAGGAACAACTTCTGCGCCGAGTAGCTTCATTCGTGCAACATTAAGAGATTGCCGTTTTGTATCTTCCTCGCCCATATAAACAACACAGTCCAGGCCCATGAGCGCCGCAGCTGTTGCAGCAGCAACGCCATGTTGGCCTGCGCCAGTTTCTGCAATGATGCGTTTTTTGCCCATTCGCTTTGTTAAGAGTGCTTGTCCAAGAACGTTGTTAATCTTGTGAGAACCAGTGTGGTTCAGATCCTCACGCTTTAATAAAATTCTTGCCCCACCTGCATGTTGAGCAAAACGTTTTGCCTCTGTAATGATGCTTGGGCGCCCCGTATAAGTACGGTGCAGGTCTGCCAATTCCTTTTGAAAGCCAGGATCACTCAGAGCCATCTCATGAGCAAGTGTTAACTCATCCAATGCAGCAATGAGAGCTTCGGGAACAAACCTGCCACCATACGGCCCGAAGTGGCCAAGAATTTGTGAATCGACAGGGGTGCTCATAGGTAAAAGGTACCAGCAGCCTATTTGCCGAGGAGAGTTGAAATTGCAACCGCTGGATCTCCAGCACGAACAAGAGTCTCCCCTACCAATATTGCCTTTGCGCCACTCACTTCAGCCTGACGCACCTGTTCTCGAGTCGAAATACCAGATTCTGCGACTCGAAGAATCTCCCTTGGAATCAATGGAAGCAAATCTTCAAATGCACGCTCATTAATTTCAAGTGTTTTCAAATTTCGTGCATTTACGCCAATGATTTTCGGAGAAATCTTTAAAGCACGTTCGATTTCAGACTCATCATGAACCTCAATCAACACATTCATGCCTAAGTCAGTTGCGAGAGTGTAGTAATCCTTCATCTGCACATCACTCAGTGCGGCAACGATCAAAAGCATCAGATCGGCTCCTAGTGCACGCGTTTCGTATACTTGGAACTCCGTAACAATGAAATCTTTCCGCAAAACTGGAATCTTTACCGATTCCCTGACTAAAACTAAATCTTCAGACTTCCCACCAAACTTTCGTTCTTCAGTAAGCACACTGATTATCGCCGCCCCTGCATTCTCATAAGTTTGAGCAAGGGCAACTGGATCTAGGATTGGAGCAAGCGCCCCTTTGCTGGGTGAAGCTCTCTTTATCTCGGCAATTATCTGTGTTCCAGATTTATTAAGCGCTGCGTAAGCATCTCTCGGCAAAGAAGCTTTCGACGCCAATTTCTTAATTTCAGCAATTGGAATCTGCCTTGCGGCTACATCTTCTAGTACACCCGCAACAATCGACTCAAGTGCTGAACTCATTTGTGATCCCTAGCCGTTGGATCTATACCCTCAGTCAGTGAGTTCCAGGGAGTAGGCGCCTTTGGTTCATACTTTTTAGATAAGCCACGCTTTATCAAGCGAAAAGTAAAATAGAAACCAAGTGCAAAAATAGTTGCCACAATAAATAATTTAGTTAAAAGCATCAGATGCTTCGCATTTCATTTGCAGAGGCAATAGCAGCTAACACCGCTGCAGCTTTATTCTGGCATTCCATATCTTCAGATGCAGCAACGGAATCGGCAACNATTCCTGCNCCCGCCTGAACATAAGCCTTGCCGCNCTTAATNACGGCTGTTCTGATTGCAATACATGCATCAATGTTTCCTCTGAAATCCANATAGCCAATCGTTCCACCGTATATGCCCCGCCTTGTCGGTTCATTTTCTTCGATGATCTGCATCGCGCGAGGTTTAGGTGCCCCTGACAATGTTCCGGCTGGAAATACTGCAAGAAGTGCATCAACTGGTTTGTATTCAGGAGCAAGTTTTCCGGTAACTGTCGAAACAATGTGCATTACATGTGAATAACGTTCAAGTTTCATAAATTCGATTACTTCCACTGAACCTGCTTTACATGTACGACCAAGATCATTGCGACCAAGATCTACCAGCATGAGGTGCTCGGCTCGCTCCTTTGGATCCGCCATCAACTCTTCACCGAGTCGAATATCAGTCTCTGCATCATCAGACCTAGGCCTTGTCCCCGCAATAGGGTGAATCATCACTTCATCACCATGAATTTTGACCAGAGCTTCTGGGCTTGAACCAACCACTTCTAAGCCATCATGGAATCTAAATAAATACATATAAGGGCTGGGGTTTGATGCTCGCAATGCTCGGTACACATCATAAGCATCTGCCTTCACATCCATAACAAATCTTTGAGAAAGCACCACTTGGAATGCCTCTCCACTTCGAATTTCTTCCTTAATGCTCTCTACTCGAGATTGGTACTCCTCAGAAGTCGTTCGGCGCTCGTATTCTGGCTTAACTTTCGTGATCTCCCGATTTATGTCAGAAGCTGTTGGGGTCTTGAGTATTTCTTCCAATTTATCAAGCCGTATATTTGCATCGCGGTAAGCCTCATCAACTCCATCAGCGCTTCCATTCCAATTAATTGCGTTAGCAATCAAGGTAAGTGATCCATTGAAGTGATCAAAGACAGCTAAATCAGATGTGAGCATGAATGCAATTTCAGGAAGGTCTATCTCGGTGCTTGCAATATTTGGGATCTTTTCAAGTCTACGAACAATGTCATAACCGGCATAGCCAACTAGTCCTCCAGTTAATGGTGGTAGACCTGGGATATGTGGTGAACGTAAATGTGTCGCTGCAATCTTTAGCGCTTCAAGCGGATCTATTCCAACGGGTGCTCCCGATGGCACTGATCCAATCCATGCTGCCTTCCCATCAATTTCAGTGAGTGTTGATTGTGAATGGATGCCGATAAATGAATACCGTGACCATGCCCCGCCAACCTCAGCNGATTCCAAGAGGAAAGTTCCTGGACGGTTTCCTGCGAGCTTGTGATAGATCGTCAGAGGTGTCTGCGTATCTGCTAAATATTTTCTGGCAACAGGAATCACATTATAAGAACGCGCAAATTCACGAAATTCTTCTAATGTAATTTGATTACTCAAAATGCATGTCTATCTGATTGTGAAAGCAGGTTCGCTCACCTGTGTGACATGCCGCTCCTACTTGATGAACCTGAAGCAAAATAGCATCTGCATCGCAATCAAATGCAATACTTACCAACTTTTGAGTGTTGCCGGAGGTGAGGCCCTTCTCCCAGAGTTCATTTCTGCTTCTGCTCCAGTAAGTAACTCTGCCCGTTTCAAGTGTTTGCGCCAGCGCCTGCTGATTCATCCAAGCCAACATCAAAACATCTTTACTCTCGGCATCTTGGGCAATCGCAGTAACAAGCTCCCCAGCAGCAAATCTTTCAGCTATTTGAGTTGGTATTGAAGTTGGATTTGGCATAGCCGTATTCTGCCTTAAAGGCGGTTAGAGGCGGACCGAATATCCCTTTTTGGCTAGAAACTCTTTCACCTCATGAATGGTGAAAGTCCCGAAGTGGAAAACGCTCGCGGCCAGCAGTGCGTCAGCGCCAGCATCTAGGGCAAGAGCAAAATCTTCTAACTTTCCTGCTCCCCCGCTNGCAATGAGTGGCACTCTGGTTTTGCTTCGAACTTTTGTAATCATCTCAATNTCAAAGCCTTCGCGCGTTCCGTCAGCATCCATTGAGTTGAGAAGAATCTCTCCNACTCCTCGCCCTGTTGCCTCNTCAATCCAAGCAAGCGCATCAAGTCCCACACCTTCTCTTCCTCCGTGTGTTGTAACTTCAAATCCAGATNCTGTNGCGCCACGACGTGCATCAACAGATAGAACGAGCACTTGATCACCAAAACGGTCAGAGATTTCGCTGATGAGTTCAGGGCGAGAGATTGCTGCGGTGTTAATACTTACTTTGTCAGCGCCTGCACGCAGAAGCGCATCAACATCGTTCACACTTCGAATACCGCCACCTACCGTTAGCGGAATAAATACCTGCTCGGCAGTCCTAGCCACCATCTCTAACGTTGTTGAGCGGTCTTCAACTGACGCGGAGATATCTAGAAAGGTTAGCTCGTCTGCGCCCGCATCTCCGTATAGCTTTGCAAGTTCAACTGGATCTCCAGCATCGACCAAGTTTTGAAAATTAACTCCTTTAACAACTCGCCCGTTGGCAACGTCTAGGCAAGGAATGATTCGCTTAGCCAATGTCATTTGCTCGCCTCGCTGAGTGCTTGCTGAAGTGTGAAGGCGCCTGCATATAGTGCTTTGCCCACTATCGCCCCTTCCACACCAATTGATGTGAGCTCACGTATAGCTTCTAAATCTNTCAAACTTGAAACTCCACCACTTGCCACTACTGGTTTATTTGTTGCGGCGCAGACTTCACGCAACAAAGAAAGATTTGGGCCTGTGAGAGTTCCATCCTTAGCGACATCNGTCACGATATATCTTGCGCATCCATCGCGATCTAAGCGCTCNAGTGTTTCAAAAAGATTTCCACCTTCTTTTGTCCAGCCGCGCGCTGCCANGGTATGACCTCTAACATCGAGGCCAACTGCNATGCGATCGCCGAATTCAGCAATTACTTTTGCAGTCCAATCGGGGTTTTCAAGAGCTGCGGTGCCAAGGTTTACTCGCTTACAACCAGTGGCAAGTGCGCGACGTAAAGACTCGTCGTCTCTAATGCCTCCGGATAACTCAACCTTGATATCAACACTTTTGATCACTTCTTCAAGGAGGGCAGCATTGCTACCTAAACCAAACGCAGCATCTAAATCAACGAGGTGGATCCACTCGGCGCCGGCATCGGCGAATTCCTTAGCCACTTCGATTGGCAAGCCATACTGGCTAGTTGCGCTGAGTTCTCCCTGAAC
>JGI26470J50227_1000298_pt1 | contig 21727 bp, 20 predicted proteins | sample FreactTroBogLake_FD_50227 | JGI IMG/M metagenome (IMG submission 50227) | reverse complement strand
CCCGCCACGGTCCCCGTGTTCGTGACCGCCACCTTCACCGTCAGGGGCTGGCCCTCGGTGATCGAGGCGGGAAGGCTCGGAACGCCGTAGGAGAACGACGTGTAGCTCAACCCGTGGCCGAAGGGGAACAGCGGTGTCACATGCGCCGCGTCGTAGTGGCGGTAGCCGACGAAGATTCCTTCCCTGTATTCGACCTGGCGTCGATCGCCCGGGAAGTTCAGGTACGAGGGGTTGTCCTCGAGGCGGACGGGGAAGGTTTCGGCAAGCTTGCCCGAGGGGTTCGCCTTGCCAAAAAGAAGGTCGACGACGGCACCTCCCCAAGCCTGCCCGCCGAGGTAGCCTTCGAGAATGGCCGGAACCTTGTCGACCCACGACATGGCGATGGGGGATCCGTTGCTCAGCACCACAACGACGTTCTTTTGGACCTTCAGAACCTCCTCGAGGAGCGCCGTGTGGTTTGCGGGTATGCCCAGATGGGTACGGTCGAAACCTTCACTCTCGAAGTTGTCGGTCATTCCAATGAACACCACGGCGGCCTCGGCCTTCTCGGCGAGCGCCCGGGCCGCCCCAATGAGCTTGGCATCCACTTTTTCATCTTCGATCGAATACCCTTCGGCAAACGTGACTTCGACACCCGGAAGGAGCTTGCGAGCCTCGGTGACCGCGTCGTCGATCCTCGTCGGGTTCATGTGCGAACTCCCGCCACCCTGGTACCGGGGTTTCTGCGCGAAGGCGCCCAAAAACGCCACGCTCTTCTTGGGCTGGAGAGGAAGCAGCTTACGGTCGTTCTTCAGCAGAACCATGCTCTCGGTGGCGACCCTCCGGGCCAGCGCGTGGTGGGCGTTGACGTCGAAGCTCGCCTTCGGGTCGCGGTTTTCGACCACGCGCAGGGTCAACGCCAAGTTCCGGCGGACGGCTCGGTCGAGGTCGTCCATGGAAAGCGTTCCCGCCTTGACCGCGGCGACGATGGAGGCGTCGGTGAGACCTCCGTTCCCGGGCATCTCCAGGTCCTGGCCCGCCCGGATTCCGGCGACCCTGTCGTTGTTTCCACCCCAATCGGTCACGGTGAGCCCGGTGTGGCCCCACTCTTCCTTGAGAATCTCCGTCAGGAGTTTACGGTTTTCGGCGGCGTAGGTGCCGTTGATCCGGTTGTACGAGCTCATGACCGTCCAGGGTTGAGCTTCCTTCACGGCGGTTTCAAACGCGGGCAGGTAGATTTCCCTCAGGGTGCGTTCATCGACGACCGCGTTGATGGTCATCCTTTGCTTTTCCTGGTTGTTGACGGCGAAATGTTTGAGAGACGCCCCGACTCCCTGGGACTGGACCCCGAGGATGTGGTGTTTGGCGATTTGTCCGGCCAGGTGAGGGTCCTCGGAAAAATACTCGAAGTTACGGCCACACAGTGGACTTCGTTTGATGTTCACCCCTGGCCCGAGGATGACGCCCACCTGTTCGGCCTTGCTTTCCCTGCCGAGAGCCTTTCCGACTTCCTCGATCAAAGCGGGGTTCCAGGTACTGGCCAGGCCGGCACCCGAGGGAAAACACGTGGCCGGCACCGCGTCCATGAACCCCGTGCCATCGGGTTTGGCCTTTCGCAGGCCGTGGGGACCATCGGTCATCATCCAGGAGGGAATCCCGAGCCGTTCGACGGCCTTCGTGTTCCAAAAGTCCAGACCGGAGCAAAGCCCCGCCTTTTCCTCGAGGGTGAGCTCTTTCAATAGCTGCTCAACGGTTCTGGCCATGGGGCGCCTCCTTATGGAACGCATGTAACATAACGAAGATAGACCCAAACTGACCCGTCGTCAAGCTTGGACCGGTACGACCACTTTCCTGGACTTCTTCAGAAACAAGGCGGGGACGATGGCCAGGAGCGTGAACGCGGCGGTGAGGATGAACACGTCCCGGATCGACATCACGTAGGACTGCTTGGCGATTTGCGTCGAAATCAAAGCCGGTCCCGCGGCAGGATTTCCCCCCATCCATCCGGTGAACGCCGGATTGTCGGTGTTGAGGGTCTCGGTGAGCCGGGCCCGGTGGAAGACGCTCCGTTGGCTCATCAGCACGGTCATGATCGCGATGCCGAACGAGCTGGCCACATTGCGGATCAAGTTGCTGACCGAACTGGCCCGGCTCACCAGCAGCACGGGGATGTCGTTGAGGGCCGCCGTCTGGGCCGGCATCATGCACAATCCCATGGCCACTCCCCGCCAAATCAGCCACCACATGACCGTGAACAGGCTCGTGTCCAGGTTGATTCCCGCCAGCAACCAGGTCACGAAGGCCATGCCTCCGAGTCCGACGACCATGACGATTCGGGGTCCGAAGCGGTCAAACAATCGACCCGCGACCGGCATCATGACCGCCGAGGCGAGGGCTGCCGGGAACATGATCAGTCCGGTCTCCATGGCTCCCATTCCCCGGATCGCCTGGAGGAAGAGCGGGATGTAGAACAGCGCGGCGAACATGCCGATCGTGATGATGCCCACGCTGATGTTGGCGAAGGTGAAGCTCGGGTAGGCGAACACCTTCACGTCGAGCAGAGGCGAAGGGGACCAAAGCTCGATCAGCACAAACACGACAAGGATTCCCACGCTGGCCACCAGCGTCAGGATGGTGGCCTCGGAGCCCCAACCCCACTCGTTGCCCTTCGACAACACATAGAGAAGGCCAGCAAACCCCAGGGCAGCGGTGATCGCCCCGGGGAGGTCGAGTTTTCCGACCGGCTCGCGACGGAAGTCGGGAATGAAAAACACCCCCAGGACGAGACCGATGATGCCCACCGGCAAGTTGATGAGGAAGATCCACCGCCAATGGACGTATTCGACCAGCCAGCCTCCGAGGGTCGGCCCCACAGCCGGGGCGACCAGCAGGGCCATCCCCATGATGCCCATCCCAGCGCCGATTTGCTTCCGGGGGACGAGGCGGTAGATCATGGCCATGACCAGCGGCGCCATCAAGCCGCCACCCAGGGCCTGCAAAACTCGGGCGACGATCAGCGATTCGAGGTTCCAAGCCGCCGCGCAGATCAACGAGCCCACGATGAAGGCCGCCATCGACGCCAGGTAAACGTTCTTGAGGCCCCATTTGTCGCTCATCCAGCCTGAAAGGGGGATGACCATGGCCATGGCCAGCATGTAGGCGGTGGAGACCCACTGCACCCCGGCCGTGTCGGTGTTGAACACCGTCATGATCGAGGCGATGGCCACGTTGATGATGCTCGAACTCAGGATCGACATGAAGACCCCGATCAGCACCACCAGCACCGGGCCCACCCAGTGCTGGTGGTCGAGCCCGTCGGTGGGATCACCCATGGTTGGACTCTATTTCTGAATACGATTCAAAAAAACTCGATGCTTCGAGGAGGGCGAGGGCTTCGGTGAGGACCAGGAGCGAGCGCTCTTCCCAGGTTCCCAGACGGGCGGCAAACTGCGTTCGCACCTCGAGGACCACCCGTTCCGTCAGCGCCAAACCTTCGGGGGTCAGGGCGATGTGGATGGACCGCCGATCGCCGGTCGAGGCGGTACGGGTGACCCATCCCTTTTCGACCAGAAGCTCGACGGATTTGGACATGGTAGGGGGGGTGACCCCCTCGCGGTCTGCCAAATCCTTGAGCGAAAGGTTGGGGGCCGCCGACAGGCGGAGAAGGATGCGCCATTGGGGAAAGCCGCTCAGGAGGGGGAACTTGTCGGTCAGGATGGCCCGGAACACCCGAAACAGCGCCGGAACCACCCGCATCAGCGACCCGGCCGCCCGGTCGGGCAGGTCCTTGGGTTGATTTTCATGAGGATCAAACATAATTAGCTATGCTAACAATGAAGTTTATCCCCGTCAACAAAAAACAGAATCAGTCCCAGTCAAGACCGCCGGTCTGGTACTCGGTCACCCGGGTCTCGAAGAAGTTCTTCTCCTTGGAAAGGTCGGTGGCCTGGCTCATCCAGGGGAACGGGTTCTCGGTGTCGTAGACCTTGGTCAACCCGATGCGCTCCAGGCGGCGGTCGGCGATGTACTCGACGTAGTCGCAGAACTGCTCGCTGTTGATGCCCAGAATGCCGCCGGGACAGGCGTCCCGGGCGTAGGTCTTCTCGAGCTCGACGGCCTTCTTGATGAGGGTGACGATTTCTTCCTTGAACGCAGGGGTCCAGACCTGAGGGTTCTCGGCGACGATGGCCAGGATGAGGTCGCAACCAAAGTTCAAGTGGATCGACTCGTCCCGCATGATGTATTCGAACTGCTCGCCGATTCCGATCATCTTCCGCTGACGCTTCAAAGCGAGCATCATGGCGAATCCCGCGTAGAAGAACACGCCTTCCATAATGACGTAGTAGCCGATCAGGTCGTGGACGAAGGCCTGGATGTTGCCGTCGCCGATGGTGTTGAAGTTCGGGTCGAACACGCTTTTCGTGAGCTCGACCACGAAATCGTCCTTCTCCTTGATCGAAGGAATGGTCTGGTACATGGTGTAGATCTGCTCGGGATCGAGGCCGAGGCTGTCGCAGCAGTAGATGAACGTGTCGGTGTGGATGGCCTCTTCGTAGGCCTGGCGGAGCATGTACTGGCGGCACTCGGGGTTCGTCACGTGGTTGTAGACCGCGAGCACGATGTTGTTTGCGGTCAGGCTTTCGGCGGTGCTGAAGAAGCCCAGGTTCCAGTAGATCAGGCGGCGCTCTTCGTCGGTGAGGGCGCTCTGGTGCTTCCACTGCTCGATGTCGTCCTGCATCGGGATCTCTTCGGGCACCCAGTTGTTCGCCACCCCGTCTTTGTAGTGTTGGCGCGCCCAGAGATAAGTCATCGGCAGAATCTTGTTGGGATCCGTTTTGCTGTTGTTGATGATCGACATGGTAGAATCAGTCTAATACCAGTCGTTACACCATGTCTAGGGTTTTCAGTTGAGAAGGCACACTAGATCTAGCGCTGAATCAACCGAGGCCGGCGACGGCCTTCACGCCGGTCCCATGGTAGGCCTGCTGGCGAAAACTCGTCAGCACGTCTTCGAAACTGGGGGGAGGCGGGCATTCGACTTCGATGTACCGGCCGGCGGGGTGTCGGATGCGGAGTTTCCAGGCGTGGAGCATCAGGCGAGGGACGGTTTCGGTCCACTTGGGGAGGTGATACCGGCGGTCGCCGACGATGGGATGGCCGTGGCTGTAGAGGTGGACCCGAATCTGGTGTCGCCGCCCCGTTCGGGGAGAGACTTCGACCAGCGTGAGGTCCTTCCACCGCTCTACCACCTGGTATTCGGTCTGGGAGGGTTTTCCCTGGTCCTCGTCGATCCCCATCCGGCCCGAACCGTATTGGCGGATCGGCTTGTCGATGAGCCCCGAGGACTGTTCCATATACCCCCACAGAAGCGCCAGGTAGGTTTTTGAGACGCGGCGGTGTTCGAACTCGAGGTTGAGGAAACGGTGGACCTCGGGCGTCTTGGCGAAGATCAGCAGGCCGCTGACTTCCTTGTCGAGGCGGTGGACGACCAGCAACTTCTGACCGATGGTTTCTTCAAGAGTCTTCTTAATGCAAGCCCCTTGGGCGTCGAGGCGCTCGGGGATCGTGGGGATCCCGACAGGCTTGTCGATAAGAACAATCGATTCGTCTTCCATGAGGATCTTCAAGGGAACCTTCTTTTGGGGCAGATTCTAGGGCGAAGTGGACAACTCGTCAAGAAAAGTCAGGTGATTTGCCAGGAATTTAAAGAATTCTTTCTTGTTAAAGGGCTTTTCGAGGAACCCGGTCCAGAGACCTCGACCTTCTACGGCCTCGATGGGGGAAAGCTTTGTGGCTGACATGGCCAGGAATCTGGTTTGACCATGGGGATCGAGGGCCCGGATTCGGCGGGCCGACTCCAACCCCGAAAGTCTGGGCATCCTCAAATCCATCATGACCAACCGTGGACGGTTCAGTTTCCAGAGGTCGACCGCTTGAATTCCATCGTAGGCGGAAAGGACGGTGACACCGGTCCCCCGAAGGTATCCCTGCACGAGCAGGTGGTTGGACCGCTCATCGTCGGCCACCAGGATGAGCGACCCCGGCAGTGCTTCGGGAACAGCCCCTGGTGAGGTTACTGCCTCCGGCCTCCATTCCAGGCGGTCGAACGTCACGGTAAAGCGGCTTCCGGACCCTGGTACGCTTTCCAGACCCAGCGTTGCCCCCATGCTGAGGGCCAAGGACCGGCAAATCGCGAGTCCTAGGCCGGTTCCGCCGAATTTCTGGACATCCTGGCCTTGTTTTTGGACAAAAGGTTCGAAGATGGTTTTCTGTTGGTCGAGGGGGATTCCGACCCCGGAATCCTCGACGCTGAATTCCCACGAAGCGCCGTGGTGCCCCACCTTGAGGGCGACCCAACCGCGTTTGGTGAAGCGCAGGGAGTTGGTCAGCAGGTTACCCAGGATCTGGGTGAGGCGGCCCGGGTCGACCAAGAGCTCAACGCCGACTCCATCGGGGCCTTGAACCAAGAAGTCCAACCCCCGCCTTCGAAAGCGGGTTTGATACAAGTCCTTGAAGTCCTCGAGGAACCTGCCCAGGGGGGTCCACTCGGGGTGGGCCTCGACGACCCCCGATTCAAGTCGCGACAGGTTGAGCAGGTCTCCCAGCACGGACTGCAGGTGCTTGGCTCCGATCCGCAGGCCGCGAAGGGATTCCTGGACGGCGTCGGAAGCCGGGGTGTTGCCGAGGCTCTCGGCCAGGAGTTCCGAAAATCCCAGGACGGCGTTCAATGGGTTCTTGATCTCGTGGCTGACCCAGGCCAGGGCCGAGGTTCTCCACTCCTTGAAATGCCAGAGGCCGATCACCTCACCGGCGTCTGTCGTGATGGAGTGGAACTGGGCCTCGACGATCTGGCCCGAGTTGGGTTGGAGTTCTATGGGCCCGCAGGGTTGAAGGCCGGCCCGACACGATTGGAAGTAGACTTCGAGCGCCTGGGGGTGGGTGGCCCCCGCGGTCCAGCTTGAAATCAGCGCATCCATGGGCTGGCCCGAATACTGCGTGGTCCATCCGACAAGGTGGAGGAATCCGTCGTTCACCAGGACGACCCGCCCGTCCTTGGTTTCTCCTACGACAGCCTCGGAAGCCGTCGAAAGGATTTCTTTGAGGAGGAGTGAAGAATGTCGCGGATCGAAAAAGGGGATTGTAATCATTTAAAAATAAACTTTTCTTCAATCTAGTTAAAGGGGCGAAAAAATGCAATCCCTATCCTCGGTTTCCTCCTCAGGCCGGGACGAGGATTCGCCCCCACTTGGGCCAAACCGACACCGTGAGCGACTGACCCTGCGCCTCAAACCGTTCGCCTGGATTCAACAGGTCCACCCAGATCGGAAAGGAGCATTCCTGAGGAAGCTTCAGGGTCAGGGTCGAGGCTGCCGGGTCGCTGTTGGCCAGCACCAGGACGGGGTGGCCCTCGTGGCGGGGCATCCTCCAGAACCCCAATTGCCGGTGGGTGACGAACGCCTGAAGGTAGGTTCCCGTTCGCAAGGCCGGTTCGTTCCGCCGGATGGCCGACACTTGGGTCCAGAGTTTCCTGAGGGGCTGGTGGGGCAGGGCATCGAGGTCAGTGGGAGAAAGGGCGGGTCGGAGCGGCCCGTCGCCGGTCGGAGTCTTGCGGCCCTCCAGACCAGCCTCCGAACCGTAGTAGACGGTGGGAATTCCAGGAACCGTGGCGGTCAGGATGGCGTGGCAATAGAGGTGGGCTTGATCGTTCAGCGTCGAGGCGAGACGGTCGACGTCGTGGTTGTCACCGAAAATCGCGTAATTTTGGTCCCGGTAGAGGCCTTCCGGTCCGAATTGCCGGTTGAGGGTCCAGGCGACTTCGAAGAAATTCGAGTCGTTCAGGCTCGACCAGAGTCCCTTGAACAACTCGTAGTTGGTGACCGAGTCGAGGCCTGCCCCCGGGGCCCAGTCGTTGTAGTTTCCATGGATGACCTCACCCATGAGCCAGAAGTCGGGCCGTTTGCGCTTGCAGAAGGCCGAAAGCTCCCTCAAGAAATCGTGGTCGATCACGTCAGCGGCGTCCAACCGGAGGCCGTCGATCCCGTAGTCGTCGATCCAACGGCCCACCGTGTCGAAGAGGAAGGCCCGCACCCCTGCATTGGCAAGGTTGAACTTCACCAGGCTGAGGTGACCGTTCCAACCCTCGTACGAAAACCGATCGCCCAGGGGGCTTTGTCGCGAGAAGTCCACCCCGGAAAACCAATCGGCGAAGGGGCTTTCCCGGCCCCGGGCCTGCAAATCGGCAAACGGCGCGAACCCCCGTCCACAGTGGTTAAACACGCCGTCGAGAACGATCCTGAATCCCCGGGCCTTCCAGGCTGAAAGAACGTCCTTCAAATCCAGGTTGGTTCCCAGCCTTCGGTCCAGAGTCGAGTAGTCGACGGTGTCGTAGCCGTGGGTTCCCGATTCCCAGATCGGACCCAAAAGGAGAGCGTTGCACCCGATCCGGGCGGCGGGATCGATCCAGTCGATCAGTTTTCGGAGGCGAGGAACGGCGTCCCCACCCGGGTTTGTCCAGGGGGCGTCGCAGACGCCCAAGGGATAGAGGTGATAGAAGAAGGCGTCGGCCCAGGGGGCCGTGGAAGGAAGGCTGGTCATGGAAAACTCCTCGAAATGCGGTGGCGTGGGATCAACTGAAGATGCCGTAGAGAAACTGTCGGGTCCCGGCCCGGAGGAAGGCCTCGTCGGCCGCGGCCCAGCCGCCCAGGAAGATACCGGTCCAGTGGTTGAGGGCCCCCATCCAGCCGGCGGCCAAGAGGCGGTGTCGCCCCCTCATGTTGCCGTACTGGCCCGATGCCTCTTCGAAAAGAACTTCCATTCGTTTCTGGAGCGCCAGGACACCGGGTCTGACCAGGGCAGCCGAGGGGTTGTCGGCCGAAAGGAAGGTCAGGGAGAGTTCGACCCTGAACCAATCGGGTTGGAACCGAACCTCATCGATCCAAGCCCCTGCCTGAAGTTCGAGGAACCGGGGAAGGTCGCGATCGTACGACCCCAAGGTGTCGAGGACCCGGCCGAGGTGATCGAATCCCCTGTCGACGATGGCCCGGACTAGGCCCTCTTTGCTGCCGAAATAGTGGTAGAGCGTCGGTTTGGTGACGCCGACGGACTCGACAATTTCTTGAACCCCGACGGAATCCACGCCGCGGGAGGCAAACAGGCGGAGGGCTACGTCGAGCAGATGTTCCTTGGTTTCCATGAATACGGTGTATACCGATCGGTATAGCATTGTCAATGCCCGCCCCGAGGGTTACCATGCGGCATGGATTCCCACCCCCCTCTCGAACGCTGGCTCCCCCATTTGTTGTCGGTTTGGCGACAAGGCCCTGGTCCTTCCGACGGATTGACCACCGCCGAGGCGGACGGCATCGCCCTCGGAGTCAAGGAACTCTCTCGGGGGTTGACCGGGGACCGGTCTCTGGCGGGTGCCCGATACCTGGCCCGGGGAGACCTTCTGGGAGCCTACCTTCTCTATTACTGGCCGGTGAGCTTCGCCCAGACCCTCTACGCGTTGAAACAGGGTGCGATTCCCTCCCAAGGGCGGGCCCTGGACCTCGGCAGTGGGCCGGGCCCTGGGGCTTTCGCGCTGTTCGAAGCCGGCTGGACCTCGGTGACCGCCGCCGACCGGAGCCCGGAGGCCCTCGATCTGGCGAGGAAACTCGCCTTGAAGGGCGGGCGCGACCTGGAAACCGTGGTTTGGGATGCCGAATCCGGACTCCCTCCCGGTGGGCCCTGGGACTTGATTGTGGCGGGGCATTTTCTCAACGAACTCGCCGTCGGTGCACCCGATAGGATCGCCCGGCGGTCGGCGTTCCTGAAGGCCCTGGCCCGGCGGTTGACCCCCAATGGACGGATCCTTCTTTTGGAACCAGCGTCCCACGGACCCAACGCCGACGTCTTGGCGCTCCGGGACCTCGCCGTCGCCGATGGCTGGGCGGTGAGCGGGCCCTGCTTCTTTCAGGGAGCCTGCCCAGCGCGGGCGGCTGGAGCCGCGTGCCACGACGTGTTGTTGTGGAAGGNTCCGCATCTGGTGGCCCAGACGGCCCGCCGCGCCGGCATCGACAAACGCGAGTTGCCGTTCACCTGGTTGGTTCTGAAACCCTCGGGCATTCCGACGCCCGACCCGATGGTGGTGCGGGTGGTCAGTGAGCCGATGCTCAACAAGGCCGGAAGGCGTCGCGTGGTGGTCTGCGGTGCCCACGGCCGGTTCAGCCTCTCCGCCCCGGGACCCTACCGTTCCCCGGCCTGGATCCACGTCGGACGGGGTCAGGCTCTGCGCGTCACCGACCCGGAGATTCGGGAGGGAGGGTGGGGGCTGGGACCGTCGACGAGGCTTTCGCCTCCCTGAGCCGGTAGAACCGCCAGAGGATGAAACACAGCCCCAAGAGCGTTCCCGTGACCAGGAACCCCAGGGTTGGCCCTCCGAATTCGACGAGGGTTCCGGCCAAGAGGTTGCCCACCGGTGTCATCCCGCCGAACAGAAGGGAGTAGAACGCCGTGACCCTCCCGCGGTACTCGGGCCGGGCGTGCACCTGAAGGAACGAGTTGGCCGTCGTGAAAAACGCGACGTTGGAAAAGCCGACCCCGACCATCAGGACGGCAATGAGGCCGAACCAGGGAGAGAAGGCCAAACCCAGAAAGAGCGCCGCGGTCGCCATCGGGGCCAGCGCGAGGATGGAAATCCGGGGACCCCGGTGGCTGCGGGCTGCGATGGCAAACGCCGCCGTGAAGCTGCCGATCCCCATGCAACTCATCAGCAGCCCGTAGGCGGTTTCGCCCAGGCCGAGGTTGTGCTTCACCAGCACCGGCAGGAGCACCGAGAAGTTGAACCCCAAGATGCTCATCAGAGCCACCGCGACCAGAACGTCCCGGAGCGGTTTGTCCCGCCGCAAGTAGGCCACCCCGTCCTTGGAGGCCTGCCACAGGTCGGGCGAAGCCGCGTCTCGGACCGGAGCGGTTCCCTGGGGGAGCCTGAAAAGGACGGCGATGGCCGGGAGGAAACTCAGGGCGTTGAGGGCGAAGCACCAGCCGATGCCCCATGCCCCCATCACCAGGCCGGCCAGTGCGGGCCCGACGATCCGGGCGGCGTTGAACAAGGAAGAGTTGAGCGCCACGGCGTTCATCACCAGCTCTTTTCCCACCAGCTCGCCGACCATCGCCTGTCGGGCCGGAAAGTCGAGCGTGTTCGCCAACCCCATGATCAGAGCCACCACCAACAGGAGGGGGTAGCTGGCGGTGTGGGTAAACACCAAGACGGCCAGCAAGACCGACCCCGTCGTCAACACGGTTTGGGTGACGATGACGACCTTGGTCTTCACGAGACGGTCGGTGAGTGCGCCCGCAAAAACGGAAAGGAGCATGGTCGGGAGGAACTGAACGGCACCCACCAGCCCGAGCAAGAACGGACTGCCGGTCAGAGTGTAGGCGAACCAGGGGAGGGCGAGGTTCTGCATCCAGGTGCCGGTGAGGGAAACCGTCTGGCTCAACCAGAAGGCGCGGAAGGAGGGATTCCCCAGGGCGGGGAAGCGGGACTTCATAGTGATGACGGCAATTGTGGCGGCCGCCCCGGGGGGGTGTCAATCGAAATCGGTTGACGCACGACCCCGGTGGGGATATTTTCTTGAAAACGATTACAGAAGGAAGCGGCGGAATGAAGACCATCAAAGACGTGGCGGCAGCGGCCGGAGTATCGGTGGCTTCGGTATCCCGGGCCATGAATGCCCCCGAAACGGTCTCTCCGGAAACCCTGGAACGGATCCGGGTCGTCATCCGCGAATTGGGTTACGCGCCGAACAAGATCGCCCGGAGCCTGAAGGTTCAGACCAGCAAAAGCGTGGCCGTCATCGTCCCCGACATTTCCAACCCTTTCCACTTGAAGGTCATCAAGGGCGCGGAGTCGGTCCTGGCGGCCGCCGGCTACACCCTGTTCATCATGGACACCGAGGAAAGCCCCGAAAAGGAGACAAGGTCGCTCCGGGACCTTCTCGATCGCCAGATCGACGGCCTGGTCTACATCCCCGTGTTGACCAACCGGAAGGTCCCGAGAATTCTGACCGAACACCGCATTCCCCTAGTCTTCGTCGACAGGTTTCTGGGAACCGACCACGATTGTGTTCGAGGGAACAACTTTTCCGGCATCTCCTTGCTCATCAGTCATTTGATGTCCCAGGGAAGGCGGAGGGTCGCCATGATCGGCGGTCCAGACGAGTCCCAGATCGGCCGGGAACGGAACCAGGCCTTCCGGACGTTGGTCCAGCAGTTTCACCTCGATGCCGACCCGGCGTTGGTCAAAGTCGGACCCTTCACCGTCGATGGAGGCTACCGGATGGCCCGGGAGCTTCTGGAGTCCCAACTGGGGATCGACGGTGTGGTCGTGGCCAGCAACCTGCTCGGCATCGGGGCGCTGAAGGCGTTCCGCGACCTGAGGATCCAGGTACCTGGTGACCTCGACCTGGCGGTGTTCGACGAAGTGGGCGACCTCGTCGACCCCCCGGTCACCCACGTGCGGCAGCAGGCCCACGAAATGGGTGCCCAGGCGACCCGGTTCCTGCTCGAAAGGATCCAAGGAGCGGGCGGACCTCCCCGGATGGTGGTGTTCGAACCCCACCTTCTGGTGTTTCCCAGCCTGGCATCGTCCATCCGATAAAAAGGGAGTTTATTTTTTTCTTGACAGCACCCAGAGGTGGGTTTAGCCTCCATTTGTAAACGATTACATCTGGAGAGGAGAGGGCGAGCGATGGCTGAGAACCTATTGGTCCGGATCGAAGACCTCAACAAGGCGTTTCCCGGTGTCCAGGCGCTCAAGGGTGCCCGGTTTGAACTGAGGGCCGGAGAGGTCCACGCCTTGATGGGCGAGAACGGTGCGGGCAAGTCAACGCTGATGAAGGTGTTGGCGGGGATCTACCAGCGCGACGACGGAAACATTTACCTTGACGGCAGGCCCGTCGAGATCCACGGGCCCCACGGTGCCCGGGCCCTGGGCATCGGAATCATCCACCAAGAACTCAACCTCATGAACCACCTCAGCGCGGCCCAGAACATCTTCATCGGCCGGGAGCGCAAAGGCCGGACCGGTTTGTTCCTCGACGAGAACGCGATGAACAAGGCCGCCGCCGAGATGCTGGCCTCGCTGAAGGTCGACGTCGATCCCAAAACGAAGATCGGCGATCTGACCGTCGCCAAGCAGCAGATGGTCGAGATCGCCAAGGCGCTTTCCTACGAATCACGGGTGCTGATCATGGACGAGCCGACGGCAGCCCTCAACGACGCCGAGATCGACGAATTGTTCCGGATCATCCGCGACCTCCGCGCCAAGGGGGTCGGCATCGTCTACATCAGCCACAAAATGGACGAGCTGAAACGGATCTCCGACCGGGTGACCGTGATGCGCGACGGGGAATACATCGGCACCCTCGATACAGAAAAGGCAACCATGGACCAGGTCATCAACATGATGGTCGGCCGCCCGCTTCAAACGTATGTCCGCTCCGAACATGGCGGGGTGCCTCAGCCTGTGGCCCTCGAAGTCCGGCGGCTGAACCAAGGCCGCATCCTCAAGGACATCAACTTTACCGTCCGCAAGGGCGAAATTCTCGGGTTCGCGGGCCTGATGGGAGCGGGTCGGACCGAGGTGGCCCGGGCCGTGTTCGGCGCCGACCCCATCGATTCGGGCGAGGTGCTCGTCCAGGGCAAGAAAGTCAGGATCAGGATCCCCAAGGACGCCGTCCGGGAAGGAATCGGGTACCTGTCGGAAGATCGCAAACGGTACGGACTGGCCCTGGGAATGGACGTCCAGGCGAACACCGTCGTGGCCACCTTGAGCCGGTTCCTCGGACTCGGAACGTTCCTCAAGACCAAGGCCATGACCGCGGTCGGCGCAAAATACATCGAGACTCTGAGCATCAAGACACCCAGCCAGGCGCAAAAGCTGAAGTTCCTCTCGGGTGGAAACCAGCAGAAGGTCGTCATTGCGAAGTGGCTGCTCCGAGACTGCGACGTGCTCTTCTTCGACGAGCCGACCCGGGGCATCGACGTCGGCGCCAAATTTGAAATCTACAAACTGCTCCAGGACCTCGCCGCCCAGGGGAAGGCCATCGTGATGATCAGTTCCGAACTTCCCGAGATCCTCAGGCTCAGCCACCGGATCGTGGTGATGTGCGAAGGCCGGATCACCGGCGAACTGACGGCCCAAGAGGCGACCCAGGAACGGATCATGCAGCTGGCGACCCAACGGTCCTCGGTGAAGTAAAGGAAGGAAGAAAGAATGAACAACGTCTTGAAGAGCCTTTTCTCGGCCAACGCCCGGCAGAAGGTCCTGGCTTTCGCGAGCTTGGTGCTCATGATCATCGTCTTTGCCATCCTTTCGCCCAACTTTTTCCAGATGGACAACCTGATCTCGATCATGCTTTCGACCGCCGTCACCGGCGTCCTGGGCATCTCGGTGACGTTCGTCATCATCACCGGCGGCATCGACCTCGCCATCGGAACCCTGATGACGCTGACGGCCGTCATGTCCGGCGTCTTCATCAGCTACTGGGAAATGCCGATCTGGATCGGCCTCCTCGGAGCGATTGTCACCGGCGCCCTGGCCGGAGGGATTTCAGGGACGTTGGTCGCCAAACTGAAACTGCCCCCGTTTATCGCGACGATGGGGATGATGATGATCGCCAAGGGGCTCGCGCTGGTCATTTCGGGGGCCAAGCCCATCTACTTCACGAAATACGAGGACTACAACCAGATCTCCCAGGGCTCGCTGATCGACCTCAACGGCGTCGTCCCCGGCTTGGTCATCCCCAACGCTGTCCTGATCTTCTTTGGTTTGGGCGTCGTGGCCAGCATCATTCTGAACAAGACGGTGCTGGGACGGTACACCTTCGCCATCGGCAGCAACGAAGAAGCCGTCCGCCTTTCCGGCGTCAACGTCGACCGATGGAAGATCGGCATCTACGCCTTGGCCGGCGCCATCGTCGGAATCGCCGGCATCCTGATCAGCAGCCGCCTGAACTCGGCCCAGCCCGCCCTCGGTCAAGGCTACGAGCTCGACGCCATCGCCGCGGCCGTCATCGGCGGGGTTTCGCTGTCGGGCGGGGAAGGCACCATTTTGGGTACCATCATCGGTGCGTTCATCATGAGCGTTCTGATCAACGGGTTGCGCATCCTCTCGGTTCCCCAGGAGTGGCAGACCGTGGTCAGCGGCCTGATCGTCATCTTCGCCGTCTACATGGATATTTTGCGCCGCCGAAAGTAATGAATTAGGATTAAAAAGCCCGGGGCCGTATGGTCGCGGGAGAGAGAAGAAAAAGGAGACATCATCTATGAAGAAAACCTTCGTAATGATTCTTGCCGCCGCATTGTTGGCCCTGGCTCCCATGGCCGTCTCGGCGCAGACGATCTACATCCCCCTGATCTCCAAGGGATTCCAGCACCAGTTCTGGCAGGCCGTCAAACTCGGCGCCGAACAGGCCGCCAAGGAATTCAAAGTGACCATCACCTTCGAAGGTCCCGAGAACGAGACCATGGTCGACAAGCAGATCGACATGCTGACCGCCGCCTTGGCCAAGAAGCCTTCGGCCCTCGGTTTCGCGGCCCTGGACAGTCAGGCTGCGATTCCTTTGCTGAAGAAGGCCCAGGCCGCCAAGATTCCCGTGATCGCCTTCGACTCCGGCGTTGACTCGGACATTCCGATCACCACCGCTTCGACCGACAACGCGGTCGCCGCGGCCGGCGCCGCCGACGCCATGGCCAAGGCCATCGGTGGATCGGGCGAAGTCGCCCTCGTTGTCCACGACCAGACCTCCGCTTCCGGTACCCTGCGCCGCGACGGTTTCGTGAACCAGATCAAGGCCAAGTACCCCAACATCAAGATCGTCGACATCCAGTACGGCGGTGGCGACCACCTGAAGTCCACCGAGATCACCAAGACCCTCCTCCAGGCTCACCCGAACCTGAAGGGAATCTTCGCCTCGAACGAAGGCGGAGCCATCGGTGCGGTCAACGGCGTCAAGGAAGCGGGCAAGGTCGGCAAGGTCGTCCTGATCGGCTTCGACTCCGGCAAGGCTCAGATCGACGCCATTCGCAGCGGTCTGATGACCGGCGCCATCACCCAGAACCCCGTCGGCATCGGCTACGAGACCGTCAAGGCCGCCGTCGCCGCCCTCAAGGGTCAGAAACTTCCCAAGAAGATCGACACCGGGTTCTACTACTACGACAAGTCGAACATCGACGATCCCAAGATCGCCGCCGTTCTCTACCAATAGTTGATTGGTTGAGGCCCGTCGGGACACTCGTCCGGCGGGCCTTTTTTTGTTCCAGTGTCTTTAAGGAGCACCCTATGTTGATTGGTATTTCTCCCGTGATCGGACCCGAGCTTCTCGACGTGCTGTTTCGAATGGGTCACGGGGACGAAATCGTGCTGGCCGATGCGTTTTTTACCGGCGATTCCCTGGGCAAACGGGTGATCCGCGCCGATGGCTTGCGCATTCCCGACCTTCTCGACGGCATCTTGCGGCTCATCAACCTCGACGACTTTGTCACCGATTCCCTGGTCATCATGGACCCCGTCGCCGGTGACCACCTCGACCCCAAGATGGAGAGTTCCTACAGGGCCGCCATCGAAAGGCATTGGCCCCGGGCCCCGGCCTTCCAAAGGATGGAGCGATTCGCGTTCTACGAGCGCTCGCGAAACGCCTTCGCGGTGGTGATGACCGGCGAAACCGTCAAATACGGCAACATCATCCTCAAGAAGGGAGTGATCCCCGTATGAAACCCGAGGTTCTTTCCTACGGCGAGTTGTTGATCGACTTTTCGCAGCACGGCCAGGGTCCGTTGGGGTTCCCGGCCTACGAGGCCCTTCCGGGGGGAGGCGTCGCCAACATGGTCGTCGCCTTGGCCCGGTGGGGTCATCGTGTGGCCTTCGCGGGACGGGTGGGCGAGGACGCGCTGGGAACCCTGCTGCGAAAGACCCTCGAGGACGAAGGCGTCGACACTTCGGCGCTCACGGCTTCTGCGTTGCCCACCACGATGGCCATCGTTTCCCTCGACGGCCACGGCGAACGCAGTTTTGACTTCTTGTGGCGGGGAACCTCGTGCGATGGCCTTCCCGTGTCGGTTCCCAATCCGCGGGCTCTTCCCAGGATTTTCCACTTCAGCACGGTCTCGATGTGCGCTCCCGAGGGCCGGAAGAACAACCTTGAATCGGCTCGACGTCACAAGAAGGCGGGGTGCGTGATCTCCTTCGACCCCAACCTGAGGACCAACCTGTGGTCGAACCTCAACGACGCCCGCGCTTCGATCCTCGAAGGGTTGAAATTGTGCGACGTGGTGAAGATCTCCGAGGAAGAGGTCGCCTTCGTTCTCGAGGAGGGACTCGGCGATCCCGGGGACCAAGCAAGGCGGCTGTTTGAGCGTTTCCACCCGAACCTGCTGTTTGTGACCCTCGGCGCCCAAGGATGCCTCTGGTTCTGCCGGGAAGGATCGGGCAGCACCCCGGTTCCGAAAGTGAGCGTGGTCGACACCACCGGAGCCGGCGATTGCTTCATGGCCGGAGTGCTCCACAAGCTCCTCGAGACCGGGAAGGCCCCGGGCGAACTGAACGCCAGCGACGTCCAGGCGATGGCCGCCTTCGGGGTGGCCGCGGGCTCGGCGTCGACCACGGGCCGGGGCGGCATCCCGTCGCTTCCCAGGCTGGCCGCGGTGGAAGCCCTGCTCAGCTGACGACGACTTCGGTCTTCACCGAGTTCGCAATGTAGCAGTCGTCGTGGGCCTGGTGATGGAGGGCCTCGAGTTCGGCCGGGGAAGGAACTTTTCCGTCACCCCAGGTGATCTTCGGGTTCAGCGTCACCCGGCTCATCCATTGCCGTCCCTGGTCGTTCTTGCCCAGCAGGCCTGTGGCGGCGTCTTCATACCGGTCGACCACCGCGCCGAATTTGGCGGCGTGGAACAGGAAAAACAGCATGTGGCAGCTCGAAAGGCTGGCGACGAACGCCTCCTCGGGGTCGACGGCGTCGGGTTTCGACAGCGGGAGAGGGACTACCGAGGGGGCCGAAGAGGCCGGGACGGAGATTCCCCCGTCGAACGACCACACGTGGGCCCGGGAATACCGGTTGTCTTTGAAGGCTTCGGACGGTTGGCGGGTCCAGAGGACCGTGGCGGTGTAAGTGCTCATTCCAACAATATGTTGCATTTCGCCCCGCGCGTGTATACCTTTATAAGGGTCAAGGAGGACGAAATGGACATTTCTACCCTCGGTCCCACCACGCTCGATCCGTTTGCTCCCATCGTCGGCCGCCCGGCCGAAGAAACCCGCGAACCGATCCCCGCCGAAACCCCGGCTCCCCTCCCCGAAGGAGCGGGAACCGTGGTCGACACCTCGGCCTAGGCCGGTTTCGGGGACGAACCCCGGGCCAGGGAGGCCAGGATCCCCAGGGTGCACAGGACGGCGCTGATCCCGAAGCCCCAGTGTTGGGCCAACAGGAATTGGTCTGCCGTGGCCGGTTCCACCGCCGCCTTCCCCAGAATGAGCGAGAGCAACACGAGCGCCAATCCCATGGAAAGCATTTGGCCGATGACCCGCATCGTCGCCACCGTCGCCGAGGCCAGCCCGAGGTCTTTCTTCTCGACGGCGCCCATGATCGAGTTCGTGTTCGGGGACGAAAACAGCCCGAACCCCAACCCCAGCAAGATCAGAGCCGCGAACACCCAACCCAGCCAGATGCCTGTGTCGAGGAACGCCAGGAACGCGAGCCCGACGGCGCAGAGCGCCATCCCAGCCGAGGCGAGGATCCGGGGCGAAACCTTGTCGGACAGTTTTCCCATGAACGGCGAGGCCACCGCCTGGACGAGCGGCTGGGCGATCAGGAGCATTCCTGCTTCGGCGGGAGAAAGGCCCCGGACCACCTCGAGGTAGAGGCTGAGGAAGAAGGCCACCGCGAACGTGGCGCTGTAGCTGATCATGGCGGCCAGGTTCGAGAACGCGAACGTGCGGTTTTTCGTCAGCAGGGTGACCGGCAGGATGGGGCTCTTCGCCCGGGATTCGAAGACCCAGAACCCCGCCAGGACGACCACCCCGGCCGCCGAAAGGGCGACGCCGAGCGGCTGGGGCAAGTCGGAAACCCCGATCAGCAGCAGCGAGAGACCCGCGGCGTAGAGCAACGACCCGATGAGGTCGAATCCCCCATGGTGGTGTTGCCTGTCGTCTCCCCGAAGCTTCCAGAAGACCAGAACCACCACCACCGCCGCCAAAGCCGCGTGGACCCAGAACAGGCTTCTCCAGCCCAACGCCTGGGTGATCAGCCCACCGAACACGGGACCGGCCGACAAACCGAAGTAGACCATCGCGACGTTGATACCCAGAATGCGACCGCGCTGGTCGGGCGGGTAGGCGGCGACCAGCACGGCGGTGACGGTGCCGAAGGCCATGGCGGCTCCGATGCCGGTGAGCGCCCGGGCGGCGATCAGCCAATGGGGACCCGGGGCCAGGGCGGCCGCGACGCTGCCGACGGTGTAGACGACCATGCCCCAGGCAAAGATCAACTGGCGCCCGTGGAGGTCGCCCAGTCGTCCCAGGGGCATGACCAAGACGGCGGAAAGCAGAACGAACGAGGTGACAACCCAGTTGAGGGCGACGCCCCCCAGGTGGAACTCGGTGCCGATGAGGGGCAGGGCCACGTTCACGGAAGAGGCGGCGAAACTGGTACAGAAGGCGCTGACGGTGGTGACGAAGAGGACTAATCCCCCAGAGGTCTTGTTCATGGCGCCAGTATAGCCTAAAAGGAACGATGGACCTTTCCCCCCCCATCCGCGACCAGGCCGCCTGGGCCTATTTCGTCAGCTTCGCCTCCCTGGGCCTCGGCCTTCCCATTCCGTTCCTGAGCCTCGTGGCCGGCGTCGTGTTCCACCTCGTCCAGCACAAGAAATCGCCGTTCATCGCGTTCCATTCGTGGCAGGCGCTGATCCTGGGGCTGCCAGCATCGCTGGTGGTGGGCGTGTGGTCGTTCTGGGGCCTCGGTGTGATGTTTGACTATTTCTTGTCGGCGGGCCACGTCGAGGCCGACCTCGGCGGTTTCTGGACCCTCGGCCTGGTCAGCGCCGGGTTCCTGACGCTGGAAGTGGTGCTCGGACTCCGGGGCGCCGCCGCCGCCCAACGGGGCGAACTGGTCGGGTTCGGACCGCTGGGGACGTGGTGCAAGAAGTTGGCGAAGCTGGGGTGAAACCGGAGCGGGAGCTACGAGATCCCGAACTGCTTCCAGGTGGCTTGGTCCAGCCCCAGCTTGATCACTTTCATGGATTCGGCAATCTGACCCTTGAGATCGACCAACGCGGTGTCGAGTTCGCCGGTCTTCTCCTTCAGCGAATCGAACACGCTGAGTATTAATCCCGGTCAATAACCTGTAGAGATCCTATTGGGAAGATCCGTGTCGGCCCGGGCCGTTGAGCCTGGAAGAGCGTGAGGGCGAGCTTTCCCTGAGGAATGGGGTCCATGACCCAGGGAACGGAGAGTTTTACTCGGGTAACGGAGGGCATCCCAGGGGGAAGGAAGTCTGTACCTCGAGGGAAGGAGAGTTTTACCAGGGGTACCGAGGGTGGGCCAACGGAGTTACGGCAAGCTTCCGAAGGCCATGGCCGTTGGTGAGTTTCCGATCGAAGTGTCCGTCGCGGACAAGGACAGAGCCCCCGTGGACTGATCGATGGTGTAGATCAACACCGACCCCGGGTAGGGCGCGTTGCCGCGGGTAACCAAGTAGAGGAACCGTCCCGTGGGTTCGCAGGACAGGACTTCGAGGTCTTGGATGCCTGCTACGGGGTACGGACCCAGCGCCGGTCCCAACGTCCCATTGGACAGGGTTTTGAAACCTGTGACGCAGCGGCCCGACGTGCTACCCGAGTAGACAAACCTACCCAGGGGATCGACGGCCAGAAGGCTACAATTCTGCCCGAATGGCAAGTACCTGCCGTTCGTTTGGGGCAGCCCAGAAGCGAGGGGCCGGGTGAAGGCTTCGACCTGTCCATTCCACGTCGCCTCGGAGACGTAGAAATTGCCGTTGGGGGCGAACCCAATGGCGCTGGACCCCGGCCATCCCGAAGTTGTCAGACTCACCCAAGCTGTAGGGGTCAACGCCCCCGAGGGATTGATGGCGAAGCCCGCGATGGTTCCGTCGTAGCCGCCATAGTTGTTGGACGCTGTATAGACGAACTTTCCCGTTGGATCGACCGCGATTCCGTCGACCTGGCCATAGAGTCCCCCCGTTGTGAGCGCTGGTCCATTGAGAGTGAGGTTCCCGGACACGGAATCGATGGTGTAGGCATCGACCCAGCCAGGGACGCTTCCGAGGGAGTTGAGCACATAGGCGTACTTTCCCGTTGGGTCCACCGCGATGTTTCCCGCCGTCCGGAAAGGGGGGGGACCCACATTGATGTGACTCGTCTGATTGATGTAGCCCGCACCGGTGCTCGGCGCCCCTGTGGTACCGTCGATGAGGTAGGTGTAGATCTTTCCCTGATTGGTGCCGTACCGATTGGAGACAAAGGCGAACCGTCCCAGTGGGTCTACCGTGATGGCGTCGGCCCCGGTCCCGGCATCGAAGACAGAGGAGGACGCAATCTTGGTTAAGGTCCCGTCGCGACCGACCGTGAAGGCTTGAAGCCCCACGCCGGAGTTGTAGCCAGAAAGGCTCGTGATGTAGGCGACGACCTGACTGGGCGTTGCGCTCGCCGGGGACGACGCCCCCGACTCGCCACTCGCGCCCACCGAGGTGAC
>JGI26470J50227_1000297_pt1 | contig 21813 bp, 20 predicted proteins | sample FreactTroBogLake_FD_50227 | JGI IMG/M metagenome (IMG submission 50227) | reverse complement strand
GGGGGCAGAAGGGAGGAACGAAGTCCATGGTAACTCCTTGAGGGTCAACACCATGGACAGCTTTCTTTAGCCCCCTACTTCATCAGCCGAATCGGGGGCACTTTTTCAGATCACCGGCGGGGCGATGCGATCTTCTGGAATGCGAGGACCGCATTGTGCCCGCCGAAACCAAACCCGTTGGACAACACGCGTTCGGGGTCGGTCTTGCGGGCCATCAGGGGAACGTAGTCCAGGTCACAATCCGGGTCCGGTTCCACGAGACCAAGAGTGGGGGGGAGCCAACCCGTCCGCAGGGCATGAATACAAGCGATGGCTTCGACTGCGCCCGCGGCCCCAAACGCGTGACCGGTGGCGCCCTTGGTCGAGCTCACGGGCACCCGGTCGGCGGCGGATCCTAGGAAACGGCGCAGGGCCTTTGTCTCCGCCACGTCGCCGACGGGGGTGCCCGTGCCGTGGGCATTGACGTAGTCAACGTCGAGGGGCTCCCAACCCGCCAAGGTCGCCGCCAACGCCATGGCTCGAGCGGCGCTGAGTCCTTCGGGGTCAGGACTCGTGAGGTGATACGCATCGGCGGTGGACCCGTAGCCAACCACTTCGGCCAAGAAGGGAGCTCCCCTGGCAATCGCCGATTCCCATTCTTCAAGGACGAGCATGCCGGCGCCCTCACCCATCAAGAAGCCATCCCGTCCGGCAGCAAAGGGAGTGCATGCGGCGTCGGGGGTCTCGTTGCGGGTCGACATCGCACGCATCGAGTTGAACCCTGAGAAGGCAACGGGGATAAGCGGAGCCTCTGAGCCCCCCGCCAGGGCCCGGTCCACCCGTCCCTCCCGGATCGCAAGGAAAGCCTCACCGAGGGCGTTGTTTGCGGATGCGCAGGCCGACACAGGGGCGACGCATGGCCCATGGGCCTGCAATTTCATCGAGACCAAACCAGCGGCGATATTGGAAATCATCATGGGGATCGTATAGGGACTCGAGCGCCAGCCCTCCCCTTTCCCGAGGGAGTCGTGGGCTGCGAGGAGGGTTTCCACGCCCCCCATCCCCGAGGCGAGCCACACACCAGTCCGGTCTCCCCCCGGTTGCCCCTGAAGGCCTGCAGCCTCCCACGCCTGCAGGGCTGCGTAAACGCCCATCTGCGCAAACCGATCCCAGGTGCGAATCTCTTTGGCGTCGAGGTAGCGCTCCACGGGAAACGCCCCCAAGGGGGCGCCCAGTCGGGTCGGGAATCGGGCCAGGGCCGAATCCTCCAGCCTTCGAATTCCCGATCGCCCAGCGATGAGGGCCTCACCAAACGCCGTGGGGTCCGTCCCCAGGGCGTGGATCATCCCCATGCCCGTCACCACGACTCTTCTTTGTCCGCTCACAACGCCTCCTTAAGACCGTTCGGTCTGTTTTTATGCAAAGGTATTAGTCCACGATTTGCCGGGCAACGAGAGCCCGCAGCTGGGACAGGACCGTCCTCTGTCCCTGGGTGTCCCGGGTGACCCGGGCCCAGAGAATCCCGCCCTCGACCGAGGCGACTAGCAAATACGACAACGCTTCGACGTCGGTTCCCGGGAGGAGACGACCAGTTCGTTCCAGCCGATGCAGGGGCAACAGAAAGTATCGCCGAAGGGCATCGGCCGAGACTGCGGCGGCCTGACGCAGGGGCTCCCAAGCATCGTCGGCTTCGACCCCGGCGTTCAGGACCGGACATCCCCCCGGAACAATGCGACCCGCAGCCACATCCAGACTCGCTTCAAGCAAAGCCCACAGGACCCCCGCCGGGTCCCCCGGCGACCGGGAGAGAGCCCCGAGGTGGGCTCCGAGGGCGACGGCGTTGGTATGGAACGCCTCCAGGGTCAGTTGATCCTTGGAGGCGAAGTGATTGTACAGCCCACCCTTTTTCAACCCGACAGCCTCAAGGATGGTCGAGAGGCTGGTGGCCAGGTACCCCGTTCGGTTCATGAGATGGCCCGTTAGGGNGAGAATCCGAGTGCGGGTATCGTCGCCTTTGCTCACGGAGTCATAAAAGACCAGTCGGTCTGTTTGGTCAAGTCCCCTGGGGGCTTGCTTCCGACGCGTAATCGATCATGGTCACGACCTTTCGTCCGCCCAACGCTCGCTCCGGGGCCAGGAACGGTAGGCCGACGACACAAAAAAGATCCGTCACTCGGCCGCCAGCTTCTTCGAGGAGGCTTGCCGCAGCGTTGAGGGTTCCCCCCGTGGCCAGGAGGTCGTCGACCAGAACAATGTCGGCACCTTTTGGCACATCGTGGGGGTGGACTTCCAGAACGGCCTCCCCGTACTCCAGGGCGTAGGCCCGCTGGAGAGTTTTGCCCGGGAGCTTCCCTTTTTTCCGAACGAGGATGAGAGGCACTCCCAGATGGAGGGCCAGAGGCGCCGCAANCACGAACCCCCGGGACTCCACGGCGGCCACGGCCCCCAACCCCTGGCCCGAATACCTGGCCACCAGGGTGTCGACCACGTGACGAAACGCCGTCGGGTCGGTCAGAACCCCCGTGATGTCGTAGAAAAGGATTCCCTCATGGGGAAAGTTAGGCACTTTGCGGATGGCCTGATCGAGCACCGGATCGGTCTTCATGGGAATCGGTATACCGAATCCCTTTCCCCGTGTCAATTTTAACCTGACTGGATTGCCAAAAGCCCTCGGTTTGCCCATAGTTCGAAGACCATGTTGCATCATCGTGCGGTGGGCGAAGGTCGCCCCTTGGTCATCGTCCACGGCCTCTTCGGCTCGGGCGATAACTGGTTCACCTTGGCCGGCAAGTTTCCGGGGTACCGGGTGTTTCTCCCCGACTTGAGGAACCATGGGGCGTCTCCTTGGTTCGACGCTTTCTCGGTGCCCGACTTGGCCGCCGACCTAGTCGAATGGGCGACCGCCCGCAACCTGGGCCCCTGCCCCTGGATTGGTCACAGTCTCGGCGGCAAAGCCGTCATGGAATTAGCCCTCTCGTCGCCGGCCGTAGTCACCGGGATTTCGGTCCTCGACATGGCCCCCGGACCGTCTCCGGCTCGGTATGCGGGGTTCGTACCGGCGCTCCGGGCCTTGGACCTCACCACGATCGGCACCAGGAGCGAGGCTCAAGGGAAGCTGGAACCCTCGATCCCCGACAGGGCAACCCTGCAATTTCTACTGAAGAGTCTCGTCGCCGACGAGACTCACCCCGGCCAATGGCGCTGGCGCCTGAACCTCGAAAGTCTCGACCGCCACTACCCCGACATTTGGAAAGGAATTCCTGCCGGACGACGGTGGGATGGTCCGGCTCATTTTCTTTATGGAGCCCTCTCAGACTTCGTGAAGCCCTCCGATGAGGCATTGATCCGCGAGCTCTTTCCCCGGGCGCAATGGGAATCCGTCGCCGGCGCGGGCCACTGGCTGCACGCTGAAAAACCTGCGGAGGTCGTGGGTGCCCTCAACCGGTGGCTGGGAACTCTGACATGACTGACTCCCCCGGCGCCTTCGAGCAGATCCGCGCCGTCTTGAGGTCCATTCCCCGGGGAGAGGTCCTCAGTTACGGAGAAGTCGCTCGCCAAGCGGGGTTCCCCCGGGGGGCGAGGACCGTCGTCTGGGTGCTGAAGACCAGCGAACGCTACGCCCTCCCCTGGCACCGGGTCGTCCGAAAAGACCGGCGGCTTGCCATCCAGGACCCGGAGGGNCGCACCTTGCAAGCCAAACTCCTCGAAGCCGAAGGTTGGACCCTCAACGCCGACGGAACTCTCACCAAACCGCCCGTCAGAGATTCAGGCGCAACGCCGGCTCTAACTCCGGAAGGAAATCGGGCCCTGGTCCCGATTTCCCTTAGTAGCTGAGAGGACCGTTTCGGTTCGGCATGGGCCGCACCACGTGCTCATTTTTCACCAAGTACTTGATCCCCTCGACGGTGGCCCGGGCCGCCGAGACGGTGGTCGTGTACGGGATCTTCTTACGAACCGCCTCGACCCGGATGGTGGCGTCATCGGAATGGCTGTAGCGTCCCTTCGGCGTGTTGATTAACAGATTGACGCCGCCCGACCTCAGGTGATCGAGGATGTTCGGATGTCCGGTTTGGATCTTCTGGATCGTCTGGGCCTTGACCCCGTGGTCCTTCAAGTACTCTGCGGTCCCTGGGGTGGCGGTGACTTCGAACCCGAGGTCGACGAGATCGCGGACAATGGGCAAGATCGACTCCTTGTCCAAATCGTGAACCGAAACGAAGACCGTGCCCTGGGAAGGAAGTTGGGTTCCGACCCCTGCCTGGGCTTTGGCGTAGGCCTCACCGAAGCTGGCGCCCGTCCCCATGCNCTCCCCCGTCGACTTCATCTCGGGTCCGAGGACGGGGTCGAGGTCCTGGAAGCGGTCAAAGCTGAACACGGCCTCTTTGACCGCCCAGCCCGTCAGGCAGGTCCCGACCCCAATCCCTGTGGAGGGATCCACCAGCCCCTGCTGACGAAGGTTCTCGCCCAGCCAGACTCGGACGCCGGTTTCGATCAGGCTCACCCCCGAGGCTTTGGACAAGAACGGCACCGTCCGACTGGCCCGGGGATTCACTTCGAGGATGTACAGCAGACCGTTCTGCTCGGCAAACTGGATGTTGAGGAAGCCGACCACCGGGAGGGCCCGGGCAATCTTGGCGGTAGCGTCGATCATTTCCTGAAGGATGTGGGGCTTGGTCATGTAGGCCGGAAACACGCAGGCTGAGTCACCCGAGTGGATGCCGGCGGCTTCGATGTGCTCCATGATGCCGCCGATGTAGACGTTTTCTCCGTCGCTCACCGCATCCAGGTCGTACTCGAAGGCATCCTCGAGGAATTGGTCCACCAAGACAGGGCGCTTCTCACTCATTTCGACGCCCTTGGCCACGAAGATCTCCAGGTCTTCCGGGGTGCTTGCGATGAACATCGACCGACCACCGAGGACGAAGCTCGGCCTCAGCAACACGGGAAACCCGATTTCCTTGGCCAGCTTTCGGACCTCGGAGGCGTTCGACGCCTTCCGGTTCGCCGGCTGGCGCAACCCCAGTCGGGTCACCAGGGCCGAAAAGAGGCCCCGGTCTTCGGCTGCGTCGATCCCTGCCAGGCTGGTCCCCACGATGCGGGCGCCCCAGGTTTGAAGCTCTTCGGCCATGTTCAGGGGGGTCTGGCCCCCGAGTTGGACGACCACGTCCCGGACGTTTTCTTTCCGAAGGATCTCCTTCACGTGTTCGGCGGTCAAGGGTTCGATGTACAGTCGATCTGAAACGTTGTAGTCGGTGGACACAGTTTCCGGGTTTGAATTGATGATGATGGTCTTCTTGCCGTACTTCCGGTACGCCAGAGACGCTAGGGTACAGCCGGTATCGAACTCGAGGCCCTGGCCGATGCGATTGGGTCCCGACCCCAGGATGGCCACGGTCCCCTCACCCGAAGCTCCCCCTTCGTCCATTTCTCCGTAGGTCGAGTAGAAGAAGGGAGTGGCCGCCTCAAATTCTCCGGCACACGTGTCCACAAAGTGGTACGAAGCATGGAGTTGAAAGGTTTCCCTCAAGGCTTCGATTTCCGTTCGGTCGAAACCGCCAACGTAGGCGATGTGCTGATCGGAAAGGCCGGCCTGCTTCGCCTCGAGGAGCAGGTCCCGATCCATGGGTCCTGCGGCAATCCTCTCTTCGAGCTTTACCTGCTGGATCAACAGGTCGAGGAACCACGGATCAAACCCGGTGATGGGTTGAAGCTCCGCAGCCCGGGCGACGGCCTTGGCGGACCCCACCTGCTTCAAGGCGGTGTACGTGGCCATCAATCGCTTGGGGTGCAAGGTCGTCAGCATGGTCTCGAGGTCCGCCGGTCCGACATTCTTGAGGACCTGGAGCCCTTGGACCCCGGCCTCGGCGGCCCGAAGGGCCTTGTTCAGGGCCTCGAGGGCGGTTCGCCCCATGGCCAGGCTCTCTCCCACGGATTTCATTTGGGTACCGAGGGTTCGGTAGCCATGGGGAAACTTTTCGAGCTCAAACCGAGGCACCTTGACCGCACAGTAGTCCAAGGCAGGTTCGAAACAACTCACCGTCTTCCCGGTGATTTCGTTGACCACTTCGTCCAAGGTATACCCCACGGCGAGCCGGGCGGAGCATTTGGCAATGGGAAATCCGGTGGCCTTGGAGGCCAAGGCCGACGACCGGCTGACCCGGGGGTTCATTTCGATGACGACCATGCGGCCCGTGGTCGGGTGGACGGCGAACTGCACGTTGGATCCCCCGCAGTCGATGCCGACCGCCCTCAAGACGAGGATCGAGGCGTCGCGCATCCTCTGGTAGTCCCGGTCGCTGAGGGTCTGAATCGGGGCGATGGTGATCGAATCCCCGGTGTGGACCCCCATGGGGTCGATGTTCTCAATGGAGCACACGACAATGGCGTTGTCGGCCTTGTCCCGCATGACTTCCATCTCGAATTCTTTCCATCCGAGAAGGCTTTCTTCCACCAAGCAACTGTGGACGGGGCTTTCGGCCAGGGCGCGTTCGAGCATGGTCTTGAAGTCTTCCGAATTGCGGGCAATGGCCCCGCCCATCCCCCCCAGGGTGAAACTCGGTCTCAGGATGAGGGGGAACCCCGGGTCTTGCTCGAGGGACTTGGCCTCTTCGTAGCTGGACACCAACTTGGACCGGGGGCTCTCTAGCCCGATTTCGGTCATCTTGGCCTTGAACAGACCCCGATCCTCGGCGAGGCGAATGGCATCGATGTTCGCCCCGATGACCTCGACGCCGTACTTCTTCCAGATGCCTTTTTCATGAAGGTTCAACGCAAGGTTGAGGGCTGTTTGGCCCCCCATGGTCGAGATGACGGCATCGGGCCGTTCCTTCTTCAGGACCTCTTCCATGTACTCGGGGGTTAAGGGTTCCATGTACACCGTGTCGGCCAGGCCGGGGGTGGTCATCATGGTCGCGGGGTTCGGGTTGATCAGCACCACCGAGTAGCCCTCTTCCTTGAGGGCTTTCACAGCCTGGCTGCCCGAGTAGTCAAACTCACAGGCCTGGCCAATGACGATGGGTCCCGATCCGATCAGGAGAATCTTCTTGAGGTCTTTTCTAGCAGGCATTACGCTCTCCTCGAGGTCGGGTCGGTTCCCACAGCAGTGGTCTTCCCCGGTATCGCGTCGAGGAAGGATTGAAAAATCCAGGTGGAATCGTGGGGGCCCGGGGCGGCTTCCGGGTGGAACTGGGCACACTTCGCATTCAGCGTCTTGGAGTACACACCCTCGATGGTCCCATCGTTGGCGTTTCGAAACCACACCCCCAGGTCGGCGGGCAGGCTCGCCTCATCGACGGCAAAGCCATGGTTCTGGGTCGTGACGAAGACCCGCCCCGTCAACTCGTCCCGGACAGGGTGGTTCAGCCCGTGGTGACCGAACTTCATCTTGTAGGTTTTCGCCCCCAGCGCCAGGCTGATGAGTTGGTGGCCCAGGCAGATTCCGAAAACGGGCAACGTCCCCAGGAGACCGCGAATCAACCCGATCTGGTCCTCCAGGACCGCTGGATCCCCGGGCCCCGAGGAATACAGGACGGCGTCAGGCCCCAGGGCCAGCAGTTGGTCCCGGGTGACCCGATCGGGTACCACCGTGACCCGGGCCCCTCGATCCACAATCTCTCGAACGATGTTCATTTTGATCCCCGAGTCCACCAGGACCAAGTGAGGGCTTCCCCCTGGGTTAAACACCGAAGGTCCGGCCGTTCCCACCTCATCGACCAGGTTGCACCCTTCCATCGGGGGAAAGGCCCGGAGGTAGGCCACGGCCAGGGCCACCTCTTCAGCCGTGGGCTGTTTCGCCTCGGTGCGGACCAAGACCCCCGGTTGAGCCCCCTTTTCTCTCAGGAGTACGGTTAACCTCCGGGTGTCGATGCCCACCAAGAGCGGGGTGCCATGGTCCTGGAGGAAGCCGTCGAGGGGTCGCCTCCCGGCGGGAACGGGTCCCTCGTACAACGACCGGGCCACCATCCCCGCACACTTGATCCGGGCCCGGGAAACCCCCTCTTCGGGCCCCACTTCGGACCAAGCATCGTCGCATCCGTAGTTGCCCACGTGAGGATAGGTCATCACGACCACTTGGGCCGTGTACGAGGGATCGGTCAGAACCTCGTGGTAGCCCGTCATCCCGGTATTGAAAACCNCCTCGCCGGCAGCCTTTCGATCGGCGTTCCCCGGGCGCAACTCGGTGGCTCGGAGCCCCGGAGCCCCGTATCCAGTTCCCGAGAACACAGATCCGTCGTGGAGGATCAGGCTACAGTTGGTTTTCATGGTACCTCTCTGAAAGTGATCAGGTTAAAAAAAAACCGGCCCAAGAGCCGGTTTGATAGGATGGAAAAGGAAGAAGACTTCCGGGGAAGGATTTGAACCCTCACAAACAGAATCAGAATCTGTGGTGCTACCATTACACTACCCGGAATCGAACTCACGGACAACACGGTACCTGCTTTACAGAGCCATGTCAAGCCTTCCGAGCCAGGGTCACCAACAACAGAAACTACCGGATGCGCTTCTTGTGCCGGTTCTTTCTCAGCTTCTTCTTTCGTTTGTGGGTGGCTATTTTTTTCTTTTTTCGTTTACGACCGCAGGGCACCTTGGGACTCCTTCTAAGGATGGATCAGGGACTTTACCACCAATCCAACCCATTCGTCAAGGACCAGGTCCGAAGGTCGGCGACGAGGGCCTCGGGTTGGTCTGGATGGTACCATCGAACACCGGGGAGGGACCGAAAAAAGGTGAGTTGCCGCTTGGCATAGTGGCGGCTATGGAGGACGATTTCACGCCGAACGTCGGACACCGNCCCCTCCCCGGTAAGGACCCACGGGAACCACTCGGCGTAGCCAATCCCTTTGAGCCCGGGGGTGGAAGGACCAAACCCTGCCTCCACGAGGCCCCGGACCTCGGCTTCTAACCCTGCCTGCAACATTCCATCCACCCTAGCCTCGATCCGGGAGTACAGTTCGTCCCGGGGGCGGTCCAAGCCTACCACCAGGGTCCGGGAGGCGTCGGCCGGGGCGGCCCGACCAAAGGACGACAACGGCCGTCCCGTCGTGAGCCACACTTCCCAGGCACGCTGGAGCCGATAGCGATCGTTAATCTGGATCCGAGCCTCCGAGACGGGGTCGACCTCGGCGAGGGCCCGGCGAAACGCCGGCTCCCCGTCGCTCTCCCACTTTTTCTGGGCGGCCTCCCGGGAATCCGGATCCGACGGCGGGGNCTCAGGCAACCCCAGCAGATAGTTTTGAAAGTAGAAGGCCGTGCCCCCGGACAGCACGGGCACTGCCCGACGCCGGTGAATGGACTCCACGGCGGCGGTGGCCTCTTGGACAAAGTCGCCCACGTCGAAGCCCTCGGTGGGTTGGCGAATGTCGATCAGGTGATGGGGAATTCGGCGGCGCTCGGCCAGACTGGGCTTCGCTGATCCGATGTCGAGCTGGCGGTACACTTGAATCGAATCCGCCGCCACGACTTCAAAGCCGGGGGGAAAGACCTCGGAAAGCAACTGGGTCTTTCCGACGCCGGTGGGGCCAAAGAGCAGGACGGTCGGGATCGGACCTCTATTCTTCGAGCTGGTACTCAATCTTCTTAGAAAAGATTTGATGGAGAGACGTAGACACTACCTTGCCATGGTGAAGGGCCAAGTCATCGTCACCGATCTCGGTTATCTGCTTGGCGCGGCGGATGACGGCGTTCGTCACTTCGTAAATGTTGCCTTCGAAATTGACGATCTTGTCGAGGTTGATGGCCATGGATGCCTCCGGAGGATAGAAACTAACGCAAAAACTGAAACTTGTAAAGACACGCAGCCGGGAACGCCGGGGCTCAGGGGCTCAGGGCCTCGATTCGCTTTTGAACCCGGGACGCGTCCTCGGGCCTCCCCACCTGGGTCCATCCTGCAGAAGCTTCTTTGAGCAGTTGGAGCCGAAACTCCAGGGGTACCCCGGGCCCGGCCTGCTTCTCGGCGGCTTCCCTCTGGCGGGCCCCCGAAATCCGGTCTCCCTCCTGGTCCGTGACCTGAGCGAGGGCCCAGCGTGCCTTGAACATCGAAAGGTCGTCACCCAGGTCGGAAGCCGCCTCCAAGGCGGCCCGGGCCTCGACCAGGTGGCCCCGGGCCAGGTCCCATCGTCCTAAGATCCCCAGAGCCTCGGACCGTTGACTGGTCCAGGGGGCCATCTTGCTGAGACCCTGCAACTCAGCCTGGGCCGCTGCCGAATCGGAGTCCAACCGGGATTGGGCCCAGGCCAACGAGAACTCGGTCTCCACTTCGGGAGCGAGGTTCCACGACCGAGACGCCTTCACGAGGGCCTCGAGGATGGCGGGGAAGGGTAGCGCCGCCGCAGCCGCAGCCCTGGCCACCGGGGCCGAAGCCGGCTGTCTCCCAAACTTTTTGAAATAGTCACCGTAACGGGCCAGGGCTTCGTCGGTCTTTCCCGACCCCAGGAGCGCCCCTGCGGCCCGGGGAAGGGCTGCCTCGGCCACAGGGGCATCCGGGTGCCGTTCCAAGAGGGTTTGAAAGGCCTTGACGCCCCAGTCGGTCTGACCCAGAGCCGTGGCGGCCTGGCCCCAGCGGTACCAGGCCTCGGGACTCGGAACGACCTTTTCGAGGACCTCTAACTGGTCCCAGCCTTCTTGGATGCGCCCGAGTTGCAGGAACGCCAGGGCTAGCCCTTCCCGGGTTTCGGCCAGAACGTCCCCCTTCAGCGAAGGGGCCACGGGGGACCAGGCGTCCAAGGCCTGTTGCCATTCCCGAGCGGCGAACCAAACCGCACCCCGGCGGTACAGGGCTTCCGAGGCTCGGGGTCGCTGGGGGTCGTCGGCGTACCGGGCGTACGCATTGGCGGCTTCCGCCGGCTTCCCCTGGGCCGCCCTGGCCTCGGCCAGGGACCACAAGTCTTTGGCCTTCTCGGCGGGGTCCGTCTGGCCGGCCTCGGCCTGGGTCCACGCCTCGACCGCCTCGTCGAACAGGCGGGCCTGGAGGGCGTTCCGGCCCAGGGCGGCCCACGAGGACGCCACCCAGGGTCCCGTGGGAGCCTCGCGGATCAATCGTTGCAGACTAGCCCGGGCCAAGTCGGTTTGGCCCGAGTCGACGTAACTAATCCCCCGGGCCAGAAGAGCCCTCTGGTAGAGGTCGCCGGACTTCAGTTCCGTGACCAGCCCATAGAACCAAGGTTCGGCCCTCACCGGCTCCTGGCGTTGCAGGTAGACGAGCCCCGTCTGATACCGGGCCTCGGGGCCCTCGGGGGCCTGGGGAAACTCCCGGACGATCCGGCTAAAATCCCCAAGGGCGGCCTCGGTGTCCCCGGCGGACAGAGCTGCCCGGCCCCGGGAAAACAACCAACCGGTCAGGTGGGAAGACCGAGGAAAGTCGGTGATCAACCGGGACCACCCCTTCCTCGCCCCGGCAAGATCCCCGGCAGACCAGCGATCCTGAGCCGCCCGGCTTTGGACCGTCTCCCGACCTTCGGGGGCGGCCAGGGGATGGGTCCGGCCCCAGGTTTCGAGGGCCACAGCCGCATCGGCACCCTTGGACTGTCCCTCGAGAAGGAATGCATACCGCAGGATGGCTTGGGCTCCCAGCACGTCATCGGGGCCCGCCGAAGCCCGGAGCCACCAAACCGAGTCGCCGTGGCCGGCCTCTTCGGACACCCTCGCCCGGTTGGCCGCCAGTGCCTGCTTCTTGCCCGGGTCGGTCTCCCGGGTCCACCGAATCTCGAGAACCCGGATCAGATCGTCCCTGTCCCCGAGGCCCCGATCGACGTCGATTCGCCGGGAGTCCCACCGGTCCGTTTCTTGGGGAAAGAGGTTTCTCGACCCGTCCAGAAGGGCTTTCGCCTCGGCGAACCGGCCCAGAGACAGCAAAAGATCCAGGGCCTGGGTCCGGGACCACAGGTCCCATCGGTCGCCGGGATGGGCTTCCCATCCCAAGCGGTAGTGGGCCAGAGCCTCGTCATGGCGGCCGGCCTTTCGGTCTTCGTCACCCCACAGGGCCCAGGCTTGGCTGGCCAAGTCGGCTTCGTGGGTGGTCTGGGTGAAGGTTTTCAAGGCCTCGATGGCGGCGTCAGATTCTTTGAGAGAGATCCGGGCCAAGGCTAAGTTGAGCCAGGCCCTGGTGGTGTAGGGTTGTTCGTCTGGATACCGGGTCTGGGCGAGGAGTTCACGCTCGGCGAGGGTCAGTTGTCCCGCGGCCAGGGCGGCCGTCCCCTTCCAATACGGAAGCCGGTGAGCGAACGACGATTGCGGCCAGGTCCGCTCGAGTTTCTGAAATCCATCCAGGCTCCCCCGGAAGTCCCCGACCTCGTAGAGGGCCACGGCCCGGAGAAACGCTCCTGTGGGGGCCTGGGGGTCGTCGGGACTGGCTTCGACGAACCGCCCCAGCAGATCCACCGCAGCCTTCCAGTCCCGTCGACCAAACGCATCCTTCCCGTCGTCCAGGGACACGCCCGGGAGCGAAAGGACCATCACCACACCCAGGAGGGGAACGAGGAGGGCTCTCAAGTCACCGAGCACCGGCGATCGTTGAGCCCGCGGGCTGGGATTGGAATTTCTTGATCCGAAGGGAGAGCTTCTCGTTCCGGTACTCTACGGTGATGTGGTCACCGCTTTCGAGCTGGCCCTGGAGGATCTTCGTCGAGAGGATATCTTCCAACTCCTTTTGCAAGGTTCGGCGGAGGGGGCGGGCCCCGTACGTGACGTCATACCCCTTCTCGATGAGCCACTGCCTCGCCTTGGGAGTGACTTCGATGTGCAGGTTCCGGGCCAGGAGGCGCTCGCGAATCTCGCCGAGCATCAGGNGGAAGATGCTTTCCACTTCCTTCCCGGTCAGGGCGTGGAACACCACAATCTCGTCGATTCGGTTGATGAACTCGGGACGGAACAGCCGTTTCAACTCGTTCATGGCAGAAGACTTGATCTCAGCCTGACTGAGCATCCCTTCGCCATTGCTAAACCCAAGGGCCCCGGTCCGGGNGATTTGTCGCGCTCCTGCATTGCTGGTCATGATGATCAAGCTATTCCTGAAGCTCACGGTGTGTCCGAGGTTATCTTGAAGCTCGCCCTCTTCCAGGATCTGCAGAAGCAGATTGAACACATCCGGGTGGGCCTTTTCGATTTCGTCCAGGAGAACCACGCTGTAGGGCTTGCGGCGGATCTTCTCGGTGAGCAACCCGCCCTCTTCGTAGCCGACGTACCCGGGGGGCGCCCCGACGAGTCGGCTGACGTTGTGCTTCTCCATGAAGTCAGACATGTCGAGACGGATGAGATTTTCTGCACTTCCAAACAGGAACTCGGCCAAGGTCTTGGCAAGCAAGGTTTTGCCGACGCCGGTGGGGCCTAGGAAGATGAAACTTCCCAGGGGCCGCTTGGGAGAATTGAGTCCCGTGCGACTGCGGCGGATGGACGAAGCGATCGCTCCGATGGCCTCGTCTTGACCAATCACAGATTGGTGAAGCACCCCCTCGATGGCCAACAGCTTGTCGGCTTCGGTCTGGGCAATGCGGCTAATCGGAATCCCCGTGATATCGGCCAGGATATTCTGAATGTCTTCGGGGCCCACCACCCGGGGATCACCGTCGGGACCGCTTTCCCATCGGCCTTTCAAGTCTTCGATTTCTTGCTTCAGCTTGCGCACGTCGTCTCGAATCGCAGCGGCTCTCTCGTAGTTCTGGCTGGTCACCAGGTCGTTCTTTTCCCGGGTCAACGCCTCGACCTGAGCCTCGAGATCCTGAATTTCCCGGGGGCGGCCGTTCGAAGCAATCTTCTTCTGGGCCCCCGCCTCGTCGAGGAGGTCAATGGCCTTGTCCGGTAGCGAACGATCGCTGATGTACCGGCTGGACAGCACGGCGGCGGCCTCGATGGCCTCGGGAGTGTACGTCACGTTGTGAAACTGGGCGTACCGCTCGCTGATCCCCGCCAGGATCTCGACGGCTTCTTCGACCGAGGGTTCCCCCACGATGACGCTCTGGAACCGTCGCTCCAGGGCGGCGTCTCGTTCTACGTGCTTGCGGAACTCAGCCAGGGTGGTGGCCCCGATGCACTGAATTTCTCCGCGGCTGAGGGCCGGCTTCAGCATGTTGGAGGCGTCGATGGCACCCTCGGCCCCCCCGGCCCCGATGATGGTATGCAACTCGTCGATGAAGAGGATCACGTTCCCCACCGCCGCAATCTCTTTCATGACCCTCTTTAGGCGCTCCTCGAACTCCCCTCGATACTTGGTTCCGGCAATCAAAGCCGCCAAGTCGAGGATCATGACTCGTTTGCCCAACAGGACATCGGGGGCCTGCCCCGAGACAATTTTCTGGGCCAGAGCCTCGACGATGGCCGTCTTGCCCACCCCTGGCTCCCCGATGAGAACCGGGTTGTTTTTGGTTCGTCTGGCCAGGATTTGAATGAGTCGCTTGATCTCGCGGTCACGACCAACCACGGGATCCAGGGTCTTTTTCTGGGCCAGAGCCGTCAGGTCCCGGCTAAACTCATCGAGGGTGGGGGTGGCTTTCTTGACTCCCGCCGGGGTCCGCTTCCACCGCGGATCATCCCCGGCCGGGGAGGCAGGGCGCTCTTCTTTGGGCCGGGTGGGATGCCCCCCGGACAGATCACTGATCACTTCCCGAAGAACCTCGATGGTCACTGTTTTGGCGGCCAGGTAGTTCGCCACGACGCTTCCCTGTTCGGCCACGGTGGCCAGCAGAAGGTGCTCGGTGCCAATGTATTCGTGGCCCAGACTTCGGGCTTCGTTCGCGCTTTCTTCGAGGATCTTTTTGCCGCGCTTCGAAGGAGGCACGTCCCCGAGAATGAACCCCGAGGGCTTTCGAGGAATGGTCTTCTCAATCTCCGCCTGAAGGTCATTCAAGTCGAGGTTCAGGGACTTCAGAGCCTTGTAGCCTATGCCCTCACCGTCTTTGAGGAGGGCGAGGATCACATGCTCGGGAAGGAGGAGGTCGGAATGGAACCTGCGGGCTTCTTCCTGGGCCAAAACCGTGAGAATCCGCTGGGCGCGTTGGGTGAGTCCTTTGAACATGCGCTCCTCCTACTGTACCAATATAGCAAGGCCCCCCTCCCAAAGCTACTCCGGGGGCCCCTATCCGGGGCCGCCTTGACGAGCCCCAGACCCTCAAGAAAGCTCGAACTTCTTGAGCTTCAAGTCGGGGCCGCCCTCGTGGGTGATGAACCAGGAACGATGGGCGTGTTTCTTGAAATCTTTCGGAACCGTCATGGCCGTGGTTTCTTGGACCACGCACGGGGGAAGGGCCTTGGCATTCAGTTGAAACTTTTGAAAGTTATTGCTGAAGACCAGCACCCCTTCGGGTGTCAGTAGCTTCAGGGCCCGGGCGATCAGTTCGGGGTGATCCCTTTGAATGTCCAGGGTGCCATCCATCTTTTTTGAGTTCGAAAACGTCGGAGGATCCAACACAATCAGGTCAAACCGTGGTTTGGTTTCCGTCCTCAGATACTCGAGGACGTCCCGCCGAACGAACCGATGGCGAGGGCCCCCCAGGTCGTTGAGTTCCAGATTCTTCTTGGCCCAGTCGAGGTAGGTTTGGCTCAAATCCAGGGTCGTCGTCTCAAACGCCCCCCCGTGGGCGGCGTACACGGTGAAGCTCCCGGTGTACGCAAACAAGTTGAGAACTTTGAACCCGGCGGAAAGGTCTCGGACGTAGGCCCGGGTCCACCGATGGTCCAGGAACAGGCCGGTATCGAGGTAGTCGGTCAGGTTCACCAGAAACTTCAGGCCCCCTTCCCGGGCGACCAGCATCTCTTGGGCCTCGGCCACCTTGGTGTACTGGTCCTTCCCTGTCTGCTTCTGGCGAGTCTTGACGTGGATCTTGGCCCGGGCGATGCCAGTGGCTTCGCTGGCCAACACGAACAGGTCTTCGGGCNCCTCGTCCTCGTCCCGGTCGGTCAGAACCGACCACACCAGCCGGTCTTCGTACAAGTCGATGAGGAACGGAAACCCAGGGTCTTCCCTGTCGTACACCCGAAAGCACGACACTCGGTTCCGGGCCGCCCATTGACGCCTGTCTTTGAGTTGTCGAACCAGCCGATCGATGAATTCGTATTGACCCGTCAAAGGTAGCATTTCGGTTCCAGGCCTTCCATGTAGGCGTAGAGTTCGATCAAGTGCTTGGCAGGACTGGCCTTAACCTTGGGGAACAGAACCTCTTCGACCTGGAAAAACCCAACGGTCTCGGTCATGTGGACCTCGATCCGGATCGCAGCCCGCTCTCCCGGGATGATCTTCACCTTGTCGACGGCGGCCGCCGAGTATTTGTGGATATCCCCGAGTTTCGCGTCGGTGCTGAGCATCATAGGGATCCGCGCCCTCCCCTTCTCCATGTCGCACCCATCGGCCACCAAGATCAGGCCGGCCTCGAGGCTGTGGATGGGGATGTTGGCCATGTGGCCCATGATGCACTCCATGGCCAGCGACCGCAGGATGACTCGCTTGGCCAAGGACGAGGGGTACAGTTGCACCAGGATGCGCTCCAAGATGGGTTGCGCGAGCCAGATGCCCGTATTCTCGTGGAACGACCGACCGATGCTCATCCCCACGTCGTGGAGAAACGCAGCGATCACCACCGCAGTCAGGCTGTCGTCAAAGGTCCCCAGGTCCTCCTTTTCGAGGTTCAAGGGGATGCCCTTTTCTTTGAGAAAGGTCGCCATCTTCACGGCGTTGTAGGTGACTTTCCTCATGTGGACCGGTCCATGGTCGTTGTACCCGAGGCGCTTGATGCTCACCACATTGGAATAATCTTGGAGGGCGGCAATCTCGGGGTCGTCCCGGAGCAGGCAGTACGCTTGCAAGGGGCCGGGGTGATCCACAAGGCGGGCCTCGATTTTGTCATTAAACTGGAGTTCTTTGGGAGAATGCAATTCGTTATCCTTGAGAACCGCGGTCCCATCGGTGGGAGGCCCTTAGTCGATTCAAGAGGCCCCGTTCCCACGATTTGAGCCGGGTCCGGTGTTTTTGATTTGTTCGATCATCTTGGGAGCCACGGGGTCGTCGGGGTCGTATTCCAGGACGGTTTCGAAGAAGGAAATCGCCTCGTCCGGCTTTCCAGCCTTCAGAGCGAGCACTCCGAGGTTTGAGATGATCTTAGTGCTTTCGCTGTCCAGGCGCAGGGCCTTTTCCAGCAAGCGGCGGGCCTGGAGGAGTTCCCCCAGTTCCATGGTGCAGATGGCCATTTCGTTGTAAGTATCGACCTGATCTCCACCGTAGTCGAGGGCTTTTTGGAAGGCGTCCAGGGCTGGCTTCCACTGGGCCAGGCGCCGCCTCGCCCAGCCGAGGAGGAACCAGGCATTCCAAACTTCGGGGTGATCTTTCAGAAACTCGTCGAGACGGCTGATTCCTTCTTCTTCCTTCCCCAGAAGAATGAAATCGTAGGCTTCCTTGAACAACGTATCCAAGCGGCTTTGACGCTCGGCTTCGGCCAACGCCTTCCGGGCCGCCGCAATCTTTTTCGTATCGTCCTTGGCAAGTTCGAAGAACGCGTCGAGCAAGCCCCGGGCCCGGTCGAGATTCTTTTGCTTCAGGTGAAAGAAGCCAGCGTAGAAGAACGCATCGGGGAGCGGCGGGGNCGTGACCAGGGACTGACTGAATTTTTTCTGGGCAAGGACCAGCAGCTCTTCGGCTTCCGAAGACTTGCCCCTCTGGCTGAGGGCCTCGGCCTCCTCATCGTAGAGCAACGCAAGATTCAAAAGCGTCCGGGGGTGGGTGGGGTCCAACCCTTCCAGGGCCAGGAAGATCTCCTCGGCGAGCCTAAAGTCTTTCGCTTGGGCTTTCACGATCCCCGTGGCCGAAAGCTCCTGCCAAACCCCGGGCCGGACGGCCAAGATGAAATCCCGATAGTAGGCGAAGTCGGAATGCTCCCTCTCCCAGGCCATGATCTTCAGCATGGCCGCGATGATCTGCTCCCAACTCAGGTCCTCGAGATTGGGCACCTCGTCGAAGCGGCCTGCGGACCAGCGCCCTTCCACGGGCAACGGAATGGTGGGGTCGATGGGGAAGGAACCCNCCTCCCGGGCCAGGTCCGGTGGTACCTGGAGGTAGTAAAGCTTGTACTGGGGTTGATGGGCGGGCATGGGACTTTCCTTGGTTGGCTAAGGGGCCGTGGGTGTTGGCGGAGCGGGGGGAGCGGCGGGCTTTTCCTTGATCAGCCGTATCGCGTCGTTGATCTTCAATTTGTAAGCGTGGGGGACCGCTGCCTCGTCGAATTGGAGCGCCGCCAACGTGATATCCCGTCGTCCTTCCACAGGCTCGACCCGGATAATCTTGCCGGCTATCTGCAACACCTGGGAATTCTCCTCGAGGATCAGACGTAGCACCGTCTTTCGTCCTTCCAGGAACTTTCCCACCCCCGGGATCAAAACCATGGCGCCACCGAACGATAGGTCGCGAACCAGGCACTTCCGATCCACTTGGTCGACCGCCACGATGGAGTTGCACGAAGAGAATCCGATCTTCTTCACGGTGGATTCGCTTACCGGAATCCGAACATCCCGGCGCTTCTGCGAATTGACGTTGGCTTCCAGGAACCGGCCTAGGATCTCAATCAAGTCGTCCGACGGCCGTTGGGTAAACTCAATGGTCATGAAATACAGATCGCCGTTGGCCGCGTTGTTGTAACGATTGTAGCCCTTGATCTTGCCGTTGGCGAAAAACGTCACGGGCTCGGCTTTATCGGCCACCTTAAACCCGTACCGCAACGAGACCATGTTGCTCGACGCTCGCAACTTCTCGATTTGTTCGGGCTTCAGGTTCAGGATGATCTTGGCTCCATCCAGGGACGAACTGTAGACGAGGCAATGCCAAGGAGTCCCCAGCAGCTTCAGGACCACCTGATCCTGGAGGAACCCCAACAACTGAGTCACATCCTTGGTGAAGGTAACTTCAATGGACCGATAGAGATCATAATAAAGAGACAGTTGTTGACTGGTGACAATGGCCATATTATTGCAGGATAGAATCTATCTTATCGATCAAGGCCCTGGTGATCCTCTCGGCCTCGGCGGCGTCAGGGGCACTGAGGGNGTCTCTCTGCCGGTTCCGCTCCTTGAGGAGTTCGTCGGCCAACACGATGCCGGTCAACAAAGCCACTTTCAGAGGGTCTTGCAGGGAGACTCCCCGTCGAGTCTCTTCGATCTTCCCTTCATAATAAGCGACAACTTCTTTTAAATAGTCAAGGTTCTCGGTACTCTTCAAGGAAAACGAGGTGCCGAGCAACTGAACGGAAAGCAGATTGTCTGCCATCGCCTCGACTCAGAAAATGCCCAAGCCGGGCTGCTCGGGCTCTTTTTCAGGGACGGGCCCTTCGACCTCAGGCGGTGCGACCTCCGAGGCTTCGAGTTCCACCGAGTCCGGAACCGTGAGCTCCGCAACCTCGGCCTCTTTGGCCGCTTCTTCCGCAGCCAAGGCCGCAAACTCTTCCTCGAAGGGGTCGACCTCTTCGTCCACAGGCCCCGGGGCGGAACCCAACGGAACCTCGGGAACGGAAACGGGAACAGGAACAGGAACAGATGGATGTTCGACGGGAGAAAGTTCGGAAACAGACGTTCCGCCCTCGAGGTGGTCGAGCTCCTCTAGGGCGCTCCGGATTCCGGACTCCATTTCATTTTGCGAGGCCTTGAACGCCTCGAGAAGCGATTCTAGCTCTTGGAGCCGGACCTCGGTGTCAGAGATGCGCCCCCGGAGGGAATCATTCTCTCGTCGCAAGTGGACAATCAACTGAACCGCTTGCTTCACTTTCCATTCCAGGGTCCGAACCTGATCAAGGTTGATCATGTGTTGCTCCTTTGATTCGCTTGGGGAGGGAAGCGAGGGACCCGAGGGCCCTCACCTTCCCCCCTCCGGGAATCACTTTGCGGCGAGGGGGGTCTTCGCTTTGGCGACGAGAGCACTGAACGCGGACGGGTCTTCGATGGCGAGGTTCGAAAGAGCCAGCCGGTTGATGGTCACCTGAGCCTTCAACAGGCCGTTGATGAACCTCGAGTACGAAAGACCTTCGGCTCGCACAGCGGCCGAGATTCGGGTGATCCAAAGGCGGCGGAAGTCTCGCTTCTTGGCCTTGCGGTCCCGGGTGGCATACACCAGGGCCTTGGCGGCGGCGTCCTTGGCGGTCCGGAAATTGGATTTGGCGCGGCCCCGGAACCCCTTGGTGATGGCGGTGTACTTCCGGCGGCGGTCGCTACGGCGGGTGCCGTCTACTGCTCTTGGCATTGGTTACTCCTTGTGCCCCTCATTCTGCTCGAATGGAGGCGTTTTTCCGGGTGGACTCTCGTTCCTCCGCGGAAAATCCTTAGGAACCTTTCCCTCGCCTGCCGAGCGATGGTGGCTCCTTGTGATTGTATCCTACGTAAGTAGGACCTTCTTAGCCGTACGGCAGAAGGGTCCGGACCCGACGGGCCTCGGATTCCGCCAAGATGCCGGGCTGACCGAGCTTGCGCTTCCGGTTCCGGCTTTTCTTCGTCAGAATATGACGAAGACCGAGCTTCTTGAACTTCACCTTTCCCGTCGAGGTCAGGCGATAGCGCTTGGCGGCGCTCTTTCTCGTCTTCATTTTGGGCATACTAGCCACCTCTCCTATTTCTTGTTCTTGGGCGTAATGACCATCGACATAAACCGGCCTTCCATCTTGGGAGGGCTTTCCATCAGGTACACCCCTTCCAGAATCTCAAGCACCCTGTCCAAGACCTTGCGTCCCAACTCCGGGTGAGCCATTTCGCGCCCTCGGAACCGAATCGTGACTTTTATTTTGTCACCCTCTTCGAGAAACTCTTGGATGTGTTTAACCTTAAACTCCAAGTCATGCTTCTCGATCTTGGGTTGCATCCGGACTTCTTTCAGCTGGACGATTTTTTGACCTTTCTTGCTTTCCCGGAGTTTTTTCTCCTGGTCAAACTTGAACTTGCCAAAATCCATGATCTTGCAGACGGGAGGGACCGAATTCGGGGCCACTTCCACTAGGTCCAGGTTTTGCTCACGAGCCAGTTGAAGGGCCTCCATGATCGGTACGACCTTCTGCTCCCCCTCACCCTCGATGAGACGGACTTCCTTGACCCTGATTTTTTCGTTCACCCGAAATTCTTTTGTCGACATATCCCTCCATCAGCCCTGAACCGTGATACAGCAAACGAATGTACCATAAGGCCTTGGCTTTGTCTAGTTTGCCCAGGGGCGTGGTCGACCTTGAAAAGCCCGGGAAAAGCTGACAGGATGGGGCCATGAATCTTTTCCTGTTGACCGCTGTTCCCCTGGCCGCCGTGGCCTTTCACCGCCTCTGGTACCCGAGCCGTCCCTGGTTCGGCGATTGGAAGATTTGGGTTCAGGGGTCAGTATGGTCCCTGGTGGCCCTCATCCTCGATTCTTACTTCGGAAAGTGGCGGGACTTTTCCGGCGACCTCCTGGGGGCCTTCCTGGGATTGACGTTCACGGACGTCCTTCTGGTCCCCGGGGTGGTCGTGGTCGCCTGGTGGTTCAGCCGATCCCAGAAAGACGGTTGGGTCCTGGGTCTGTGGTTGGCCCTGGCCTTTAGCCTGGCGGGGGTCCGAGACTTTTTCACCACGGACCGCACGTACGACCTGACGGAGCTGTTCCTCGTCCCCCTGGATCGGATCTTGATCGTGGCCCTTTTCCCGGAGCTGCTCCTCCGGGCCCTGGGGCAAGGCTTCCGTTGGGATACCTGGAAGACCACCGGCGCCGCCGGGGGCCTGGCCCTGACCGGGTCCCTGACCCCGGTTTTGTCCTTTGCGGGTTGGGGTTGGGTGGATTGGGTTGGGCTTCTCGGCGGGCTCGCAGCCGTAGTGATCCTAAGGCAAAAAAAAGCCGCTTCCCAGGGAAGCGGCTCGAAGACC
>JGI26470J50227_1000296_pt1 | contig 21881 bp, 24 predicted proteins | sample FreactTroBogLake_FD_50227 | JGI IMG/M metagenome (IMG submission 50227) | reverse complement strand
ACCTTGTTTTGATTTTAAGTTGGCTATGATTTTTTCAAGATTTTTGATTTTGACATCATGTGCTCCATTGGCATTGAATTTTTTATATTTGGCCAATTCTCTCTCGTAGTTTTTGATATTGGCAACGGTTCGGTCATCGCCCTCCGCCACACCTTTCTTTTTGATGCCCAGTTGATCAGCAGGATTACCTCCGCCAAACATATTGCCAAAAGCAGCAGCCGCTTGTTCTTTGCTTTTAGCTTTTTGTTCTTGTCTGTCTGCTGTGGCTTGCTTTTTGGTACCTTTCTTGATAGTTTTCATCATATTGTCAAAAGGTTTATCTCCGGTAGCCTCCGCCACACCTTCTGACTTGGGCTTTTTATGAGCCTTCTTCATGTTGATGGCAATAGCAGCCTGTTGTGCGGCATTGGCGGCTTCCATTACGCTTTCGTGACAGTTCCACTTGCGCAAGGCCAATGCTTTACGGGTTGGCTTGCCGTTGGGCTTTTTCATTGGGCCTTTGACACCAGACATTCTAGCACAGAAACTCTTACGGCGTTTGGCCGCTTTACTTCCGGGCTTTAACTTACTGGGTTTTGTGGTTACGGCAGTTTGTAATTTGCTACCAGGATGCTCTCTACGATAGCTCATAACACCTTTGCGGTTCAAGCCACCATTTTTGTTTTTGCCTGATTTCTTTTGCCATGCAGCAGTTTCTAACAATGTGGCATCATCTACTGCTTCAAAATCTTCCCAAATTTGTTCTGGGTCAACACCATGCTCTTCTGCAAGTTGTTCAACCCATTCTTCAATGATATCAAATTGAGCGTTGAGATCTTCTGTTAGGTCTTGTTGACCACTGATCAAATTCAAATTTTCTGTAACGCGACGATTGGCCGCCTTCATAAGGCTCAGTGTTTCTTCCAAGCCGTTGAGAGCTTTTAAATACTCTTCTTGGTCAGAAGTTTTTTTTTGGATATGTGGTGCAGTACTGCCAACTGGACCTGGGCGAGCATCTTCTTTGGCCACTGATTTCTTTAGGAAATTAGGAACTTCTGTGTTTCGATCCAATCTATCAACTGTGGTTTTTGTAATACTAGGTTTTATTTTTGTGGCAATTTTCATACCACTGGTATGAAACGGTGTAGACTGGTAGTGTTTGTTTAGTGGTGCAGTGCCAGCACGGACTGCATCTAAATTTGGCACAACTATATCGCGATCATTGTATCTCTTTGACAAAGAATTAGAATCGTCTGGCCAAGTTTGATCTGCTTCGCGGCCGTGTCTTTGCAAATGTCTTGGATCCGGTGCACCTTCGTCCATGTCATAGTCATCAGGAATATCAAAGTCATCATCGTCGTGTTTGGGTCGTGCTATTCCACTGCCCCCGCATGCGCTACAACTTGTGCCATCAAACTGTCCTTCGCCTGTGCCACGGCATGTATAACATTCGTTATCATCATCTTCATCGTAGCCCTCCGCCAATCCTTGCTTAACTGTTTTATAAGCACTCTGTAGCACAAACATATATTCTTTATCTGTTATGTCCGGTAGTATACCTTCAACCGCTACACTGAAAAAGTCATCACCTGCTATCATATTCATAGCATGTATCATACCCAATTCATCAACATTTTTTTGTTTTGCTACTTGTATAGCAATTTCTAATAGTTTTCTTATTCTACGACTTCTTTCATTTTCACCATCACCACCACCGTTGAATCCACTAGGATCAAACTCATTTAAGTTACCTTCGTCGACACCACGCTGACCAGGTAAACTACTGGCAGTTTTCATTGCAGCCAATTTTGCGTCCATGGCATCCAATGCAGAGTTAATAGCGTTATAATCACTCAAAAACGCCATTGCAGCATCTGGACCTTGGTGCTTGGCAATAGATTTATATTGTCCTAACAAATGACGAGCTTGCCAATATGCAATAGGCATCATTTCATGACCTACTTTAAGATCTATATCTTTGGAACCGTGCACTGCACCAGCCAGTTGTTGGAACACACTGTATGCATCGTGTTGTTTGTTTTCAAATAGGTCGCTGGTTAACATTATTTTTCCTCAATATAATCTTGATTGTCCATTGGACGATGTGCTCTCAGTCGTGAATTGTACATTTCTACTGCCATTTTTGCATGTTCCAAACTTTCAAAACGACTTTTCATTGCACGATTGCCACGACGAATTTCAAATCCAGAGTCGTTATCGCCATGTATGCTACACTCGCTGCCATCTTCCATGGCAATACCCAACACAGGATGGCCTTCATTGACTCGGGGCACCAAATCTCTTGACTTGATTTCTTTTGATTTTAAATCTGAATCACCAGAGGTTTTATCTTTGAGATCACTGTCTACTTTGATTTCGTCTTCAAGACTTTTTAAATAATCTGTTAAACTACGCTTGACTTTGCCAAGTACATCTTCAACTACTTCAGCTTCTCGCTCTTCGCCCATTGATCCGCCATATCCCATACAATCATTGATAGGCTCTTCGTCATTTTCAACACTGTCACCAACCATGTAGTTGGCCATTGGATGCTTTTTCTCTTTGGTACCTAGTACAGGGCTGATATCTTTGGGTTTAAACAATGCTGGTAGTTGTGGCACTGACTTTTGTTGTTTATTAAGTCCATGCTTTACGCTGGTGGGAGTAATGCGTCCTTCTAGGACGGCCAAGCGTTCTACTATGCTGCGAAATTCAGAATCCATTTTAAGCCCTTGCCTCTTTTAAACTACTACGCAATTGCCATGCAAACTTGTTGGTTTGGCTGAGTCTTTCAGCAATAAAGTTGGCAATATCTTGTTTGTTTTCTTGAGTGGCAGCTGCAAAACATTGGTTAAGCAATTCAACCATGGTTTCACTGTTGGCCAGCAATTCTTCAATCATTAGTCGTGCTCTGGGGATTTTTGTTTGCCCAGGAATAACACTTAATTCTAAAAAACGCTCTAAACTACCTGGTGCATACTCGTCCAAGCTGCGTAGGTATTCGGCTGTTGGATCAATTGCTTCGTAAGCGTCTTCGTAAATTTTTTGGAAAAATTTGTGATATTGATAAAAATCAGGAGTTTCCACATTCCAGTGAAAAGCATGTGCCTTGGCATAGTAGGCAAATTGGGTTCCTAGTAATGTTTTTAACAAGTCAGCTAACATCATTTTTTCCGTTTCTTATACTGTTTATATGATTCAGGCGTGTTCGGCGTTGGATCATTAGAGTATTTACCTGCAAAGAAAGAGTCTGTGGTTCTTCGAACAATCCCGCCAATGGGCATTGCTACAGTGGCAATACTGCCCGAGCTAGTGCCGCCTACACTGGCATTTTCTCTAATAAATTCTTGTGCTCTCATTATTGTATCCTTAAAGTAGATCCATGCATAGTTGCAGATCCAAAATCAACTCGCATATTTTCTGTTCTTATCGAAGCAGATGATGGGTCAAGTAATCTGTATTCTATTAGGTAATCTCCAGGCTCTGCTTCAACTAATATCTTTTCTTCAAGGTAGCAGTCTTTCCATATCCAAGTGCGCTCTGTGAACAGTTCGTTGTCAACATACACACGATATATAGGAGGCTCTGCGCTCCAATCGCAATGTACTTCAGTTAGAACTCGAACAAATTCTTTGGTCATAATTTATGACATATCAGGCACTACATTAAGGCCTTGGTTTGCGTATTGTGGATGCTGTGCTATCCACCATCTGGCCACACGATTGGCATCTGTTTGAGCATTGCCCACGCCATTGAAACGATGCAGTTCGCGACCATTGCTGTCGATAATTTTCCACCAGCCAGTGAAGTTTCCTCCGGCAACAGGTCTTTGGGTATCCAGTTCAGTGGCCTGTTCAGCATTGTATTCTTCACCAGGATGGTCCCGGCGGTATTGAGACAATCTGGCAACAGCCTGTTGATCATTGTCAGCTACGAATGTGTCTACAACATCAGCTGAATTCATGCCTCTATAGATATTATATTGCCGACCAAAACTTACCTGCTGCCGAGGTTGACCAGCCTGTTGATCAGGATCCCACATGGTTCTATAAGCATCGGGATTTGAACAACCATTGGCATTGCACCATGACCATGTGACACGATTAGCTGAGTCTAAGCCTGAGGCGTTGAATCTATACACCACATCTGTTGTGTTGGGCAACATTATCACCCAATCACCACGAGGATTGCTAGGCGGCAATGATCTGGCATTGGCGTGTAGAGAACTTGGTTCAATGTTAGCTATCACAACATCATCTGTGGTCAGTGTCATTGGAAAGTTTGTTGGGTCAGCCTCGTGCGCAGCTGCCAATGCTGACAGTTCATTTGGCGCACGAACTTCTACACGGTGTGCCATGTTGGCTCGCAAATACACTGACCATAAGGGATCCTCGCCTGATGCACTGGCATAGCCAGGTCTGGCGGATGGAATTTCTTCTCCGCTGTCAATGTCTTTGACCATCCACTGCTCTGGAGTAGTACCGTTTCTGTCAGCCCAGGCCTGCAACACATATGGCACCTGTTGTGGATTCACACTGAACATAAATCTTGGTTCAGCTGATTGACCAGAGTCACGACTCACAATTTCATAACGGCCATTGGGATCACTATGGCGTCCTGGTTTTGCAGTGTGACGCAGATCTCCGCCTACCACTTGCATGTTAGGATCCAACACAATGTAGTTGTAAAAAGCAATGTCGTGTTCGGCCGCATACAGTTGAGCTTGGGCATCTGCTTTTTCTGCACTGGTAGCAACAAACTTGGCATACTCTTGATCAGTGTCAGGGTTCACCATGCGATACTCTTGTTTGGCACCAGGCTTGTCTCTGCCCAGTTGTCGTTGATAGGCCGCTATTCTTCCCAGTTCTTCTCGATCAAACTTGCCAGCCATGTATTCACTCAACAACTTGGCAAAGTCTGCTTCGGTATTGATGCTAAAAGTTTTCTTGCCTGTGGTGGGATCTTTGGCATGCTCAATTTCTGTGCCACTCAGCGCACGATACAGTTTCTTCAAATACTCTTTGCGATACTTGTCAGGGTCCACTGCAGCATCCGTGGCCACAACAAAACGCTGCAGAGTCTTTTGAATCTTGTCAAAGTTGGCATCCAGCCAGTCACCGCCGGGTGATCTAAATTCAATGTAACCATCCTTGACATTGATCGAACTATACTTGTCTGTTTTGGCGTTGTGTATCACTCTAGTGGCAGCCCGGCTGAGATTCTCACGCATTCGATCCAACAACACTTCTGCAGTTTCGGGACGATTTTTAATGTTGTTCATTACAATATTATACACTGACTTGGCATAGGTATTGCCCAGTCTACCAAATTCCTGGGCCACATAGTTGTCACCCAACATCAAGGCCAATTTTACAAGGTCTAGATTTTTCATTTCTTCATCTAGGCCCGGCACACTCACATTGATATGCAGGCCAGTTTTGTTTTTCTTGCCAGTATAACAGTGATTTCTTTTGGCCCAGTCCCGGACCTTTTGCATGTCCTTGGCCAGTTCATCCAATGGCAAAGGTGGGCTCACAAATTCCAGTCCACGGTCGTTGCCAGAATCGGGTTCTAGACTGCCATCGGGTTCCACAATATAAGCACCCTGTTGGTAGGCATCATCACGATCTATGTCGTGATAGTCGTCGCCCCACATCACAGGCCGACCAACGGCTTTTCCAAAACTGTCAGCCACAGACTCTATACTGTACACACCACCACTGTTGTCATAATGCCAGTAGGGCCAAGAGACTTGATATCTGTTTTCAATGTCACTCATCAGCCCCAGACCTGTATCGTCCAGCCAGTGTTCTTCGTCCAAGCTGGAATCTTCTACCATTTCATCACGGAATTCTTCATAGGCATCGTGTTTGCTATCGTCGTCCTCGCCCCAGAGATAATTGGCGTAATCAGTTATATCTGACTTACTGATGTCATGATCAGCGTCCCGTTTAAAGAAATCATTGATGTCATTCTGGCTGATGTTGTTGGCCACCCAGTCCACAAAGAATTCACCGAATCCGTCTTCTTCCCAGGCCGTGTTTATTTTTTCATCACGCCACTCTAGATAATCTTCCGTTAAGGCTTCACGCAGGCGTCGGATATCACCTCTACTGTTGTAGTCGCCATCTTCAAAAAAATCACAGATCTGACTAACATCGTAGGCTCTCTCATCAGCATCATAGTCAGGCTCTTGATCCTGCTCGTCACCGCCTTCTACATTGGGCACAATCATTTCAAATTCAATGCCAGCTAGGGCGCCAATGGGCTTGGACAACTTTCGTAGGCTTTTGCCGCCCATGTTGATTTCGTCTAGTTGTTCAGCTTCAGTTATGGGTTGTCGGAATGAGGCCAACTGTTCTGCTAATCTTTTTACCAAGCCATCTGGGCGTAGTTCTTGTGGATGGCCTTGTGAATCTGTGTTTAACAAAAACGCATTGGCAGCACGACCAATGGCACCTGGTCTCACATCCTGTGTGATGGCCATTTCAAATCTAGGATCGTGCATTTCTGCCGCAGTGGGTATGTAACCTGTGCCTTCTTCCAATGGTGACCGTTCAAAACTGCTCCACATGGCTTTGCCAGCTGGTGTACGAGTAGTACTGGGTCGCACATCATTGCCCAGGCTTTTTATCCATTGATACACTGCTCTAGCAATGCCTTTCTTTTGATACTCGTCCCAAACACGAACATTACCGCCGATCACATAAGGATCTTTTTTGGATTTTCTAGCAAACCAACTGACCTTTGGTGGTTCCCAATCCATGACTAAAAATCTAAAATGTCCAATACTTTTATTTTTGTTTTCTGGTGTGTAAACATCTACCACAAACTGTGGCGGCACCACATCAGAAGTATTACGAGCACGAAGAATCAATGTGCCAACATCAGGTAAATTAATTATTTTTTCTGCATGCCAATTGCTGTGAGTGATGTCATTGTTGATCTTTTCATCAAGGTCGTTTTCTTTTAATCCTTGTGCTTGTCCAACGGCAAAATAGTCTGGATGCAATCTTGCATAGTCACGCATCAATATACCAGCTCTGGCATTGGCTTCGTTTTCCCATTTACTGCCAGTTTCGCCAGCTTCAGGTCCCATGCGATCGCCATCACGCTCATGTTGATGTTTGTGTGTTAGTTCGTGTGCCACCGTACGCAACACATCCATGATGTGACGCTGGCCCCAGGCCACTTCCAACAAGTGCTGGTCGTTGATATAGCGACCAAAAGTTTTGTGTCTAACTGACCATTGAGGATCTTTGCGCAACTTGATAGTTGGCATGTGCTCTAGTTTTAATTCTTTGAAACAAAACTCAATAAAGTCTTTTAGTATCTCTTCATCTTGATCTGTTTCGCTCAAGAACATCTTTGTACTGGGACTGACTCCGTCCCAGGTCATTCCAGCATCTTCGCCTAGGTCTGGTTTGGCAGGAGTTTTGAATCCATAAGTCATCCGGGGTTTGGCCAAGATGTTAGATTCATCAATGCTGAGTTCGCGACTTTTAGCCTGTTGTCTGGCATCATACAATTGTTTGATAATGCCTTGATTGCGCAACATTTTGTAAGCAAGATTTTCACTGCCTAGTTCGCCATGCTGGTCTAGTCCTGCTTGTCGTATGCGTTTGATCTTGTTGGCCAATCGTGTGATTGTTTTTAAGTTGCCTTTTTTGACTGCTCGCTCAATGCGATTTTTTAAATCTTCGTACTTGCTGCGCACTGCATCATCATCCACTGTGGCTCTGCGCTTTTTGGGAATGTTGATCCAGTCATTGTGTAGTACACTAAACACACCTTGACTAACAGGAGGCTTGTTGGCATTTTCAACATACAATTCAACTTCGTACCCGCCAATTGTTATGTTGTGCTGATCATTATATTGGTACTTTTTGGCATCAAATAATTCTCTGTATACTTCGTCTGAATCTGCACGAGGAATATCTACAACCAAGTGTAGATCAATGTCAGAATTTGGAGTATATGTGTAGCCAGCATTGGAACCGCTGACTGTGACATCTTTGACATCTATGTCACTGAGACCTAGAAATTCTTTGAAGTCTTCAGCAATAGCCAGAAGTTGCTCACGCACTTCTGGCTTCATTGTTTGTCCTTGCCATATCGCAGGGTTTAACTGAGTGTTAAATTTGACTGCGTCAGCAAGGTTATAGGAATCTAACTCATGGATATTCATGAGTGTATTTACCGTTGAATTACTTAGCCTTGCCTTTGTTCTTTTTAGGAGTGTTTGAAGCCAATACTTTGGCCTCCACTGGCTTGGGTGCATCTACAGGTGCTGCAACACCAGTGCCACCTGACAATCCAGCACCGTTAGACACAGCTAGTTGGTGCAAATCTTTGTACAGTTGGTCTTGTGTCTGGAAGTCAAACACATATGTTCCTGTGTGCTTGAGCAACACACGCTTGTCGACCCAAACTTTACCACCTAGATCACGCCAGTTTTCACAGAATGTCCAGTCTTCTGAATAGTAACGATTTTCACGCACTGCTGTGTCAAAGTAGGTTTTCATGTAAGGATTTAATTCCACTGGCAATCCAATGTCATTGATAAATGGTTTTACTGCAGGGTGCGCATCCATCTTCTCAAACACATCACGCTTGATCAACATAAAGCCTGTGCCTGTTTTGGTAACTTCTTGTAGGCCATCTGGGCCTTCTTCGGCACCGTCAAATCCGTTCACACACCACTTGACGGGCAATGATTTCATTGGGTACAATCCGCCAATCACATCAACTTGACGATCTAACATTACCAACAAATGCCATGGTTCCCAACCAATGTCAGCGTCGATAAACATCAAATGTGTTGACTCTTTGTTGTGCAAGAACTTGGCAGTGAGCGTGTTTCTCGCACGGCTAATCAAGCTTTCATTGGTCATGGTTTCCATGGTCCAGTCAATGCCTAACTGACGAGCTGCATTGGACCATTTGATGTAACTCATAAAAGTTGATTCAGTAAGCATACCACCATAGCAGGGCATACAAATGTGTACTCTTGTAGTTTTCAAATAATCAATGTTGATTTGTATTTGTTGTTGACCAGGAGGAGGTGCTGGTGTTTGTGTTGTGGGTTGAGCGTCTGCCATGAGTTTCCTTTAATAAAAAATGTCAAATATTTAATGCAGTTTACTGGCCTGACAAGATTTTGTTAACCTGGCCAATATAATTCATTGATAAGTTCGATTGTTTTGTTGTGATCTTGATTGACTGAATCAAATATAGCTTGATACCATTGTCGATACAATAGTGTTTGTTGAAAATCTGCTGAGTTTAAATCAGGCAAATAGCAACTGTGTCTGTACTGATCAAATGCAGTTTCAGTATGCTTATTATATGTTATTTTAAAATTATGTACAGCGTTTAGGTCATTTACGAATTGCTCAGGGTCAGTCCATATCCGAGTCCATTCTAGATTAAAATTCACAGGCTTGCTGCGAAAATTTAAAAATTTTACTGTTTCACTGTACAACCCGTCGGCATCAGCACATTCTTTCTTGGTGTTTAAATTCAAATAAAAATTAAACCAAGCACGATGACTGCCCAGTCTAATAACTGCACTGTTGGGATCACGGTCGTGTATTACAAATCCCAGATAGTGTGGGAATTCTGGAACTATCAGTCTCAAACTAGGTAGTTCAAAATGCGGAAGGTAGCCAGGTATGGTTTGTTGTGTGGTGTTGCACCATATGAGATAATTCAGCCACATACCACCTGCACCAGCAGGGTACCAAAATTTAGGAGGATCTACTATCAATTTTCGTCTAAGTAATCAGCGGATTCGTTTATGTCGTCTTTGTCTTGCCACCAGTAGCGTTGTTGTGTTGGCGCTGGTTTTGGCGTAGTAGTTTTTGCTTTGGGTCCACGATAGCCTCGTTCCCATGCCGCGGCACCCTGTGCAGCAGTTTTACCATGCTTGACAAAATAATCAATGACTTGTTGTTTACTGTCAAAGCCTTCGGCCACTGTTTTGGCCTGTTTCAAATAGTTAGATGCAACATTAATAATGTCGCCTACTGCAACTGCACCTTTTTTGCCGTGTAAAGGTTCGGCTGCAACAATCTGTATTTTGTATCTACCTTTGGGACTGATATCTAACACTCGGCCATGTATTTTGGCAAAATTTGGATAGTTCTTGCCAAGATCAATTATTGTTTCAGAGTCTTCTGCTATGGGTAGTACAGTACTTTTGCGTAGTCTCAAATCAAAGTCTACATCACTGTTGTAATTGTCAATGTAGTTAAAGTAGTATTGTTTTGCTTGTTCTGGTGTGTCAGCAGTAAATCTTTCAATTGGACGATCAGGATTTTCAGCGTGATAAATTTCGTAGTCTCTGTTTAGTCGTTCACGAGCCTGAGTCATACGGTCTAGTCTATTACTAATTTGAAGGTCTGCTTTACCTAAATAACTTTGTAATGTTTCGTCACTGATTTCTACAATGTATTCGTTGAGTGCCTGGCGTTCTTTGACCAATATTCTTTCTAGCAGTGCTATGCTTTTGGTAGTATTAAGTAACTTGGCTTCTTTGACTATGTTTTGTACCTGTGCACTAACACCCAGACGATCATCAAATATATCACGCAATTCAGGATATGCTTCACCATACAAGTCTGCTATGATTTGATCACGATCGTTGTCGTTGCCTTTGATGTAGAAACTACGGATTTGGCTGGCTGAGTTAGCATCTTGTCCTTTGACTTTGAAATTAACAGTGGGAGTTATTTCAATATAGGCATGCTCAGTCATGGGCTTTAGTTTCTTGATATTTTCCGGCATGGGTTGCAGGTAACTGGGTGTGCCATCTTTTTTAGGAGCAAAGTTGAATCGTTCTGCGTCCTTGGCACTCAGTGCAAATATCAACACTGTTTGTGCTTTTTCTTCTGCAGGAATACGATCTGTGATTTCCCGACTTTGATAAGGGTTCTTAACTTTGACCACATGCCCAGCAGGTATGCCCAATGTTGTGATCATTCGGACTTTGTCTGTAAAACTAAACGGACTAGTTACAGGTGCTTGCACATCGGTTGTGGCAATGTACACATTGTTTTGGCCGTATTTTTTAGCAAGATAATCGTAGCTGGCACGATGCCCGCGGTGAAATGGGTGGAAGCGTCCAGGATATATTACAAGATAGTTCATTGTAATATATTTATGTTACATGTTTTCTAACAACCAAAGGTATATGGGTGTTGAGAATTTCAGTTTGATAGTTCCATTACAGCCCATTTCGCCATAGAATTTGTCAGTGACACTGGAGCCAGTTCCATTGAAATCATGTGTGTATTCTGCTTGATCAATAAAAATTTGTCCCAGTTCAATTTCGTCAAAACTCACATCTTTGATAGTGAGTCTTGCATCCACTGAAATGTTGCCATCATCGTCTATAATGGTATGATCTTCAGTTTTGTTTTTCATTACAAATCTTAGCTCGTGCTCTGCTTCTTCATCATCAAAAGTCCATTCAAATTTTTGTGTATGTGTCACATGATCATCATTGTGAAGTTGAGTATTGTCCAACCAAACTTCAATTCCTAAATTGGCCAAAGGATCAGTGGTGCCGATATAGCACGATATCGTTGATGTATTATTCATGATTTTTTAATATGAAGCAGTTACAGTAATATTACCGGATTCGAAATGAGTTACTTCTACTCTTAGCCAAGAAAAATTCCCAATCACACTCACAGGATGATAATCACTGGGTATAATTGTGGACCCGTCTCCATATTCGTCGATGTCAAACCATGCAGCCTGTTCTGGCGCATCGCTCAAAGTTGCTTGTGTTGTAATTTTGCCTATGAAATCATTGACACTATAAGTTATGGTTTGAACAGTGCCTTGACCACCGTAGTAATTGGCTGCTGGCACTGCATTGCTTAAAAAGTCCTGGCTACTACCATCATAGTTACCTGACGGAGTTCCGTAAACTGTTAAAGGTAGTAATGATACTGTAGTGTAGGAATTTGACATTATGCTTGCTCAACTTCTACAATGACGCCATCGCCGGCAAGCTCTTCGGCCACTGCGATCAGTGCATCTTCTAAATCTTTTGTGGCAATCTGAGATGCATCCTCGCTGCCTTCTTTGACCAATTTTGATAGCTTGATTACAAGCACTTCTTCGTGTATTTTTGCCATAGTGTATTATTTATCCTGTATTATTTTAACTGTTTTTCTTACCAAGCCCGGGTGTACCAAACTCAGCATAGTTATCCACTGATCGCTGGAATGATCAATAAAAAAGTAGCTCATACTATAAGGATTGTTGTTGCGGTCAAACCAACCCTTTAATCCTGGCCCAATCCTGATGTTGTCTTTCTGCGCAAGCAAAAAATTATTCAATGTTTCTTTTTGTTGTGAAGTAAATACTTTCTCTTTGAAATAACTGCGGTTTGTATGCGTTGGATTTTTTAATGCAATTGTGTCAATGGGACGGTCGACCACGGCTCTCCTGTAAAATTTGTGATCAAGATAATGGGCGTTGTTGATCTCATCTAGCAATTGTAAATTATCAGTGTAAACTGTCATCCAGTTGTAAGAAATTACAATTTTGTAGTCACCTTCAAACTTCATCAAGGTGTCACAACAAGAGTGTAGGTCATTGATGATACTGTCCACACTGCTTTTATTCTTACGATGCAGTGTGGAATGTGCATACTGCATGCGATACTGTATAGTACGATCAATATTGCGGTGTGATAAATTTCTCAGAGCCGACGCTTCAGGAAGAAAACAACTCACTGAGTACAAGTATCGATTATAAAATAACCGATCCTTGCTGGTGTCATTAAATTTTAGGTTTGAAGTGATCAAGTACAATGTATCCTTCTTCGTTGACTACAGGAGTTTTTACCACTGGCTTGTCAATTATAAAATCAACTTTGCCATCTTGCAGAATTGCATGAACTGTGCAATCAGTCAACCGATCAAACAAAATCTTTTTGCTCAATGGAACTCTAATCAGTTCGTCAATCTTACGACCCAAAGGTCTTGCACCCATTTTGTTATCGTATCCCTTGGTTGCCAACAATTCAATCACAGACTCTGTCAGCGTGAGTTTGATGCGTTTGTCTGCCAAACTAGTTTGTAATTCTTCAACAAACTTGACCACAATTTTCTTGATAGCCAGGGTATCTAGTTTGGTAAACTTGCAGATTTTGTCAATGCGATTGCGCAGTTCTGGTTTGAAGAATTCCTTCATAGCACGGTCTTCTTCTCCAGTCTTTTCTAAACTCTTACCAAATCCAATGTTGTTGTTTTCATTGTCTCTAGCACCCAAGTTACTGGTCATAATGATAATGGCATTTTTAAGATCCACTGTTTTGCCATTGCTGGATGTGAGTCTAGCTTCGTCCAACATTTGCAACATGATGTTGATTACATCTGGATGTGCTTTTTCAATTTCATCAAACAAAATAATACTAAAAGGATTTTTGCTTAGATCGCTGATCAGTTTACCGCCACCTAGGTTGCCATCTTCAAAGCCCACATATCCTGGAGGTGCGCCAATCAAACTCGACACTGTATGTTTTTCTTGATACTCACTCATGTCGTATTTCAGCAGTTTCATGTCTAGGTTATCTGCCAACAACTTGGCCAATTCTGTTTTACCAGTGCCTGTAGGGCCCAGGAACAAGAAACTGGCCACGGGCTTTTTGGTATTACCAATACCAGAGAAGTTGATGTAAATCCTCTCCAGTACAGCATCAACTGCTTCATCTTGACCATAGAGCTTTTGCTTGATATTGCTTTCAAGATCAACAATGTTGGCACTGCGCTCGTTTTGCAATCTATCTAGTGGAACACTGGTAATCTTACTGACCTGTGCCAATATCATATCTCGGTTGACAGTAACTGTGCCTTGATCTTTAACACGCTCTCTAGCACAAGCACCATCAATTAGATCAATGGACTTGTCAGGATTTTTACGATCATGAATGTAACGACCACTTAGTTCCACTGCGGCACTGATAGCATCAGTATCAATTAGCACATTGTGAAACTTTTCTAGTCTTGGGCTCAGTCCAATCAAGATTTGTTCTGTGGTTGGATTGTCTGGTTCGTCAATAGACACTCTGTGGAATCTACGCATCAACGCACGATCCTTTTCAAAGCTCTCGTAAAACTCTTCCCAGGTTGTACTTGCTACAACTTTTAGATTGCCTTTGGTAATTGCAGGTTTCAACATGTTGGCAAAGTCAAGAGTACTTGATCCTGATGCACCAGCACCTTTCATGGTGTGTGCTTCGTCAATGAATAACACACAAGTTTTCTTGGCCTCCAGTGCAGAAATAACTTGTTTGAACTTTTCTTCAAATTCTCCACGATACTTTGATCCAGCTAGTAGCGAACCAATTTCAAGACTCCAAACTTCGTAGCCCTTTAAGAATTCTGGCACACGCCCGGCTGCAATCTCTTGTGCCAGGCCTTCAATGATAGCAGTCTTGCCCACACCGGGATCGCCGACCATGAGTACATTGGCTTTGAATCGACGAGCCAATACTGTGATCATTTCTTCCAATTCTGAACTACGGCCAATCATTGGTTCAAGTCTGTCAGATTTAGCAAGGTCTGTGAGGTTCATACAATGCTCAGACAGTATCTCAGTGGCCTGTTGATCAGTGAGAGTTACTTCGCCTTGGTTGTAATTGTGATGCCAGAAATCTACAAATTCTTGTTTCTTGATACCATACTTCAACAAGAAGTAGTGTGCATGACTGTTTGTTTCTGACAACATTGCCAGCAACAAGTCAATGGTAACAACACTTCTGCGTCCTGTAAACAAAACCTGTGTGAGTGCGCGGTTAAACACACGCTCCAGTGCATTGGTCTTTTTGGGTTGTGGCGCAGGGTCTTTGGATAGCCCAACCAGGCTTGCCAAATAGTGATCAACATCATNATCAAACATTGCAACATCAACACCAAATTTTTCTAATACATTTTTAAATGGGTCGTGTCGTATCAGAGCCAACAGCACATGTTCAGTTAGAACATATTCTTGTTTACGACTCATTGCCAATTTAACTGCTGATTCAACAATTTGTTCAATTTCTGGGTTATTTTGCATAGCTACCTTTTTATCTATGTTGTTATTTTACATGAGTTTTGTAAATTCCACAAGTGATTATGGATATTTATTGTTCTCTTGTTTGCTTAATCATGTCCATTAATTCTGGAGATATTGAGTCGGGCAATTTGCCTTGTATCTTTATAAACAAATTTCCAGTAAGGCCAGTTTTTGCTCTTAGACCTCGCCCTCTTACTCTGAGTTGAGTTCCGGGCTGTGTATTTGGTTGAACAGTGACCAATAGTTCATTGCCCACAATGTCTTTGATTCTGATGTCACCACCTAGAATCAAATCCCAAAAAGACACAGTGTATTCGCAGAATAAATCTAATCCTTGTCGTTGCCAACTTGGGTGTGGATGTATCCTAAATGTTATTAGCACATCCATTCCACCTGGTCCAATTCTAGGATATTGTACTGTGCTGCCATCTTCGATGCCCAAAGGTATTTCAATATCAACTGCATTGACACCTTGATGTGTGCCCACACTCACTGTTCTATGACCTCCCAGGGCAACATCCATCAATGTAACCCATAGTTCCATTCTGGCCTGTTGATGTCTTTGTTGTTGCCCAGGTGGTTGAAACCTAGTACCAAACATGTTAAAGATTGTTTCAAAATCAAAAGGACCATCAGACCTGAATTGAAATCCGTGTGGGTTTCCTTGTGGTCTAGGGTTGTCGTATTCAGCTCTTTTTCGAGGATCGCTCAAGGTGTCGTAGGCAGTTTGTATTGTTTGAAACTTGGCAGTATCGCCACCTTTGTCTGGATGATGCTGACTGGCCAGCTTTCTATAAGCTCGTTTAAGTTCATCAGGCGTGGCATTTTTAGCAACGCCTAGGGTTTCATAATGTGTTGTCATGTAATTTTATATACTGTAAATAATATTGCTTTACTAATTCGTATTGAAAATCATCAAACCCTAGGTAGTTGTATAATTGTTCTACCTGAATTAAAAATTTATCAGTGTCAAAAATAGTTGAGTCTATGTCAAACTCAAACCCAACACCAGGAGGAGTTCTACCAAGAGTTGCCCAGTCATTGTCAAATTTTAATTCTGGGTTCTTTGCGGCCAGACTTGCTCGCCCAAACTTTTCATTGTTGACCAGACTAACATGTTTTATAGTTGGCCAATAATTGGGATAGTATTCTGTGGAACCAAAGTTATGTACTGTGATTGTACTCCACAATTTTTTATCTGCTAGTTGGTATATTTCTTTGTTGGGCACAGGCACAAGTTTATGAAATCCCAAAAAGTTAATTCCGTACAACAAAGTTTCACCTAGCTCGTAGCCTAACCAATGCTTCATTTCATCTCGGGCAGGCAGTGTTGCCAGCACCCAATTGAGTTTTTGCTGATAAAAATCTCGATCAAAACTTCCAGTATAATTCAATTGCCATTGTGCATATTCTAATTTTGTCAGCACACAATGCCTACTGAGCCCAACACAGTTCTGTAGCATTTTTCCGCCCGCACCGGCAGGAAAGTTAAAGATAATTACTTGTCCATTGGGAATTAAGCAAGGATGTGTCATGTCAATATATTAATTATACTGACATGACTAGGACAATTACTTTTTAGCTGGCTTCTCTGGTACTTCTGTACCTTCAAGTTTTTTATGTACTTTGATTTTTTTACAGTCCTGGGCCTGCTTGCCAGTTTTTTTGTCCATCACAGGTTTGCCAGCTTTGTCTACTTTGTCATGACAGACTTCTTTGATTTCTGCTTCAGCATACACTAAATTTGTGGCAAATACGATAGCAAGTAAAGTTAATATTTTTTTCATTTGTGTTCCTTAAATTGGTGGAAATGCAGATGCTGCTGGACCGATGGGTTTTGCACCCGGTGCTGGTGGTGGTGCGCCTACGCCACTGGCAGTTACGCTCGGAGCCGTAGTTGTTGAAGATGTGCCTCCAAAGCCGCCTCCGCTACCCCCAAACGCTGCCGCTCCAGTGCTTGAACTTGAGCCAAAGCCTCCTGCGGGTTGTGTTGAGCCAAAACCGCTGGTTGAGGAACCGAATCCTCCTGCTGCAGGTGCGCCAAATGCTGAAGCCCCGCCTGATGATGAACCGAATCCGCCACTTGATGATCCTCCAAATCCGCCTGAGCTTCCTCCGAAGCCTCCGCCCATACCACCCATACCACCCATTCCGGGTTGGTTACTTACATTGACACTGCCTTGTCCTGGTGGTACATATGTGGTTCCTGCACCTGGACCAAAGCTCATGCCACCGCCGGCAACACCTCCCATTTTTTCCTGTGTGCGTCCATATGCACTAATACCAATCACTGCACCCATGGCAAGATGGAACAATCCAGCACCTTGCAAGGTCAATGGTTGCCATTGACTAGTAACTTGACCGTGATCATATGCTTGTAACAAACTCCATAGTATTGGGAACCCTACAAAGTCCATGGTACAGACCAGCATGTACATCCAGCCCATCATTGGACGCCACTTGGCGTTCATCCAGTCTTCTTTTTTCTGTTCGCTCTTTGTTAGTTTATACTCTTGTTCTTCAGCCATGTTAGCTCCTTTTTAATATTTATTGAGTTATTTCTAAATTATGTGTGTTGTAAAGTACAAGCAAGATAGCTTTAAATATTAGCTTATGAGCAATAAATTTAATTTTACAGACTGGGTTTTAGACCTCCCTTTCAAGGTATTCTTTTGGGGAGGAGTACTCATTATGTTTGGTTTGTGGACCATCGCAATGGTTGTATTATTGCTATATTTGCATTTTACTGCTCATTGATAGCTTGATCTTCTTTTTGTATTTTTTCTTCTTGTGCCTGTAACCATATTAAATGTTCTCGCCTACGCTGGTCTTGTTTTTGTTTTATAACATCTGGTTCTAGTTCTGGCCATCGTTGTTTTCTATCGTACGACACATACCACATCAGTAGCACCACAGTTAATCCCAGTGCCAATACAATAAATCCATACGAAAGTTCTGACATCCATAGTCTGAATTGAGCTCGACGCCTTGCTGCAGCACGCTCTTCGGCACGCATTTTTTTAGTGAGCAAGATTTTTTGTTGTCCGCCCATCTCTTTCATCATTTCACTGACATCGGTCCATAAGGCACCCAATTCAGGAGGGGAGTTGTAGATCATCATTTCGCGCAGTTCAATAGTCATTTGCTCCAACTGCTTTTTCATAATAACCAGTTGTAGGGCTCTACGCCCTAGGCTAGCTTCACCTTCGTAGATTTCTTCACGATTTTTGCGTTCTTCTTCTTCGATAACAGCCATACACTTGTTCATGTTATCGAAGAAGTCGCCAAGATAGTTGGCCAGCTCTTGATAGATACCAGCAGTCTCGCCTTGCTTTTTGTTCAAATCTATTACACGATTTTTTTCTTCTACATAAGCGTTTCGTTGTGCCGTAGTAGCAGGTTTGTCTGGCGGGTGATTGTTGTGGAATTGGTCGTCGAGATCCTTGAGGACGGCTTTGATGTCCCCCGCGGCACCTTTGATATCTTTATAAAGCTGGCAGCCTTTTTTGACAGCTGCCACTGCCCCGTTGGCCAGGGCAAAGAGGGTTAACGGATCCACAACTCTGGCTCCTTAGAACCAGAGGAACACACCCTGTGCTGATAGTAGTAAACCAAGTCCTGCAACAAAGAAGCTGCCCCAGAACATTTCCATACTAACTGCTAAAATACTAGCAGATAATACTACGATACTCAATTGGTATAATGTACTAGCAAATCCAATCCATGGGCTTTGCTTTTTAGCATAGTCACGGTCAGCTTCTAGCTTTTTAGCTTTGGCTGCCAATTCTACTTTGCCTTCGCCTGTGGCAGGATCGCTTTCGTAACGAGCAATCTTGGCTTTGAGTTTTTCAATCTTAGCGTCGTCTTTGCGCACAATGGCATCGTCTAGGCTTTGTTCTGCTAGCATTTGCTTGATTGATTTGGCTTCGTAGAAACTCCATACATCATTGGCAGCAATGGTATTGTTTAGTGTTGTGCTACTTAACTTACCGCCGTACCATGAATTAACAGCTAAGATTAATGCAAATATACTGATAACCATACCAGCTTTGTCTTTGATCCTGGCTTCGCGCTCTGATCTTGATCCCACAGGTGGTGTAACTGCGTTTGGATCTTTGGGTTGTTTTGTAATCAGGTTTAAAACTGAATCTAATAATGCCATCTAGTGCTCCTTTTATAGTTGTTATAAACTATATTTACGCAAGACTGGCCAAATTTATCAATCCGTTTATTGCAGTATTCATAAACTCCATAGCTTCTAGATTGTCCATGCTGCGATGAACCATGGCCACTCGTTGTATGTCAGCCATGGATTGCAGGTATTCATCCTTGCTGAGTTGGCCTGTTTTAAACATTTCAGTGTACTGATTTGCTTGTTGTGCAGTGCTCTGCACATTGGGATCCTGCGATCCACCATAAACAGATAGCAGTTGTTGTTGGAATTGTTCTACGCTCATCTTGGTCTAGCTCCTATAATTTTCTGCATGTAGTCTGCAGATGTTTCAATAGTTCCAAATTTGATACCGCAAAATCCCACACTCACAGAGGATTTTGTATACTGAACTGATAAACCTTGTGCAATGGCATCAAGCTCGTTGGATGCAGATATCACATCTTTGTTTTTGGGCACATGCTCACTGTACAAAGAAAACATGTGTGTTTTTTCTGCCAGCTTGGTAGCATTGATTTTACTAGCAACTGGGTCACTACATTGAGCTTTGTATTGTTGCGCATCTGCACGAATTTCAGTTATGATTCTGTATTCGTTGGGATCATAATGTGTCATTGTGTATGCATCGTACAATGCACATCCATTCAATAACAGCGCAGTTAATACGATTAGTTGCTTCATTTTTGCAGGCTTTCAAATATGGCTTTTTGTGATGCGTACCACTCTTGCCAGCCACGGAGCTTTTCTGCTACTTCGTAGTAGGTGCCGTAGTTGACGACGACTGTGTCAAGGAGCTCACTGGCTTTAACTGTGGAGGGGGTTCCATCAGTACTGCCGGGACCTCTGGCCACTTCATTGCGACTGGCACTGTCGTGGAGCACGACTGTAGACACAGGCAAAGTACAACTAGAATCAAGTTGCTTGCCCACAACTTCTCGGATAATTTCTCTGTTTTGATAGACATTTTGTTTGATAACCTTTACTTTAGTAATTACCTTTGTCTGAACAACTGTATTGACTTGTTGCGATTTTTCTTCAGCAACTTTTACCTTGTCTTCCATTTCTTTGACTTTGGCTCGCCAAGCCATTTCAGTACCGTAGCTGCCAAACATGTAGGCACCTACTACTAGCATAATAACACCTACTAGTTCAATTGGGAATCTATATACTGCAGGAAGTACTAACTTTGGAACCCACTCAACTAATTTACTTACAATATAAAGTGCAGCACCAACTGCAAAAAGAATGTATGTGATCCAGATGAAAAACCCATCTGGAATTAAGCCGAGTATCCAGTGTAGTTGCCACATATTACGCACCTAGTATTTGCAAGGCATGATTGTATCTTGCAGTGCGGTCATCAAGTCCTAGTGTGCCGCCATTGATAATCTTGGTCATTTTCACAATGTCTCCAGCATCTGCACAAGCATTTAAGTTGTTGTTTTCCCAGAACCAACAAGCACTTTGGATAGCACCTTCAAAAGTTTGCAAGTATGCTGGAATTTGACTGATGTCTGTTTGTATTGAATCTGCAAATGCTTGATAATTGTTTTTGCCAGTGAGCTGAATCAGTCCTCGACCACAGTAGCTCCAACCATCACCGCTGGCTTCATCACCGTTGCCCATACGACCTGCGTAGGCTCTGTTGGCAATTTTTTCTGGTTGATGAGCATAGTCGTTGACATTGCTTTCGTTAAAATAATGTGGCCAAACTTTGCACAGTGTTTCGGGACGATAGTTTAAGTTTTCGTGTAACGCAGTGAATCCTCCAGATTCGTGCGCACACTGCGCTAAAAATGCTGCCACACGCTGAGGTGTGCTGATATCGTAATCGGGTAATAATTTATTTAAAGCTTCACACCAGTGTTCCACATAGGGATTACCAGGAAGTATTTGTGCTAGTTGCTGCTGAGTAAGTTGCATTTGGGCCTCCACAACTATTTAGCGGATTTTGCCTAATAATTTGTGACACAATTGTGGTACTCCAGCGTTCAGCATCTTGCTCTGTGACACAAAAATCCCAGTGATCAGGTGGTACAAACAGTTTGTTGGTATCTTCAAATCTACCTTGTCGGATAGTATCAATCCAGACGGTAATATCAGCATCAAATATTTCACGCATTTCGGGCAGTGGGCAAACAAAATCTACAATACTGTATTCTGCNNNGCTGGCATTGCAGAGTTCACGCATACGATGACTTTGACGAATTCGTCCTGCTTCACTGAAATCCCAATCATTGAATTGTTTTCTAACTTCGTCTGCGTTGAACCAGTCAGCACTTAGTTTCTTTTGCAATTGGTGTGCCAGTGTGGTTTTGCCTGAGCCAGGCAAGCCCATGATCAAAATGCGTTTAGCCATTTAATCTTGTTGACCTAGTTGGTTTGCAACCTGCCAAGATTAATTCGTCCAGCCAGTGTGATTCAATGAATTTTATATACTTGTGATTGGCATCTTCAGTGATAAACTTCATAATGTCTGGATTGTCATAGGCCACAGGAAAGTCTAAAATTTTACTAACCCATTTGAGATAATGTGTTGTGTGTAAGAAGAAAGCTTCGTGATCAAGAAAATGCACAGGAAAATCACTAGGGAGCAAAGTATTGTAATAATATTCTTGTGCTATGGGTGTGGTGTGTTGTCGGCGAACACGCA
>JGI26470J50227_1000295_pt1 | contig 21895 bp, 30 predicted proteins | sample FreactTroBogLake_FD_50227 | JGI IMG/M metagenome (IMG submission 50227) | reverse complement strand
TTGATATAAATCTAAATAAGTGTTATAATAGTAACAACTCGGAGAACAAGAATTGACAACATTTACATCAGACGATTTAAAAGCAGTAATGAACAATAATCCTGACCTAGTTAAGGAGGCACCGTATCATCCTGGATACGAAGATGCTGCCGTGATGATGAGCGACAAAGGTTACGAAGAAGCAAACTTAGCCGATGCTATCCGCTTTAATATGCGCCGAGAAGGTAAACGCTTTTGGGCTGGGGATAACATTAGTGATTACCTACACAAAGGTGATAAAGAAATACTAATCAACGAAGCCACTGAAGCTTTTGAAAAAGTATTAGATACATTGCTTATTGATCGTGAGAACGATCCAAACTCAAAAGGTACAGCAAGACGTCTTGCCAAGATGTATTACAATGAAATTATGGGAGGTCGTTATGACCCAGCACCAGATGCAACAGCTTTTCCAAACGATTCGGAAGACCGCTATGAAGGTATGTTGGTTGTGCGTAGTGAACTACGCAGTATGTGTAGTCATCATCACCAGCCTGTTAGTGGTGTTGCTTATATTGGCATCATCGCCGCTAATAAGCTCATCGGCTTGTCAAAATATACAAGGATTGCACAGTGGTGTGCAAGGCGCGGCACCTTGCAAGAAGAACTCTGCAACGATATTGCCCGCGAAATAATGAAGGCCACAGAATCAGAGAACATTGGTGTTTATATAGAATGCGAACATGGTTGTTGCACCAATAGGGGCATAATGGCACACAGCTCTTTGACTCAGACTACTGTTCTTCGCGGAGCATTCCTTAAAGATCCTGCTACCAAGAAAGAATTCTTTGACAATATTGCGTTACAATCAAGGAATGGCAAGTAATCCAAATCCGTTGTAAAAATGCCACACACAGAAGTTTGACTCAAAATAGCAGTTTTGCTATAATAGTTGTATGATCAATTATTATAGACAACAATAACCGTGAAAAAGAACATTGTGTTTCGCCGTACTGCTATGGTCATAGCAGTATCTACCGTGTTCTTATTATCGGCCTGTGGTGGAGGTGGAGGTGGAGGTGGAGGTGGATACACTAAACCAGATACTCCTACACAATACTATAGTTCTGGAACTTTAGCTAACTATGGATTTACTGCTGGATCAAGAAGTCAAGTTCCGTTTAGCACTCCGACTCTAGTCAGCACATTTAATCCATATGCAGGTAGTAGTAACACAGCCAATATTAGTCAGCAATATATTGTGCCAAATCTTACTGGCGATGGCGGTCAAGACATGATCGTCGCGGGCCGTATGAGTCAACCTGCTGCGCCTGGCTCCTGGGTTAACTCAAACATACAACTATTTGATTGGCAAGGTGGTAATTTTGTCAACGACACAGCCAAATGGTTCCCAGGTGGCATCAACTCTATATTAGGCACTGACCCCACAGTTCAATTTGCGGACTTTTTTCACAGTGGCCATACAGACATGCTTGTGGCTCCAAGTACGGATATGAATTACTACGGGCCAAATGGAAGTCAAGTATTACTTTTTAAAAACAACGGTAATCAATTTGGTCTAACAACTATTAATTTGCCCAACATTTGGGCACACGGTGTTGCAATCGCAGACTTAACAGGGTCTGGCTATCAAGATGTTATTATCTCTGACTATGGGCTCAACACCACCTTATTAATGAACAACCATGTTAATGGCTTTACAGCCTATACTAATGCTGTTAATGGTCCTGGCAATGATCTGGTCACTGGTGGGTCAAGTGCGGCGGCAGCAGACTTTATGGGCAATGGGTCGACTCAAATTGTCATGTCTGATAATGCCTGCCATGCCCATGCTGTTTGTAATACCTCATCAACTATTATGTACTCTTGGTCTATTGACCCTGCAACTAAACAAGCATCATTTGGTTTTATTAAAGAGCTACCGGTGCCAATTTTTGACCAGGCTCCGTATTCAATTCCAGGATTAACTAGTCATAATTATCTAATCATTAATAAAGACTTTTTGGGCAATGGCATACAGGATTTAATTGTTTTTAGTCAGCCCGGAATCTCTAGTGTAAAAATGTCGGCTATACAATTTTTACAAAATGATGGTCATGGCAACTTTACCGATGTGACTAACACAATGCTTGTCGGGTACAACATGAATACCTACGGTACCTACCATCCACAGTTTATTGATCTGGGAAATGGTCAAGAATCCATGATTGTCAGTGGTGCCAACTATTCAGGGACTAATAGTAGTACTCAAATTTTAATTAAACAAACTGCATCAGGGCCATACACAGCGGCATTTCAAAACTTAATCAGTAATTTTGCCAGCGAAGCAAATCTAATTGCCAACAGTCAAAATAATTCAAATCAAGTAGCAGTAGTCAAAGATCCTAGCAATAATTTATATCTTGTAACTACACTACAATACCAAGCAAGTGGGCGACAAATGATGTCTACTTATTTGAGTTTAATAGGGCCATCAGTAAGCACTACTACAGCACAGGCCGCGTTCAATCAAGTCAAGGCAACATGGCCATGGATGAGCCCGGCTCAGGTTAACCAAGTATTGGCATCAACCTCCAGTAGTTATATGACAGACGCCGGAACCGGATTAGTATTAAATCCTAACAACTTAATGAATCCAGTTGGTGCAATGAGTGTAGCTACTAGGTCTGGTGCTATGACACTATCTGGTGGTATTTCTGGTGTTAGTCTAGGCTCAATGAATCAATTACAGGCATTTGATAGTTTAGGCCGCAACTATACAGTTAATTTTTCCAATAATAATTACACGGGCCCTAACAGTTTTAATACCAACACCGAACATATTGATCAGTATAATATGACCAGCCATGCAGAGTACTTATTAAACGGTCCTACTAATACAGTATATTCACCGGTGGGTGCAATGAGGTTAGGTTATGAAAATCGTACTCCGTTTAATACCATGGGTGCGCCAATGGCACCCCGAGAGTTCGGTGACCAGTCCGGTAATCAAGGATTGTACTTGGGTATGACGCAACCTAAGCAGTGGAGTTTTGGTTTGCCGGAGATGTATCGTAATGGTAACTTCTATACTGGCATACAATATACAAGCCTTAATACCAATCCGTGGGTAAACTTTACTGGAGCATTTGGTTCGGTTAGTAATAGCGGCACCATAGAACAGGTAGCGACCTATTCACAAAATGGTTTTAGTATGCAGGGTGCAGTGATGAGAACTACAACCAACTTTAGATCTGGTATGGTAACCAATGTAAGTCCAATTACGGCGGCCTGGGCAGAAACAGGTTATCGATATACCGGAGACGGGGTTGGCGACTTGGGTATGTATCTCGGTGTTAAACCGGTAGTATTGAATGGTAGCGTGACAGCAACTATGCCAACAGGAGTTGACAATGCAGGCAATACAGTATATACTGCTAATAAGATGGGCATCGTGAGCAACACTACACCATACCTTAGAGTTTTATATACTGGTGTTATTGATCGCAACAATGGCTATAGACTGAGTGGTATGACTACTCAAGACGGTTTCTACCGCGCAATGGCCGAATATAGATATACATTTAATTAATATGACAACATTACTAGACGCACAAGAAGCAGGCATTGCACCCTGGATCGATAAGATAAAAGATCATCCATTGGTTGCAGTATACCTAGACCGATATCCTTGCACTCCCGGACATAGATTATATGTGCCCAAAGACGATAATCCAAATTGGATTGTGCAGGCCATGGAACAAGCCCTAGCCGACGGCAATCATATGGTTGCCCAAGGTGATTGTGATGGATTTAATATTGGATTTAATTCAGGAGAGGTTGCCGGGCAAACAGTAATGTATCCACATGTACATCTTATACCACGTCGCCGTGGTGATGTAGAGGATCCAGTTGGCGGCGTTAGAAATACTATACCAGGAAAAGGTAACTACAAAAAATGATTATTGAATTAATTGGAACTTGGATAGTTATCGGATTCTTTACAGCAATTGGATGGGGTGCTGCTCAAAAAACTGTAGTGGAGCCATATATTAATCCAGCAATTGACAAAGTAATGCCTCCAGTAAAACCAGAAGCACCAACTGAACAAACTAAATAAATTCACTAAGAAAGATATCAAATGGCACAAGACAGAACTTTTACACTCGAATTGAAAAATGATCAAACGATCACTTTGAAGTTTTCACCGATTGAATCTACCGGCGATCGCTTGTGGCAGATGTTTGCAACTACAGAAGCACTCGATATTGTGGAACAACTGATTAAGCCAAATACCCCAATCGAAACTGCGTCAGTTAAAAAGACAAGTGTTGTTAAACAAACTCCGATAGTTTCTAAAAACAAAAAAAATAAATAGTATTACAGCGGTCTTGGCGTCACTCCCGCTTTACAAACTCTGCCGCCTATGCTATAATTAACATAGGAGAATATATTTGAAACTACCATAGTATGATAAATAAAGTTAGACTACGGAGAGTTGAAATGTATTATCTTATGATTAAAGAGATTGAGCAAACAGGGGTAAAATACCTGTGTAAACGCAAACAATATAAAGACCCAGCAGATCACTTAAAATATAAAGGATCTGGTAAACTATGGCGTCGAATTCTTAATGCCCATCCAGAATACACTATAAAAACAACGGTACTCGGGCTATACGATAAAAATGATTTAGCAAAGTATGGACTATACTACAGTAACTTGTATAACATTGTAGAATCTAAAGAATGGGCCAATTTAATGCCCGAAGTCGGTGATGGTGGACAAACTCATAAAGGCACACACCCGTATATCAACCCAACAACTAATGCCGTTGTTTATAGAACTGAGTGTCCAGAAGGATTTATTCCGTTCGTCAATAAGCAAAAAGAGACCAGAGTTATCCATAATCCATTAACAGGTGAAGCCAAAAAGATTGATCCAACTGCTATTACCCCAGAAGGGTGGGTAGATGGTGGGGTTAAAGGTAAATCATATGGGCCAAGAAAAGGACAGACTAAAGTTTATCACAACGGTGAACATAAGATTTATATCAAACACGGAGATCCTGTTCCAGAAGGATTTGAGCCCGGCTTCCATTATACAGGAACTACCAAAGGAAAGATTGGGTGTCATTGCCCAACTACATTAGAAAAACGATACCTTAATAAGGGTGATACCTTACCCGATGGATTTGTAGTAGGGCTGGCTCCCACTACTGGAAAGAAGATAAGCACTCCGCATGGGGTTTTTGATAGTATAGCCCAATGTATGGGCACTACAAACTTGACACGGTACGCAATTGAGTGTAAAATTAAACAAAATAACAAATGGTTTTATATAAAGGATTAACATGACATATCAACCAGTAGCATATAAGTGGACTTCAACAAAAGAATATATTGATGCATTTCCGTGTGCGTATCGTCAATGGAAGGCAGATTCACATTGCAATCTTAATCATGGATATAGCTTCTCAATGAAATTCTATTTTGGCGGGAACAATCTGGATGCAAGGGCGTGGATGGCCGATTACGGCGGGCTTAAAGAACTTAAAAGTATTTTGGAAAGCCAATTTGACCACACTACCTTAGTAGCCGAAGATGATCCAGAACTTGAATTTTACAAAGAAATGGAACGTCGTAAGTTGGCTAAGTTAACTATATTACCTAAGTTAGGTTGCGAAGGTCTGGCTGATCAACTTTACAAATATGTAAACGGTGTTTATATCCCGGATATGTGGGGTCAAGCAGAAGCTGATCGATTGTGGTGCTATCGTGTAGAGGTACGTGAAACACAGGCAAATATGGCTTTTAGAGAGGGGCATAGGGAGTGGAACGAAGATTTATTTGCCTGATAATATACGCATATAAATATTTGTATGACTAAACCAAAAATATCCATACTTTTAGCCACACGTACACGTACAGAAATGCTAAAGAAAAGTTTAGCAAGTCTAGTAGACCTTGCGTCAGACCCAACTAATCTAGAAATACTATTGGCATTCGACGACGATGATGCCGAAACAGTTGATTGGGTGCAGGAAAATGTTCTACCTGATCTCAACGATGCCGGAGTTGGCTACTCCTGTTTGAGTTTTGAAAGACTAGGCTACATCCGTCTCAACGAATACTATAATAAACTAGCCACGGAGGCCGATGGCGACTGGCTGTTTTTCTGGGGCGACGATGCCATTATGGAAACACAGGATTGGGACTTACAACTAATTGCCCACACTGGTAAATTCCGTATGTTAAGAGCATTAACACACAAATGTCATCCGCTGGCAATCTTTCCTATTGTGCCAAAGATGTGGGTCGATATGTTTGGTTATTTTAGCGCACATCAACTCAACGATAATTGGGTCAGTCAAGTTGCTTACATGTCCGATATTGTTGAGAACATTGATGTAAACATAGAACACGATCGTTTCGATCTCACTGGTAACAACAATGACGAAAACTTTCAAAATCGTCCTATGCTAGAAGGTAATCCAAAAGATCCAAGAGATTTCCATCATCCTACTTGGTCTGCTCGTCGTGTCGCTGATGCAACGAAAATCATTGAATATCGTAAATCTCAAAACGAAGATACCAGCTGGTGGGATAATGTCCAGGCCGGCAAACAAGACATTTGGGCAAAATTAAAAGCCAACGATGTAAACAAACAAATGGTTCAGTTTAATCTTCCACCAAATCTAAGTGCAAAACCATGACAGCAAATATTGATGATGTAAAAAACTTTTGGGATTTGAGACCCTGTAATATTAATCACTCTAAAAAAGAATTGGGTAGTCAAGAGTATTTTGACGAGGTTGAACGGAAAAAGTTATTTGTTGAGCCTAATATTTTAGAGTTTACTCAATTTGAAACATGCCGTGGCCTTCGAGTATTAGAAATTGGATGCGGACTCGGTACTGCCGCTATAAACTTTGCTCGTCACGGTGCTGACTACACAGGATTTGATCTATCACAAAAAAGTGTAGACATGGCCCAACAGCGATTTGAAGTCTATGGTTTTCCTGGTAAATTCTATCAAGGCAATGCCGAAACATTGGATCAATATTTACCCGAAGGCAAGTATGATTTGATCTACAGTTGGGGAGTAATACATCATAGCCCAGACCCAAAGAAAATTATAGAACAAATTAAAAACTATCTAGCACCCGATGGTACTTTTAAATTTATGCTATATGCTAAAAACTCTTGGAAGAGTTTTATGATTGATGCTGGATTTGATCAACCCGAAGCACAGTACGGTTGTCCTATTGCCTACACCTATTCCGAAGATGACATTCGAGAATTGTTAGGAGATGCGTTTGAGATTGTTGGCATGACACAAGATCATATCTTTCCGTATCAAATTGAACCGTACAAACGAGGTGAGTATATTAAACAGCCGTGGTTTGAAAATATGCCTGTACAAGTATTCCGTGTACTAGAAAAGCGACTGGGCTGGCACTTAATGATTACTGCAAAATTAAAGGATTAAAATGAATATTGGCGTTGTCGGTGTAGGAAGATTAGGTATATGTTTTGCGTTGTTACTTGAACGGGCTGGACATCAAGTACTGGGGTCTGACATCCGTGCAAACTATGTGGCCAATCTTAATCGTAAACAGATTACAACTAACGAACCACAGGTGGCTGATATGTTGGCTGTCAGTACTAATTTTACTGCTACAACAGATACACGCCAGGTAGTTGAACAAAGTGATGTTATTTACATCATGGTAGCCACTCCATCATTGTCCGACGGTAGCTATGATATATCTGCTGTACAGCGTGTTGTAGAAGATGTTAAAGAATGTGACTTTGATCTTACTGGGAAGATCTTAGTAGTTGGATGTACCACAAACCCAGGCGATTGTGCTACAATACAAAAAGAGTTAGCTGAGCTTGGTGTAAAGGTATTGTACAATCCAGAGTTTATTGCCCAAGGATCTATTATCCGTGACTTGCAACAGGCCGATATGGTTTTGATTGGGGGCAATGATCAAACAGTTATGGATACCTATGCTCAATTATATGATGGCATACAGACCACTACACCACAGGTACACACCATGAGCCTAACTGCCGCAGAGATAGTCAAGATTGGTGTTAACTGTTTCTTAACTACAAAAATCAGTTATGCCAACACACTAGGACAAGTATTGATTCGTAGCGGACTTAACGAGGATGTAGAGAAAGCATTGGCCGCAGTTGGCGCCGATGACCGTGTAGGGAAAAAATATCTCAAATTTGGGTTTGGATTTGGTGGCCCTTGCCTGCCCAGAGACAACCGTAGTTTTGGGCACTATGCCAACAAGTTAGGGTTGAAATTTAATCTTGGTTCTATTGTAGATGGGTTTAATCGTGAACATGCTGAGTTTTTAAAAAACTATTTTATTGAGATTAATCCTAAGCATTATCCTTATTATATGGATACCATATCCTATAAAAAAAACACAGACATATTTGAAGAAAGTCAGCAACTATTACTTTGCCACGATTTACTTGCGGCTGGGCATACTGTTTATGTAGAACCAAATGATCTTATACCGCAGGTAGTTAAAGATGGCTTAACCGATCGATATAAGGATCGTGTTAAATTTGTTCCTTTAAAACAACTAAATGAATCATTTATACACATTGATCTATGACCACACCATATCTTTCTGTAGTAATAGTAGGGCGCAATGACGACTACGGTGTTAATTTTTTAGATAGAATTAATACTTTTATTCGTAGTCTTGATTATCAAGTTTGCAACTATCCAAATCTCATAGAGTTAGTTGTTGTAGAATGGAATCCATTAGCAGATCGTGCTCCATTAAGGGATGTACTTGTTAAGACTAATAATTTAGATATTAGAATTATAACAGTGCCTGCAGAAGTACACGATAAGATAGGACACCCAAGTCCTGTGTTAGAATATTACGGTAAAAATGTTGGTATTCGTCGAGCTAAAGGACAGTTTGTTCTTACGACCAATCCCGACATATTGTTTACCAATGAATTAGTTGATTGGTTTAACCAACGACAGCTTAGAGTTGATTCTTTCTACCGCACAGATAGACACGATTTTCATGGAGAAGGTATTGTCGATGTACCTGTTGAAGAGTATATATTGTTTGCCTGTGCCCATACTTTTCAAAGTCATATAATAACGGACAAAGAAAGTGCTACTATTACTATCGAATCGCCGGTTGAGTTGAATAGCTTGCCAGCAAGCCCTGCTGATAGTTTAGGAATACATACCAACGGTGCTGGAGATTTTATTCTTGCTAGTAAAGAATCATTTTTTACGGCCAGGGGAGTATTTGAAAGTGTTGACCAACTTTATCATCTAGACAGTTTATCAGTTATTCGTCTGGTGCATAAACAAATAAAACAAGTAATTGTAACGGCCCCAATGTGTATATTCCATCAAGACCATGAAAGAAAAGCAGTAGACAAATTTGATGTTAAAGATGTTATTGATAAAGCAAAAACTCCTGGCGCTACCAACTGGGGTTTACAAAATATAGAATTACCAGAATGGACTAATAAAAAAATGAGTCAAGTAACAGTAGAAACACACGGACAGGATTTACAATATATGTTGGCCAAGACCAAATTTGGTCACGATACTACAGACAAACATCAACTAACTTTTTTTGCTCTGGCAATGAGTATTGGTGCTAAACAAATACTCGAGTTGGGTGTGCGAGATGGCAATTCGACTATGCCGTGGTTACTGGCCGCAAAAGAACTAGGCGGATTTGTAGATTCTGTAGATTTGGAACCTACCAGTTGGCAGTGCCCGGATGCACTTAAATCTTATTGGAAATTTACACAGTCTGATGCTATTAAATTTTTAGAAGATTGTGTAGACAAACAAACACAGTACGATTTAATCTATATTGATGACTGGCATTCCTACTCCCATGTCAAACGCGAACTTGAACTAGTCGAAGACATGATAACTCCTAGTGGTATCATATTACTACACGATTTAATGTATAACAACAGCCAGCCCGAATATCATATGGAGTTAAATACTACCGATGCTCAGTGGGCCGAGGGTGGTCCATATAGAGCTGTAGCCGAGTTAGATCCTACCGTATGGGAATGGGCCACTATTCCATCAAACCACGGCATGACTCTGTTGCGTAAAAAAAGTCAAACTATAAGGACTGTATTTTGAAATATCTTGTATTAGGATCAGCAGGACAACTTGGATTAGCCCTATGTGATTATTTGAGCAAGCAGGGCCATACGGTATCGACCTATGACATTGCCAGCGATGCTGATCAAGATCTGCGTGTGCCAGCTAATCTAGTATTAGAACAATTAGTCCAAGACAGTGATTTTGTATTTTTTCTAGCATGGGATGTAGGTGGTAGTACCTATCTTGCCCGATACCAAGATACTTTTGAATTTATACAAAATAATCTTAAAATAATTACCAACACATTCGAAACTTTAAAGAAACAATGCAAACCATTTATATTTGCGTCAAGCCAGATGGCCAACATGAGTTACAGTAGCTATGGACTAACAAAGAGTATAGGTGAAAAAATTACCAGCGTCTTGGGTGGTGTCACTGTAAAGTTTTGGAATGTCTACGGTGTAGAGCACGATCCAGAAAAGACACACGCTATCACAGATTTTATCAACAAGGCCAAGAATACCGGCGTGATCGATATGCTCACAGACGGTACCGAATCACGGCAGATGCTACACGCTACTGACTGCTCTGAATGCCTATATCTACTCAGTACTAAATATTCAGAACTTCCTAGAGATCAAGAGTATCATATAACCAGCTTCGAGTGGACTACTATGTTGGACATCGCTAATATGATTGCTGGACATTTTCCCGGAACTGTAGTACAACCAGCACAGGCAAAAGACATGATACAAAAAGACAAACGCAATGAGGCTAACACCGGTATACTTAACTACTGGCAACCAAAAATATCTCTTGTTGACGGTATTAAAAATATTATCGATGAAATGAACAAGTGATAGCTATAGGTAAAGATTTCTGGGAGGCAGAACATAAAAACAACTCGGGCTGGATTACAGGCACAGAATTTGAGAGTTTATTAAATCAATTTGGATTAACTGTTAACAATATAAAAGACAAAAAAGTTTTGGAAGTCGGCACTGGGCGAGGATTCTGTTCTCGAGAGTTTAGCAAATATTCTAGTGAATTACACTGCTGTGATATCTCTGACTCTGCGTTAGAAAAAGTAAAAATTTTTGCCAAACAAACTTATCAAACAGCGGATATTGCACAATCCCCGGCGGTTGACTTAGCTATTGCCCATTTAGTATTTGTACATTGTACTGATGAAGAGATGTTAAGAATCATTAATGGCGTAACTCTAGCTGATGGTGGTCGATTTATGTTTCAAGTTTCAGGAGTAAAAGATGGCATATTAACTACCCAAGCAAAAGAAAAACTTGTCGACGATGGTAGCCATTTTTTTAGAAGCGTAGAAGAAACCAAAGAGATTATTGTTCGTAGTAATAAGGAATTTGTTTCAATGATTGGGCCTAATGATATTCTGCATGAAGGATGGTTTGATCATCAATGGTATTATGTAACTGTGCAAAACAAAATATAGACGCACACTACAAATTCGCATATATACAGAATAAAATTTTATAGGATCAACAATGAAAAAAGTCTTAGTTTGCGGTGCAGGTGGATTTATTGGTGGGCATTTGGTTACTAGTCTTAAAGAAAAAGGCTACTATGTTATTGGTGCTGATATTAAACAGCACGAGTATAAAACAACCGATGCCGACGAGTTCTATCAATACGATTTGCGTGAGCAAGATCTAGTACGCAAACTTGTAACTCCAGATATTGACGCCATTTATCAATTAGCCGCAGACATGGGCGGTGCCGGCTATGTGTTTACCGGTGTAAACGATGCAAACATCATGCATAACTCTGCACTGATTAATCTTAATATCTTAGAAGCCATGGTTAAAAATGACATTAAGAATGTATTCTATTCTAGTTCAGCTTGTATGTATCCTAGCCACAATCAAGAAGATCCAAGTAATCCATTGCTGTCAGAAGAGTCAGCATATCCTGCTAACCCGGACAGCGAGTACGGTTGGGAAAAATTGTTCAGTGAGCGTGTGTTCCTGGCTTTTGCTAAAAACTATGGCATCCGTGCCCGTGTTGCCCGTTTCCATAATATTTTTGGTCCACTTGGATCTTGGAAGGATGGTAAGGAAAAGGCTCCGGCGGCCCTGTGCCGTAAGGTAGCCCAAAGTAATGGTGAAGTTGAAGTATGGGGCCCTGGTGTACAAACTCGTAGCTTCCTGTTCATCGAAGAGTGCATCGAGGGCATCCATCGTATTATGGAAAGCGATTGCAACTTTCCACTCAATTTAGGTAGCGAGCGTATGATCAGCATTAACGATCTTGCTCTATTAGTTGCTCAAATTGCCAATAAGGATATCACTATCAAAAATATTCCAGGCCCAATGGGTGTCATGGGTCGTAATAGCCATAACAAACTGATCAAAGAAACAATCGGTTGGGCGCCTGGCGACAAGTTAGAATATGGTTTAGAGAAAACCTACGCCTGGATTAGTGAACAACTACAGAAATAAATTATTGACAAACTGTGTTAAAACTAGTATAATGTATAGATGAAGAAGATATATTATACTTGGCAGGATGTTGAGAATCAGACTCAAGAGATCCTACGTCAGCTACAACGTGATGCATGGATGCCCGATTATGTTGTTGGACTAACACGCGGTGGATTAGTTCCTGCTAATCTAATTAGTCAATATTTAGAATGCCCAATGGAAACTCTTAAAGTTAGCCTACGAGATGATAATAGTCAACCCGAAAGTAACTTATGGATGGCCGAGGATGCTTATAATGGTAAAAAGATTCTTATTGTAGACGACATTAACGATTCTGGTGCTACATTAAATTACATTAAACAAGATTGGCAGGAGAGTTGTTTACCAGAAGCTGATCGCTGGTTTAAAGCATGGGGTAACAATGTCCGTGTCGCCACCTTAGTAGATAACGAAGCAAGTGCTAGTGAATTAAATGTTAGTTATTCAGCCGTCGGCCTAAATAAGGCTGAAGAAGATTCGTGGATTGTTTTTCCTTGGGAAGATTGGTGGAAGTGAGATTACTAGCTAAAATTATATTGATTTTTTTATTTGGTCTAAATACATCCTGGGCCGACACCTGGATTAGCATTGGCGGTGGCACTTATCATACTTGTGAAACTTGTGGGTATAACGGTGTTAATCCAGGATTAGGAATACAAACCGACTATTCAAAAGACTTGCGTTTTGTAGCAGGTGGATATTATAATAGCTACTATAAAGCTAGTTTTTATGGTGGCGGTGCTTGGCAACCAATACAGTACGAAATAATTAAAGTTGGAATAGTTGGCGGTGTAATATCAAACTATAATAATCTACGGGTGCCACTAATGGCATTACCCGTTATTAGTATAGAAGGTGAGCGACTAGGTATTGACATTATGGGTATTCCGACAATAACAAACCATTCTGGTATTATAACTGCAAATTTAAAATTTAAATTATGAAAATTAAAGTAAGCGAATTATTTTATAGTCTACAAGGCGAGGGTCGCTTTGTTGGTGTGCCCAGCGTGTTCTTGCGTACATACGGGTGTAACTTTACCTGTGCAGGATTTGGTTGCAAGCCAGGAGAAAAGTCAACAGGTGCAGATGATGTAGCTGAAGTGGTTCATATGTATAATAACTTCTTAGAGTTACCACTGGTTGAAACCGGCTGTGATAGCTACGCATCTTGGCATCCAGCATTCAAGCATCTGAGCCCTACATACGAAACAGCAGATCTAGTAGAAAAGATGCTAGAACTAACTCCTAACAATATGTGGGCCCAGAATAATGGCAATGATGTACATTTGGTAATTACAGGTGGTGAACCTTTGCTAGGGTGGCAACGTGCCTATGCAGAATTATTAAGTCATCCACGTATGGCAGATTTAAAGAATATTACATTTGAAACAAATGGTACTCAAGAATTACACGCAGACTTTAAACTGTATTTGATTAAATGGGCTCAAGAGGTTCCGGGTCGCGAAGTTACATTTAGTGTTAGTGCCAAATTAAGTGCGTCGGGAGAAACTTGGGCGGATGCAATTAAGCCAGAGATTGTGCAGAGCTATCAATTATATGGACACACCTATCTTAAGTTTGTTGTTGAAACCGAAGAACATGTGGATGAAGCTGTTCGTGCTGTGGATGCGTTTCGCAAAGGTGGGTGTACTGGTGTAGTTTATTTGATGCCGCAAGGCGGACTTCAAGGTAGTTACGAACAGAATTTGCGTAGTATTGCAGATATTTGTGTGGAACGAGGATTTAATTTAAGTCCAAGACTTCATTGTTCTATCTGGGGGAATGGCTGGGCAAGATGATATAATTCCCCATTTATTGCTAAATAAATATGTAATGAATGGGGAAATATGAAAAAGTCTGCTTATACACATAAAGAGTTTGTTGATAAAGTAAAATCTGTAAATCCTGATATTTCTGTTGTAGGTAACTATGCCGGAGTAGAAAAGAAGATAGAGATTAGTTGTAAACATAATGGTAGTAATATGGTCTACGCATATTCGCTGTTAAAATCTCGAAATTGCTGTCGCAAAGGATATTTTGAAACAAGAACTCTACACAATAAGAAAGCTATAGAACAAAGAAAAGCAGAAATAGATAAAGTGTTTAATTTAGCCATCAATACTAAAGATGCTGTATATAATGATAGTAGAGATAAGATATTAAATTTAATTTGCAAAGATCATAATGTTGTATTTGACCAATGGGTTGGTTCGCTAATCAAAGGCATCGGTTGTCCAGAATGTGGTAAAGAAAATAAGCACGATGCAGGTGTTAGAATGTTAAAAGTAGCAAGACAGAAACAATTAGAGTTAGGTAGTGCAAAGTATGTGTCAAAAAGTGAAACTAAATGGTTAGATTCTTTAGGTGTGCCAGTTAGACAAAAGTGGTTAGATGATGTGAAATATAGCGTAGACGGATATGACCCTTCTTCTAATACTGTATATTTGTATCACGGAAGATTTTGGCACGGATGTTTAGAAACTTATAATCCAGATGACATACATCCAATATTAAAAGTTAAAATGAAACAATTACATGAACAAACACTAAGTTGGGAAAAGAAAATTAAAGATGCTGGCTATAACTTAGTAGTGCAATGGTCAAAATAAAAACAAGGTACGGAATGTTCCCACAAGGATTATACAATATAAATCATATGCCAATACCAGAATTTCATCATTCTCCCGAAAACTATGACGACAAGAGATTTTTAAGTCAAGGCTATAATCAACTTAGTTGGTCGTTATGGCCGCGTCGCTGTCACGGTACTAACAAGTGGCTGTGGTTTACCCAGGCATATTGTGCTAGGTATGTAATTACAGGGCCTGGCGATCCTGCTATATGGGTTCGTTGGTATAGTCGTGAAGAAATGTTAGTATTAAAATTAAAAGGATATTAAGTGACAACTTTTACAACAGAAGATAGATTATCAGCAACCAACTTACTACAAGATCGCATTACCGCCTGGATTAAAAACTATGCTCAACAGGCTGGTATGAAGTCATTAGTAATAGGTATCTCGGGTGGCATTGATAGTGCTGTGGTTAGTGCCCTATGTGCTCACACTGGATTGAATACGGTTGCTGTGTCTATGCCCATTCGCCAGCGTCCGGATCTACACGATTTAAGTATGCGTCAAGGTGCTTGGCTAGCCAACAACTTTAATAATGTTCGTCACGAAATTATTGATTTAACTACAACCTTCGATGAGTTTGAACGTCATCTTGCTACCTATCCTAACGAACTAGGACTAGCTAACAGTCGTAGCCGATTGCGTATGGTTACACTGTATCAAATTGCACAGAGCGTACAAGGAATTGTAGTAGGCACAGGCAACAAAGTAGAAGATTTTGGTGTAGGATTTTATACCAAATATGGTGATGGTGGAGTAGACATTAGTCCTATTGCTGACTGTTATAAAACTGAAGTATGGCAAATGGGCCGTGAGCTCGGTATACTCGAAGATATTATTAATGCGGCTCCTACAGATGGACTTTGGGATGATGGTCGCACTGACGAAGATCAACTAGGTGGACTTAGCTACGCTGATTTAGAAATGGCAATGCAAGTAGACGAGGCTGGTATGAACATATATGATCCAGCAATACAGGATATTGTAGAGAAATATTGTGCGATCCGTAGTCGCAGTCTACACAAGATGAATCCAATTCCTGTGTTTAAGAAATAGGATAACAATGTCAAAGATAGGATTCATTGGAATTGGAAAATTAGGATTAGCTTGTGCCGAGGTGTTTGCTGAAAAACACGAAGTGCGTGGCTATGACATTTATCCACGTACTAGCGACTTTGTTAAGGTATGTGGTATTGAAGAATTGGTCCAGGAGAGTGAATGGATCTTTATTGCTGTTCCAACTCCACACGCAGAAGGATACGATGGTAGTGTTCCATCAAGTCACATGGAGCCTAAAGATTTTAATTACGATGCTGTTCGTATAGCTCTCAACTATATCAATACCTATGCTAGAAGCTCTAAAAAGGTAGTGTTAATTAGTACAGCATTACCTGGTAGCACTCGTAAACATTTTATACCACAGCTAGATACACAACATCAATTCCTTTACAATCCATATTTGATTGCCATGGGATCGGTCAAGTGGGACATGGTTAATCCCGAAATGATCATGATTGGCACCGAAGATGGTAAGTGGAATGGTGTAGCTGGTGAACTTAAAGAATTGTATAATACAATTATGCAAAACAATCCACGATATGAAATTGGCACCTGGGATGAGTGCGAAGCCATTAAGATTTTCTACAATACATTTATCAGTACTAAAATTGGTCTTGCTAACATGATACAAGACTTTGCAATGAAGATTGGTAATATCAATGTTGATGTGGTAACTGATGCATTGGCACACAGTACCATGCGTATTATGGGTCCTAAGTACATGACCGCAGGTATGGGCGATGCGGGTGCTTGCCATCCTAGAGATAACATTGCCCTGCGTTGGCTAGCCGAAGAATATGATGTTGGCTATGATTTCTTTGATACAGTAATGCATGCCCGTGAAATACAGGCAAAGAACCTAGCCGAGTTTTTAGTTATAGAATCTACTAAATCTAAATTACCAATTGTCATACACGGAAAAGCATATAAGCCGGATGTTGAGTATTGTATTGGCAGTTATAGTACCCTAGTAGGACATTACATCAACGAATGTGGGTTTGATGTTAGTTATGTTGATCCATTGGCAGATAATCAAGATCAAGTTGTAGACGCAGTAAATACACCAGCAGTGTTTTTATGGGCACATAATCGTAAAATTACTTACGAATACACCGGAGATCAATTAGATACGCAACCATATTGTTCTATACTACCAGGATCGGTTATTGTTGATCCATGGCGCAAATTACCCGTTGACATGCCTGGCATCAAAGTAGTACACTATGGAAATACAAGGAAATAAATTATGAAATTTTTTGATCGATTTAAAAAGAAAAAGCCCGAAGTTAAAGCAGAACCAAAACCAAAAAAGGTTGTGGAATCAAAAACTGAAAAAGAGATTGCCACAGAAAAAGGCGAAGCCTATGTCAATATTCTAAGCATGGATGTTGATCCTGAAAATATCAGCGCAGGAGCATTTGAATTAGATTGGAATGAAAAGTTTGTAGCTGATCTAGTTCGCCACGGTTACATGATGGATAAAAACGATACCGATGCTGATATCGTTGATCGTTGGTTTACTGCTGTGTGCCGTAATGTTGTACTTGAAACTTGGGAACAAGAACAAGCAATGAACCCCGAGCGTGATCGTGTTGTTAAAAGCCGAAACATAGGTGACGGTCTTAGCGAAGTGTCATGATATTTAATCACATACGCAAACTCAAAGACGATGGTAAGAAGATTGGCATTACTTTCTCCACCTTCGACCTTTTTCATTCTGGACATATTGCCATGCTTGCCGAAGCAAAGAATCATTGCGATTACTTGATTTGTGGATTGCAAACCGATCCAACAATAGATCGTCCCAATACTAAAAACGCACCCGTTCAAAGTATCGTAGAGCGTCAAATTCAATTGGCTGCTTGCCGTTATGTAGACGAAGTAGTAGTGTATCAAACAGAACAAGATTTAATTGACTTACTATTAATCCTCCCGTTGGATATTCGTGTACTTGGTGTTGAATACCAAGACAAAGGATTTACCGGCGAACACGAGGGCGGGTTACGCGGTATCAAACATATATTCAATGCTAGAGATCACTCATTCTCTAGTTCAGGTCTACGTAGTCGTGTGGTAGAAGCTGAAACTATAAAACTACTCAAGAAACAATGATACTCTATGTAAATGGCGACAGTCATACCGCGGCGGCTGAGGCAGTTAATCCGCATGCCTTTGCCATGGACGATGGTCAATATTTTTACCTAGGTCGAGCACCACACCCTGATAATTTATCGGTTAGTTGGGGGAAATTATTAAGTCTGGCATTACGTAGTGGGTTTCATTGTGCAGCAGAAAGTGCCAGCTCAAATGCTAGAATCTTAAGAACTACTCGTGCCTGGCTTACAGAACAAAAAAATAACCTACAAGATATTTTAGTTGTTATTCAATGGTCAACATGGGAACGAGAAGAATGGTTGCACAATGGCATTACCTATCAAGTCAACGGCAGTGGCATTGACCATGTGCCTCAGGAAGCACAAGAAAGATATCGTAACTATATAATTGGTCTGGATTGGCAAGCTAAAACTCAAGAAGCACACAACGATATTTGGGCATTCCATCAAGAATTACTTGCCCAAAACATACCCCATGTATTCTTTAATGGTAATAATGATTTTGGTTCAATCCAAGACCAACGAGATTGGGGACTCAATTACATCGGACCATATGATCCTGCGTTAACCTACAATGCAGTAATTAGGGCCAATAGCATCGAAACAGTAGCACCCAATTCTTGGCATTTTGGACGTGATGGGCATGCAACCTGGAATCGATTTATCCTAAATTACATTATTAAAAATAAGTTTATTTGAGTTGACAACCTTGCAGGAATATGCTATACTGTTAGTATGAAATATGTCCTTATAGATACTGCNAATNTNTTCTTCCGTGCCAGGCATGGCGCTTTCCGTGCCAGCGACACCTGGGAAAAAGTAGGATTTGCCCTACATGTTACCTTGATGGCCGCTAATAAAATGGCCCGTAGATTTGAAGCAGATCATGTAGTTTTTGCCTTAGAAGGACGTAGCTGGCGCAAGGACCATTACAAGCCCTATAAAGCTAATCGTGCTGTAGCTAGGCAAGCTCTTACAGATGCAGAACAAGAAGAAGATAAAATGTTCTGGGAAACGTATGATAATTTGACTAAATACTTGAGTGAGAGGACCAACTGTAGCGTATTACGTTGTCCTACCGCAGAAGGCGACGATATCATTGCTCGCTGGATTGCATTACACCCCCAAGACGAACATGTAGTAATTTCAAGCGATACTGACTTCGTTCAATTGCTTGCTTCAAATGTTAAACAATACAATGGAATTACAGACGAATTACATACTATAGAAGGAATCTTTGATGCCAAAGGTAAACCAGTTATCGACAAGAAAACAAAAGAGCCTAAGACTATTCCTGATCCGCAGTGGCTTCTCTTCGAGAAGTGTATGCGCGGTGACAGCTCAGATAATGTCTTCTCGGCATTCCCTGGTGTTCGGACAAAAGGTACCAAAAACAAAGTCGGCTTACAAGAAGCGTTTGGCGACAAGGATAAAAAAGGTTACAGTTGGAACAACCTTATGTTGCAAAGATGGACTGATCCAGACGGAGTCGAACATCGTGTCTTGGATGATTACGAACGCAATCGTACGCTAATTGATTTAACGGCACAACCAGAAGAAATTAAAACAGTAGTAGACACTTGTATACGTGAACAAATTAGTCACAAAGACATTGGACAAGTTGGTGTGAGGTTTATGCAGTTCTGTGGCAAGTATGAATTGAATAAGTGCAGTGAGTCAGCCGATTCATTTGGTCGGTGGTTGAATGAAACATATAAAGGAGTATTAAATGGCTAAGGACATTTTTTGGGTCACAGTGACATTTGGTATTTTAATTGCAATATTAACATTAGTATTACTACCAGGTAGCAACGGTAGTGTAGTCGTTGTACAATATGATTGCCGGATATTGATCGGTGGCTGGCATCCAGATGTGCCAGTAGCAGTACAAGAAGAATGTAGGAAAAGGAGTAACAAATGACACTAATAGCTCTACCAGTAGTAGACAAACAATATTGGATTTTAAAAGATAACGACCGCAAGGTTGGTAATGTAGAAGCTTGTGCCGGTGGGTATCAAGTTAAAATCAATGATCAAATTTTACAGTATAAGACTATCAAGATGGTCGAACAACGAGTTCATATTCAGTTTGAGCCGTTGCCAAAGACGGTTAAAGAAAAGCCAACTAACTTAGTACACGGGTATCCTGTAGCAGGCCGCATGTACAATCCTATGTGGGACGTTCCGCAAAAGCTGCCAATCTATACAAAGACCAATAAAAGTAAATCGTGGTTTGCGGCAGGTTGGTACCAGGTAAAGAAAGGTCGTGCGTGGCAAGTGCTACAAGGACCAAAACTAATTATGTTACAACGATATCCATATCACGGCCCGTTCCATTCAAAGGAGGAAGCACACAGTCATGACTAATCCATTTAGAGATCAAGAGAAGTTTATGCGAGCCTGCGACCAAACTGTGGGCACAGAAAATACCGAACAGTATAAACTATACTTAGATCTAATCGAAGAAGAAGTACAAGAGCTTAAAGACTCAACCACACCAGTAGACGACCTTGATGCATTAGTTGATATTTTAGTTGTTACTATAGGTGCTATCCATTCAATGGGTGCCGATGCCGAGGGTGCCTGGCGAGAAGTCATGGCAACAAACTTTGCTAAAATTGACAAGGTAACCGGTCGTGTACGTAAACGTGAAGATGGTAAAGTTCTTAAACCCGAAGGGTGGACTGCTCCTGACTTAATGAAATATGTAAACAGGAATCATCAATGAGCATTTATCTACAAAAGTATGTTGACCGTGTTAGAGGGCTCGAAGCTCGTGGGTCTAAAGACTTTACTATGAGCATGGCTGATGCCAAAGACTTACATGCTGACATTACTAGACTGTTAATAGACCTTCAAAATCTAAGAGAACAGTCGCTAAAAGCACCAGAAGAAGAGGTAATTACTATAAAAATGGACGGTGGAACTTTCTAAAAGTACCTATATTTTAGCATAAATAAATGTAGGAGTATTATAATGTCCAGACCAAAGCCTACAGTACTAGTCGAAATAACTAACAAGTCTACCTATAAGACCGAGCAGGTATTGTCCAGCGAGGGTATATGGGCGGTATTTTTTGATAGTAACCCGATTAACCTCAAGACNAGCAATTTATTGGTGCAATATCCCGGTCCCAAATATAAAAAAGTTTCGTTCTCTAATCCNGGGCATGCTATTAACCTCGCCCGCAAACTTAACACACAATTTAAAACAGAAAAGTTTTCTGTGGTATTACTCACAGCCGGCGACAAAGTTTATCCATAATGTGCGTAATAAAAAGAAACTTACAGAAGAACTAGTNAAGCAACTAGATCCTGAACTCGGACTTACAGTCAAGAGATCATTACATACCTGGTGGTTTAATATACGAAANAANGGNGGNATGAGATTAACCACTGCTGGCTATCGTGTATTTTGTGATGAGTTAGATCTTACTTATTATGAATTTTCTATCAATAATCCGCACGATTTTAATCAACATAT
>JGI26470J50227_1000293_pt1 | contig 21955 bp, 17 predicted proteins | sample FreactTroBogLake_FD_50227 | JGI IMG/M metagenome (IMG submission 50227) | reverse complement strand
ATTCCCTTGGAACGGGAATCGGCTCGGTTAATACGATTTGCTCGCTGCTTGTAGTCCGAGTACGTCCTAGGGATTTCAATATTCCAAAGATACGGCGCATATAGGTTGAGTCCTTCTTGGCCTACGTCACTGGTAATCAGGATAGCAGGACCGGTAGTTGAGTTAAAAATCTTGATATTTTGGGTTACTTCGTCTGTGCTCATGCCTACGCCCCAGATTGGCAGGATAGGAATACCAGAGAACTTAGCACGTAGAGCCTCCAAATAGGGGAACAGTGTTCCATGGGTCCAGAAGGTGAAAAGCACTGACTTGTCACCATTCTCAATATAGGACTCCAGGTTGTCCTCGATTAGCTGGTATTTGGCGCTATTGGTAATACTGATGTCTGAGCCAAACTCAGCCACGATTTCCTTGGCAAACTTGCTGTCGCTATTCTTTAGACCTTCGGTAGAGTTGCAAATCATACGCAAGGTATCAATGTATGACCAGTTGGCTACCTGGTTGTCAGGGTTGTACTTCTCACGAGCACGCTCTTCCGCCCAGTCGTAGATCATACGGTCAGTGTCTGACAGCTCATATACCAGGCGCTTAGGCATGCTTTCAGGGAACTGAACAGAGATGGCTGGGTCGCTCTTCATTGCGATGTGCGTCCAGTCTTCATGCTTCTTACCAAGGATGGGGAGTTTGTTGCGGTCCCATTCCTTTACGTACGTTTCCTGAACGAACCCATTGTTGAAGAACCCGAACTCTTTACCGTACATGGCCTTAAACTTGTCACGGCTCATGTCGCTTACGTCTGGAATACCAGGAGCAACTACTGCCATGATATTACGGATGTTCAATGGGCTAGTTGTGTATGGGGTAGCAGTCAAAGCCAATACCCTGGCGTCAATGCCTTCTTGGTTGATAAGTTTAAAGAAGCCATCGCTCAAAAGGCTGGTGCCAGTATTGATCTTCTGCGATTCGTCAATAACGACGAGGATACGCTTACCCCTTACCATCTCGAGAACTTGTTCTAAGTCAGTACGGTCGTATGACTTGACACGACGACGTTCACCCTTAATCTTCTTCATAGATCCATCACGGACCTTTTCGTAGTTAAGGACTAGGACTTGTGCATTGGTTTCTTTGTAGAATGCATGACGCTTGGCACGAGTCATCTTCTCACCAACACGGTCTACTGTGAGGTGGGTCATACGACGATACTCTTGTTCCCAGTCGTATTGCTTGATCTTCTTGCAAAATACCAAGACTTGGTCAATGTCGCCATTGTCGAACAGCTTCTGACTTGTCAAGCAACTGAGCAACGTTTTACCAGCACCAGTGTCCCATTGAACTAATACTCTTGGCTTCTCTGAGTGCATTTGTTCCCATACGTAGTTCAACCCAATGTGCTGAAAGGGGAATAGTTGGTGGTCATCCAAGAACGGACTATTGACTTCATAGGGGTTCTTGCTGCATTCCAAGAGGGAGTAGTAACGCTCTTTGGCTGCATCGTCTTCAAACTCTAATTCGTAACCGTTATACCTGATCAGATCATCAAACATGCTGATCTTGTCACGGTTACGAAGAGTACCGTAGGAATCAAGTGAAAATAATTTCTTGACTTCTTGGTCCAAGGAGCTGTATCTTAGTACTCCATTGAGAATCTCACTCCGCTGAACATATATGTTCTTTTCCAAAGACATGAACAAATCATACCAGGAACCAAGAAGTACTACAAATTAATAACCAAACTGTTCTACGATATAACCAACGTTTGGTCCAACTACTACTGGTATAGAGAAAACCTCTGGATAAGTAATAGGATTATTCTGGAAGAACGGCTTATTAGCTACTGCAGTTCTAGCACTTAACTCATTGGTTTTACTATTACCAATGTAATCAATAGTCAAGTCAGCGTAGTAAGGGTTGGATTTGTAATAAGGTACAACACTGATACCAGAAATAAAGATATTAGGATCTAGAGCAGTCATTCTCAGCTGAATGCCACTTGCTGGCATACCTCTAGTTGTGTTAATGAAATACGATGGATCGTTGATGTTTCCGGTGATGTATTGCCATGGTCCACCGCTAATCGTGGTGTATTCAAAACGCACTGGGTGATAGAATGGCGACAACGCAGAGACATAGAAAATTTCGCTAACGTCACCGTTCATCTGTTCGACTCTGGTGTAAAAACTGTTGTAGTTTTGATAAGTAAACGCAGTTAGCCTAATTTCAATCCAGGTGTTGATTGGTAGCATTCCTGGGCCAAAATCTTGGCATGTTAGCTGTACTTCATTACCATTAGCGTCAAATGCACACAGACATACATGGTAACTACCATTATTGGTAAATGGGAGCATGATTCTGTCGAGAGAACTAATGCGCATGTAGTTACGGTCTTCTGGTGTAATCCAAGAAGTTGTTGGAACTGGGAATACACCAAGTTCATAAACGTTAAACTTGCCAACACCGTTACCACTGACTGTAAATTGGATCGTACCTGCTGGCAATCCAGAAGCGGTAAAGTTCGTTGCAGTTACATAATTTATGTTGTTGGAAACACCGCTAGCAAAGGTAACTGTAGAACCAGATACCGTAGTGCCAGAAACTACAGTTTGAGTAACTGGGTTGTAGAATTTAGTGCTTGAGCTAATTGTGCCATTTACAGTTGAAATACCGCTAGCTGTTCCAGATACTTGTACACCAGTGTAGAAGTAATAGCTAGTACCTGAGGTAACTGGGTTGTATTCACCATAACCAAATACGCCCATTGCAGGTGAACCAAATTGGAGTAACCATGGTTGTTCACCACCATAACCGACATCAGGAATTGCAAAATTATAAGTTGCAGAATAAGATCCACCACTAATAGACATACCATATGCAGTGCCACTATTTGTGCCAGATACCCATGTAATGTTGGTGCTTGCAATAGTTGTACCGCTACCAGCAGTCCAGTTATCTATTGTAGTAAAATTAGCATCATCATAGTAGAGCATGTTCTGGGAAATTCGATAGCTCGCTGATTGGATGCTATAACCAAAACCTTGGTTAATTTGTGAGATTTGCACAATAGTGCTAGAGCCAAGATTACCAATGGGCGTAGCAGTAGCATTTGCAAGATTGTTATAATTGGCTGGGTCATTCATCAAGACTTGTTCATCAGTCAGGAAGCTGTGCCAGTCATTAGTTAGTGCACCAATGTTGAAGCTTTTAAATGTTTCAAGCGTTGGGAACCATGGTGTAATAGCCTGGTCGTCCACATCAAGACCAACGTAATTAACATTAGAGCCTGTGAAACCATCTGTTTGCAAAGCGATGATGTTTTCTGGAGTAGCCAAAAGATCATCAAACTGTTTTTCATAGAAAGCAGTTAGGTATTGAATACCTGTGAAGTATGCTTCGTGCCAGCATTGCTCAATAGTGTTTTGAGTATATGAGTGTTGCTGGATATTTGGGAAACGACGTTGCAAGAATTGATTGTAGGCAGCACCGTTGTAATTACCGTTTTGATCAACAGTCTTATAGCTTTGTGTTGGGTCAATAATGTAAGAGTTCGTATTGTTGCCAACGGTAGTTGTGTTCCCACCAAGCTGTGAGTTATTCAAAGCACTAAGCTGTGGCCAAGTGTTTGGGTTAGTCAAAGTGTTTGAAGATAGACCAAACAACGTAGAAGAGTTAATATTCGTGCTGGTTATAGTCTGTGGGTTGTTGTTATTACCAAGCCACGAATATTGAACAGAATTACCGTCAATGATTTGACTTTCAAGCTGATAGTAATACTCTTCGATTTCCGATGGGAATACATTGATAACCCTAGTCACCGTATCGAACGGAAGGTCATAGGCTTCTGGGATAAGCTTAACAAATTCAAACTTTAGGTATGTTGCTGCTGTAGATGGCAGCTCGTACACACCTTTTCTAAGTGTGAAGTCTCTGTTGATTGGAGTCCAAGTAAATGTATCAGGATCGATTGTACCGCTAGCAGTTGTCTGATCAGTAAAGTAAATGTTAAAACGGCAGCCACTGTAAAGAGGATCAATGTACAAACGGTTAATAACTTGCGGTGTAGGGTCTCCAACACATGCGTAGAAATAAACAACTGAGTCACCAGTTGGTTGTGGTGCTGACTTCCAATAAGTTTCGTCGTTGACGAACATATTATTTACGGGGTAATTTTCGTAAGTGTAATTCTCAAGAAAACCAAAACGGTTTTGTGTATTAATAGTTTGTGTTCCACTGATAACGTTGCTAGGTATATCAGTGCTTTGTGTTACTTGAAGACGTGCTGTAAGTGCCTGAACACCTACGCAATATGCAACATCGGACAAAATACCGTTATTTATGGCTTGAACAGCATTAGTTCTTGTAATTCTTAGCAATAAGTTGTTTAAAGACAACGCAGTAGTTTGAGTTACAGGGTCAAAAGGAGAAAGATAATCTAAACGGACAAACTCTGTGGTTGTATAGATATCATTTCCACCATTGATAGAGAAAGTAGATGAACCTGGCAATGCAGAGAAATTGTTGTTGTCATCAAGAGTTCCTAGTTCTACATAGCAAGGAACGTTTAAGACATCAAAACTAATTGCGTTAACATCAGTTTCGGTATTAAAGTTAAAAGTAAGAAGAACTGGAGGACTATTAGGACCACCAAATTGTTGACTTGATATCCAACTATTTTCCTGCACTTGATCGAATACAGTTTGATTGTTTCTACCATTAATAATGTTTGTGCTGGGGTCTGTATACCCAGTTTTGCCGGTGTTCGTCAGCGTATCAACAACTCCAGTTTGTGCATAAACTCTGTTGTATACCAAACCATCAAGGGTCAAAGGTGGCAATGAACCACCTAATCCACCGGCTACATAATCCTGTAATGGGTCTGTATTGTTAGGAAGGATTGGCATTATTGTGCACCATAAATAGTAGCGGTAACTTGAAGAGTAGAATTTGCAACAGCATTGCTGGGGGCTCCAGTGCCATTGTTGTCAGTTGACGTAACACTTGCAATGTTCCCAGTAACATCAATAAGAATTTCTTGCGTTTGCAAGTGGGCAAAGTATGGTGCTGGTACTTCCATGCCATCAATCAACCAGTAGCGTGTTTCAGCACCAAGAGGAATGTTCGTTGGTGTATTGATATTGTATGCAGTAACTGCTGGTTGCAGATAAAAATACTCAGAATAACCTGCTGGCTCAGAACCAGATACAGTAACGCCAGATAGAGTTACTGGAGTAAGAGTATTCTGCACAGCACCAAAACTAATAATAAAGTTTGATGGTATAAGTGACTGGATAGTGTAGAGGATCGCTTGTGCCTTGCTCTGGTCCCATTTAAAGAAATTACCATCGCTTAGAGGGATTAGCACTATTTCTTGAGCTGAGTTAATTCCAGCCCTACCATACCCAGTGGTTCTCCATCCTTCAACTACGTAAAATTGGAAACCAGAAAGTGCTTCGCACAATGTTAAAATTGCCCATAGTGTTGCACCGTTCTGATATGCTTCTGCTACACCAAGCAATCTCTCACGGTAATTGGCATCCTTGCGAACAATCTCTTGCCAGTATTCTTGCAACAACTGATCAATAAAAGGATTTGTAGGGATACTATAAATCTCATCCCAGTATCTTGGAACATTAAAGATTTGACCAAGAATGTTGTCTAAATTATCAAACTCAATAATCTCTTGACCAAGACGTGCTACAGTTTGGATGTTCTTGAGCTGGCCAGTACCACTATTCCCCAACAGGATAGTCATCAATGTTGTTAGGTAATCGCCTTCATTAAAGTTGTAAACATCTTCAGGGAAGTTGGCTACTTTAGTAGAAAGCGTAGAATGTGGCGATATTGGGAAAAGGTTGCCAGACATTAGAACGTACTCGTTCCCACAATCGTGTAAAGTACTGAATTCAACAATGGCAATTGATTGCTCGCCAAGATAAAGTCAGAAGAATATGAGTTGATCGTACTACCATCAAATGCCACTGTGTTCACGCCAGTAACCTTTGCATTAACTACTCCTGTAACATTTAGGATCTGAGTCTGCAAGCCTGCAAACGTTACAGCATTCAAATAATTGAATGTAGAAAAGTATTGCTTAAGTTGGTTAGAAATGTTCGCCTGGATTGTTGGCACACTGTAACCAGCTGCGAATACAATGCGAACAGAAATGTTCAAATATTGGAAGTTAGCTTGGTGTACAAGTGTGTTAACTCCCAATGGGCGGCTTTGTTGCACAAGCGATTCAACATCCACTACGTCTTGGTTGTAACTGTGCTGGTAATAGATCCATGAGTTACCTGAGCCTGGGAAGTTGGGGAACCCTGAGTACTGAGTGTTAAACCCAGAGTTATCCAGTGCAATAGCAGTCATTGATTGCACACTATTGCCAGAGTTCGTAATGTCATAAATTGGATAAGCTAGTGCTTTACCACTTGTTGTGACAGTTCCACTATTATTCACCATGTTGCTGAGTGTGATGCCGCTGCTTGCAACGCTGACAATATAATATGGTTGACCAGAAAGGACTACACCATCGTTAACTAGTGCCAATCCAGGGTAGAGGAAAGTATTGGCATTGTTAATACTCAAGAATGCCTGACCAGAAATGGTAGTGCCAGTTACAGTTGTACCATTACTATTGTCAAGTGCAACTGATGCTGTGCCACTCAAAGTACCAGGGTTAAATCCGGGGTTAACTGTAAAGTACGTGGCATTGTCTGTGCTAACGACTGACCAAGATCCATTGTACCCTGAGTTGGTTGCACCAGTTACTATTACTAGTGTGCCAGGGTAAGTATTGCCAGATACAACGGCACCACTAAAAGTAATGTATGGAGCATTGTAAGTTCCACTTACCGTTCCGGTTACTACTGCTTCAGTAAAATTGTAAGTGTATGGAAGCGGTTGAGCAGTACCAGTAAAAGTAATGTAATTATACGGGTTCAAAGCAATTGGGTAAGTTATGCCACTATTAGCAATTGTGTTGTAAAGAACAAATGAATCGGCAATACCACTAGTTGCTGTGCTCAACTGGCTAGGGAAGTTGATCATTGGTTGACGATCCAATGGAACATAAATGTCACCAACGGTATTGGTGTTGCTGGATGCCAATTGACCATTACCCAATGCAAAGTAATTTGTATTGAGGAAGGGAGTGCTGTTACCAGAAGAAAGTGTGTAATTCGGGTTAACCACTGTTTGTTCGCTCGCAATATTAGCGGTTGTACCATTAACAAAAATATCAACGTAATTACCGCTAGTAATTGTCATTGAGCGACTTGATGCCGGGTTGTACTCAGAAATTACTTCTACAGTGTTTCCTGCAAAAAGACCTGGGTCAAAAGACGGGTTGGCAAACTGGATATACAGCTGTGGAGAGAATGTCCCACTAACTGTGTGCGTTCCATTGCTAAAGTAATAGTAATCAGAATTAGGTGCGCAGATTACTGCAGCAGCTGAGTTAAGGTTAAAACCAACAAGCTCGTTACCTTGTGGGAACAAGTAACCACTAAAAGTATTGTTGTATGACTGCGTTCCTGAAGCACCAATATCTGGGTTTAGGCTTCGCACATATTCCACATATGATGTTCCGCTAACAGATGTTATGCCGCTTACCGAAGTTACAAGCGATGTTCCACTACCAATAGTCAAACGGTATGGACTTGGCGCACCCAAAGCAATATTAAGACCACCTGAGATAGTGTTGCCAGTTGGAGTAACTGTTACCGTTATGCCATTAAAAGGTGCAACGCCGCTAATCATGGCTTGTAGGCCAGATGCTAGAGTCGTACCATTAGTGACTGCTGTAAATCCACTGTAAGCTACCAGAGTAGTACCGCTGTACGTAGTACCACTAATAACATTGGTCATACCACTGTAGGCAATGAGTTGGAAAGTAACTGGGTTAGTTGTACCACCACTAATAGTTGATTGGATTGTAAGTTGTTCATCGTAGAATACTTGCGTTCCAAAAGCGTTAGCAACTGTTACGTTCTGGTCCTGGTATGCAGTAAGGATGTACTTACCATTTGTACCAGTAGTGTTATTGAAAGCAGTGGCTTGCCATCTTGAGCGAAGCTGTGTGTCGCTCTCTGGGTCAGAACCATTCGTAATTGGCGACAAGTTAGTTACACTAGTAATACCAATAAGCGTTGTTGCCAATGTATTAATGGTGTTGGCAGGAACGTTTCCATAAACACCAGGCAATGATGCGAGAACAGGGATACTGACCGATGTTCCACCAATTGGAATGATCGCCGGTGCAGTAGTAGAATAGTAGATAGGGGTTGTGTAATTCGTGCTAACTGGTACTGCTACCTGCGTCCCGATAGGGATATTGATGATGCTAGTAGCTGGTGTGTTAGTAGAGAATAGGACTGAACCCACAGCTCTTTTACCAAGTTGACGGTATACACCAAACAAATTACAAAAAACGTCTAGATCATTACCAGACTTTGTGTTAATGTCATAGCTATACGTTTGAAGAGTGGAGTTATTGTTTGCATTAGCAATTTCCTGAGCCACTGATTCAAGGATCTTGTAGGTAGCACTACCCACGCTAACGTCCCATGTAGGGTCATAAGTCGATAAAGCAGCTTGTAGTCTAGAAAGTACTCCGGTAGCGTCAGCCATTTTGAACAGTAACTCCGTTTGTGTCGATCGATGTTAGAAGGGTAACTAAGTTACCTGAGAGTGTTTCGATAACTATCGTGGCGTCAATCTCGGTGCCATTGTTGTTGTTCACTTGAGCCTGGACTGAAACGATTTTTTGTATAATTTCATTCCTGTTCCAGATAGATAACTGGGCAGAATTTTGCGCTTGTTGGAGCGATAGGATCTGCTGTCCTTGGTATAACTTTAGCACTCGAAGGATTTCGTTTTCAATGGTGCTGGCACTATTGTTCGCTTGTGAACTACCGACCATACCAGGAAGCAGACTTCCGAACCCTGGCGTAGTAAACCCAGTACCCAGTGGTTCCTTCAACCACAAGGCTATGTCCTGTGCTAGCTTATTTGAACCAAAGGAAAATTGTAATTTCCCGCTAACTAGGTTGATATCTCCGTTGCTAACTGTGATCGTCTTCATGCTATCTTAGGCAAAATAAGGGTTATAGTACATTATTTATCCCCAGGCACCCATCAGATTCAATATGGACTGGTCAAATGTAACGAAATTAGAGCCATTTTGCGTTGTGATACTGCCATTGACGGTGAAATCGTTTTCTACAGTAAGATCACCCGCAATAGTTCCACCCGTAATAGGTAGGTAATTGCCACTGGTTGTTGTCCCAGAAGTTGTGCCACTGATCACCAAAGTGCCAGTAATCGTAACGTTGTTGAAAACAGCCGTTGTAGGTGGTGGCAACGGTGCGGTGCTATTAACCTGTAGCGTTACAGGGTCTTGAACACCACCGTAAAGATACAATCTGTATAGAGTTGTACGCTTCTCTACCCACCATACCTGATTTGGTCTGATTTGGTCAAGCGTGACTTCCGGTGGCACTGCTTGCAAGTCGATTTGGTATTGCATACCATGGTTATCTAAAGCAAGGCAATAGTAGTTCTGAGAAGCAGTGTTAGTTGCACTGAGTGGATTGAGTTGAGGATTAGAGGTAATCGTAACCCTACGTACACCGGAATTGGGATCGTATTTCTTGCCAGTTACACTCATTATACCAGATCCAAACCATAACTCATTACTGTACCGTTCTTTACAGGAGCTGTTAATTGTGCCTGTGTGGTAAAACCACTATTACGGTCACCATAATGTGTAACACCTACACAATAGAACTGGTATTCATCAAAACCACCATTCTCACTGTCTACGTTGACAACAACTCTCATTCCAGGGTAAAGTTCTGGCATAAAAGTAAGCGTTACATTGCTTGTGTATTGATTTGCCCATTGTTGCATGAAAGTTTGCAACGCAAAGAAGTATTCGAGAGAGTGTGCATGGATGAAATTAACTTCTTGTGGCAATGGTCTAATACCATACCTTTGCAAGAAATTCATGACAGTTGTTGCATTTTGTTCATCTGTAGCAGTGCTACCGGTTGGAGCTCCAAACAGCAATTGCATGATTGATGGATCCTGGATACTAACAATACCTTGGCTAACCATGTAGTCAACTGCACTTACCGCTTGACCAATACCTGTAGTATCACCGATTACTGCAACGTGAGTAACCAATGCATCATCATTGTGATAGATTTGGAAGTCAATAATTTCAACGTCACAGATTTCCATTACGGGATCCATGCCATAAATACCGTACCAGTCAGGGAACCAGGCAACAAAGTCACCGTTCGGTGCACTCTGGTATGTTCTAAGACCAGCTTGTACTACGTTAGTTAAATCTTGAAGAAGTGGGTTGTCTAGTGCAAAAGCCTGCGGAGTACCTTGGATTGTAGACGCAGTGATATTGTAGTTTGGTGACAACCATTGGGTGTTCCATGAATCGTTACCAACAGTAAGCGTAGAGGTTTCAGTGCTGCTGTAATCGGCAAATGCAGAAGTACTTGGGATTGTGACCGTTTGTGTGGATGATTGCCCCCAGCCAGGGTGTAGTGTAATTGGTCTACGAGCACCCATATATGTCATACCCCAACCAGGAGGGCTTCCACCATTTTTAATCTGTGACCAATAAATAGGTCCTTCTTCTACAGGGTGGTTGGTATAAGTTGCCCCCAACATCACGCCTTCATTGTTAACAAAGCCACGTATCAAGCAAGTAACGTGACCAGGTTGTCTAGGTGCATCACTAGGGACGTCCCAGTACAATAAGTCTCCAGGTTGTGGCATCTGGTTTGGTGGGACCCACAAACCACATACGTTGTTGTCTGCGTTGCTACCAGTACCAAATTGTGTAAATGTGTCTCCACCAATAAGAATACCAATTTGACGATAAGCCCATTGCATCAAACTAGAGCAGTCAAACCAACCACCAGCATGTGTATACGGGTTGTTAGGAGTCTCTCTATCGTGAGGATTGCCTTCTGACCAATACATTGCACCCAATTGAGCTTGAAGCAATGTTATTAATTCAGTTATAGCGGCGTTAATGGCAGTAGCAGAATTTGAGCTTTTTGTACCAGTTGAAGTAACCACAGTTGTTGAGCTAGTGGTTATTGCTTTCTCAATAGCATGCTGTGGCCCTGCTGTAGTTACATTGGAATCAGCCCATTCAATTTGAATGTTAGAATAATCAGCAGGAACTGCAGTAGTCCATTTGGTAGGATCACCAATAGCACCGTTCAAGTATGAAACAACGCCTGGGTGACACATAGCATAATTAACATTTGGATCTGCAACTGTAGAACCGTTTTGGTAAAAAAGGTTACCATTGCCATCGATTTTTTGCGTAACAGCAGCTGCTCTTAGTGCGACAACCCTATTTGTCTTTATATTAGTGAGCAAAAGCAAACGACCATCGTTAGCACTAGCTGTGCTATAAGGATTGGTGGCAAGCCAACTCTTAGCATCATTGATAATTTGTATCTCAGGGTTAGTTATATAAGAGAATGGCAAAGCACAGTAATACATGTCTTTTTCAATAGCCGGAACTGACAGTGGATTCAAACCTTGTGGGCCTGGGTAATATTTCTTGTTTTTCCCATTAACTGCTGTAGTTTTTAAAGCTAATGCTCTCGTTACTGAGAAGTTAGTGCCAACGCCCCCATCGGGTGGTGTAGAGCTACTAGTTGCTGTAGTGCTAACAGTGCTTTGACCACTAACAATGTTGTTGGATCCCAGCAAGGATGCGATAGTTTGAACAGCTGATTGATTCAATTCACTGTTGTAAGCATCTTGGTTAGTATTAACTGTACCAGCTACTTCAAGGAACTTTTGTGGTACTGGTGCTACGTGGATTCTAGAAGGATCCCACCCAGCGACCTTCGTCAATAGGTTGACAATAACCTGAGCCACACCACCATCATTCAATGTTGCATTGCTACTAGAAGCAGTACTGTCCATATAGTTAAGCAAAAGGGCCTGGTACGCCAAAAGCGTGTCATCCCAATATGTCATCTGTAGGTTTCTTATGGTGCATGCAGCAGTAATTTGGATAGGTGTAGGCACAAGCGTTTCGATTGGTGCCATCGTTACATATCCAGTAAATACCTGAACAAAATTTGTTCTTTTAAGAAAAACTGTGATCTTATCTAGAGTGTTGATAACTCGGTTATACTTACGTCTTGGGTTGGCAAGAGTAGCATTAAAAGTACTAACAGCATTGATGTTACGTGTTACCTGGAAATTGATGATGTCAGCAGATACGTCAATAACACCATTGCTAATGGTGCTAATAGAGCAACTAATGTCTGGCGTATAAGTAAAGGTACCGGCGTTATTAAGACCCATTATGAGGGTATCCCTTGAATCGTATTAGCGACAGTAGTTAATTGGTTAACATTAACCCAGTTTGATCCATAAGCAGCTTGAGTCGCAACAGTAGGTGCGAAAGTTGTCCCAAAGATAACATTCGTTGTAGAGTTTAGAGAAGACGGTGTATTAATAGAAGTAATAGATTCTGTGTTTGGGTTAATGACCAACATAGTGTAAGTTGTAACATAAACATTCTGGAATCTAATATAGTTCTTTTCTACGCTCTGAATCCAGCCACTGTACTGTAAAGATGACAGCGGGCTTTGACTAATAAGCGTATTATAGATAGGCGAACTTTCATCGCTATTGTTGTAATAGTTTAGAATCATTGGAGTATTGGTGCTACCGTCAATCAATGATTGCTGATGCTTCCTCATGGTATCCTGGAAATATTGCATTTTCCCGAAACCATCTCTTGGATCAAACGATTCAAACCCTAGATCAGTTGTTGTATTGTTGGCAACTAATGGCCATGAAACAGTGAAAACAACCGATGTTTCTCCACGACGGATTGGCATCCAGCTAATACCATTACGTGTCTGACCAGTGTTAAACTCAGTTACTGAAGACGTAGCGAATTGCTGCATCCATATTTCAAATGTAATGCTTTGACTGCCATCAAAAAGAGTTACTGTTGCGTTGCCAGCCACGACTGCCAACTTTCATTACTATTTGTATTTGTAACTTCATGCATCATGCCTGTGGCGCTCCATGCCATGCCATTGAATGGCACGGTCTGCTGTCCTTGTTGGATGATGGGGTTAGAAATTTTGCAATTTGCGTATGAGTAATCTTGTATCATGTTTAACCTCCGCTTAAGCTAAGATTTACAGTTTGAGTAGTGAGTCCAACATAATCTGCATTAAATCCAATGCCTGTGGTAATTCTATTTAATGCATCATTAACTGCTGCGGTGGTAAGTTGCGAACTGCTGCTCAAATCACCATCCGCTTCAAAAGCCATGTTGTACATATAAGTTACGGTATCAACACCCCAACCTATCTGCATCTGTTCTAGCCATACATTCATTGTTAGGCTTTGGCTAGGGATACTCAGCGTCATACTGGTTTTTTGTAGATTCTGATTGTCCTGCATTGTTTTAAACTGACCATACAACGTAAGCAAATTATCTCTACTACCGGCTTCACCCTGTAGAAAGATTGTATTGACACGTGTTGACAAAAGCTGAGTTACACGACCACCGATAGTACTGTAGCTACTTGTATTCATCTGGTAAGTCCAGTTGAGTGCATTAACATTAAACGGGAAACTGTAAGTTATCCCAGTTGTGTTGTCTGTTAAAGTTGCAGTAGCGTAAGTATTATCAAATTGTGTAGCCATAGGATTATCCAGCTGAGTTCAATGTGACATTCGTGCTTGGGCTAGTCGCAGTGGATGTAGCGCTTTGTACTGTTGCAGTCAAAATGTTTTGTAGTCCTGGTGCTAGGTTAACTTGTACGGTGACACCATTTGCAGTTGTTGCAGCATTGGATGCTGTGCTAAATCCACTTCCACTCATCAAATTATCCAGAACACTGGTGTCAGTAGAAGATGTTAGCAGAGTAGATGTAGAAGGTACACCTTGTGTAGCTGTATTGCTGCTAACACTAGTAGTGCCTGTAGTTTTAGTAGCTGCAGAAGTTATAGCAGACGTTGTAGAACCACTATTAACACCAAGTACACCAGCAGCCCACGTAACAGCTTGCAATGGCGATGTTACTGTAGTAACACCAAGTTGCGGTAGAACCATGTTAAGCAAAATAGCATATTTATAAAGATCTTTTGTGCTCTTAACGGAATTAACATCAACACCAACATCAGACAGTAGCTGACGCATTGCCTTATTCCATTGTTGTGGAGCTTGAGTATCTTTTTGAGCTGCTTCGAACGTATTCATATACGTTGTGCCCATTTCTTGAGCCATCAACGCATTACCAATAGGAGTACCCATAAGTTCTTGGCCAGTCATACCAGCTGCTTGTGCGATCTGATTTCCAGCACCAAATTGCACAGCCGCATTACCAAACCCAGTTGCAGAGTTAGCAAATCCAGTACTTGCTGCACCACCAAGACCAAGACCAAAGCTTTGGCTCATATACGCAGTACTAGTGTTGCCGATTTTAGCTGCCGCTTGACGAGTAGCGTTATAACCGCTCATGTAATCATTTAGACTAACACCATAAGCAAGAGCATTGCTAGCCATACCTTGGAATTCATTGGCACCAATACCATAATTTATTTGTTCACTCTTCGCAAGTCCTGTGTATTGATTGCTTAGAGACGTATTGGCTCCCAAACCAAGCTGTGCAGCAGCTAGAACATTGGTTTGTGCTTGCACTGAAGAATAAAGTGGGTTGAGACCAAATTCATTTTTAGTATAAGCACCAGCCATTGCTTCAGCATATGCTTTTAACAAATCTGTTGAGCTACCGCTTTGACCTGTAAGATCAGCAAGTTGTTGTGATGGTTGATAGAGTTTACTTCTAAGAATATCGGCACCTGCACTTAGAGTGCCATATGCACCTGCACCAAGAGTAGCAACACCAGCAGCATTAATAGCATATTGGCCAGCAGTAGTAGATGCTCCATTGTTTATTTTTCCAACAATAGAGTTCATACCACTCATTACAGCTTGTTGAATACCATTAAAATAAGAGTTAATACCAGTTCCTGATGGGTTAGCACCCAGCAAGTTAATACCTTGCATAATAGGACTCAATGAACCTAGCATATTGCTCATTCCAGGTATCATGCCTAGTGGGCTCTCATTTAACTGATTCATCATTCCATTGAATGCCATCATTGGAGCTTGTCCATAATTTGAAGCATTTATCAAAGATCTACCAGTTGCATCGTTTACCCAGTATTGAGCAAGATTAGGGTATTGGCTTGCAATATCAACTGCTCCAAGCACTCCCTTTAATGCATCAGCATTAGAAGTTGAATATACTTTACCTAATGCATTTCCACCAGTAGCGGAAACATTTGGTGTAGTACCAGGAGGTGTAAGAAGAGGAATGCGTCTACCATTATCTAGTACCGTATTCTCCATGGCAGCTTCTGCTTCTTCAGTGAAAGCATCTGCGGGAACAACATTCTTTGCTCTACGTGTAAGACCACCAATTGATGTTCTTGCAGCTGCTGTTCTTGGTGCAGCGGCAGCAGGACCATTCGTTGCTTCTTGGCCGTTATAGCCTGTTTCATTAACACGAGCAAACTGAGAATCTTGCGATCCCCTTGAATAAAATGGATCACTTTGTATAGAACGGGTTTGGTTAGCCCAAGTCTGGTATGCCATTGGGTTAGCAAGAGGATTAGAAAATCCTTGTGATGGTGCAGAGGGTGCAGCAAACCCTTCAGCACGATTCAAAAGAGTCGTAACGTTGTTAGAATTATCCAGAATTTGCTTAATTGTACTTAAACTATCATTCAACTTAGAATCATTAAGATTGATAGATGTTGTGATATTGTCAAGGATACTTTGGATACCACTCAGTACATCGTTCTTCAAATCCAATGCTGAACGCAATTTGTTAGCAAGTTCAATGGTACCGGACATACCTTCATTGATGGCTGACCAAGATTCTCGCATGTCTTTGCTAATTGCAGCAAGTCCAGCCCAGCTATTACTTAGCGGGCCTGTATCATCAGGAAATTCAAATTGTAATTGTACGGGATCCGGCATTATTCATCACCACCAATCTCATCTAAATTAATACCCTGTAATACACCGAGAAAATCAACTTGCGGAGCAGGAGAAGAAACCGTAGCTGGCTTTTCATCCATCTCCTTAAGCTGATTGTCAATGTCTTTAAACATATCCATAAGCTCTGCAGCTTCTTCAATACTTGAAGGAGCAAGCCACTGGATATCCTTATTACCATCAATTTCTTCTTGTTTCTTCTTATTCGTGTACTCTTTGTACAATGCAGGATTATTGATGAACAAGTTCTGCTCAAACTTAGCAAGCTCAATCTCAGCTTCTTCATCACGCTTGCGTTGAATAACCACGCCAAGCATTGCTTCTTGCACTGAGTTAAGATTGGACTGTCTCAATACACCTCTAAGATCTGCTAATTCGCTCATCTCAATGATGTAAGGATCTACTTTCCACCTTTTGGGGTATCCTTTTCCTCTTCTGTCTGCTCAAAGATATCTTGAGGGACAAAGGGTTCAATGATTCCCAATTCTTGGAGAATAAATATAACTTTGGTTTCCAATGCATCAATTTCCTGATAAAGGATGTCGATGACAGTGTCATACCAATTATTAACTATGTAATCGTACTTTTGACGAATAACGTTGATCCCCTTACTTAGGGGAATCATGTCACGACNGTCTACACTTACAAGACCAGCTGCTACTACAGAAGCCTTATAGGCACGTCCGTAAGCTGGGGTCTCAATGAATGGTTTCGCCAGCAAGCTAACTTCCAACTTTTCGTTGATGTTTAGCGTACGAACCACAAACTTGTGATACGGAATACTGGTTACTTCCTTCTCTAGCTTACCGATAAACAGCAAGCCTTCGAACTCATCTTTCCATTCTTCAGGGAATGTGTCGATCCCCTTACTTTCGGTCTGGGAGAGGTCTCCATTCCCCCATCCGGTATTCTTATCTGTCTTCATGTTACCTTTGGTCTAGGGCCCCTTAGGACCTACCAGTTGATTTAACTAGTTCTTGTTGAGGAAGCGGTTGTATGGCTTCTTGACTCGGCGGCTACGGATGTCAATTACTGAGAAGAACTGACCATTCGTACCTGAGGCAGGAGCAGTAAGAACCGTACCAACTACGTTGTTAGCAAGTGCAGTACCAGTTACAATACCGAGGCTGCTTACAGCAGCAGTAGTGTTGGCAGGAACAGCAAGCACACCAGCGTTGCTTGTACCGCTTACAGCGACAGTTGCACCAACAGCAGTTCCCGAAGCAACTACAGCACTTGGGCAAGTACCTTCGATTTGGATGAAACCAAAGTTACCGGCAGGAATGTTAACCAGTGCAATACCGGCGAATTCACCTTGCTTAGTACCAATGGTTGTAACGTTACCGTTTACACCAGAGAGAGTTGTGTCAGTACTTACAGTGTAAGCAGTTCCAAGACCGTCTGTCTTAACGAGGTATGTAATACCCGAAGCAGTCGAGATGTAACGGTTGTTGTAGTCCTGCCATACAGTAGCCCAACCACCAGAGATGGTCGAAGCAGTACCGTTGTAAGCAAGAGCATAACGTGCTCCGTCAGGACTGGTGATAGATACGTTAATAGCACTACCACTAAGAGTGTCTTGAGCAAACTGGATACCAGTGTTAGTACCAGCTTCACCACCGGCTGAGTAACCTTGAGCAGCAAAACCAGCAACGCTGAACGTTGTAGCGCTTGGGCTCACAGTGGTAAGCAGGGTAAGTGGGCTCAGCTGAGAGTTGATACCAGCAGCAGATTGGGCAGGTACGTAAGTTCCGCTAACGCTGGCTGCACCGGTTCCGGTGGTATCCATGTTAACCGAGACAACGCTGATAACGTTCTGACGAGCACCAAGGCTAATCTTGTTAAACGTCTCAGCGTCAACTACGTATTGAACTCCAGGAACCATCTTGCGGTGGTCTGGGAGGATGGCTTGGCCAGCTCCGGCTTGGAGCTGAATTACAAATGAACGTGCAGACATTTTAAGTTACCTTTCTTACAGCAGTTCTTTTCTTGAGAGATATTGAATCGTGATGATCTTGGGGATCGTCATTGTTCCGATTGCGACCATTTCGTCAATCGTTACGTTTGTTACTACACAACCTTGGTACACAATCTTGCGTTGAGTACCATCAGGCTTGTTAATAACCTTGATACAAGTTACTGCACCCTGTGCCAACTGGGCCTTGAAAACATCAAGGAGGTCACTGGCAGTAGTGAAGTTACCACCAAGTTGTGCCCAGACTTCTGCATTCCATTGTTCCAGGAATGTAATTTCCAATGAACCTGTTCCCAGGGCAATTGGCAATGCAATTTCGATTGGATATGGAGAATCCAGTGGCTGAATAGCAGTTGGTGTGTTTACAGGCTGTGGAGCGCGTTCGTTAATTACCTGTGCGTAAATCAATGGTTGACCATTGTAAACGAAAGCGGTATATCCTCCACCTACGCGAAATGTTGATGTTGCCATGGGATCTCCTAGTAGACTACGAAGTTACTCTGAGCATTCTGAGTAACAACGGTACCGGTCTGAGTGTTGAGGCTCAATGAAACCTGGATGTAGTTAATCGGATATGTCGGAGCGTATTGGAATGTTACGAATACAGTTGTTGGCGACGAAGCGTTCAACGACAACTGCAGGTTTTGGTAAGATTGAATCAAACCAGCACTCAAAGCACTTGTTAGCGATGACTGAACAGTACCTAGAACCGCTGCAGAAGTTACATTGGTGAGTGGACCACCAACAAGATCACTATTGACAAGTGCATTCTTAATTTGCTTAGAGAGTGCATCGCCAATAGCATTGATCGAGATTTCCTGGGTTACCCACGAAGTTACATTGGTAGTCAAACCCTGGTAAACCCAGAAGTTGCCATCACGCTTCTGTCGTACGACTGAAATACCGTATGGTAGATAGTTCGTAGCAGCGTCAACATCACTAATCTGGTTAGGAATTGAGTTGAAACCATAAACTACCTTGTTCGTGATTGGCGTAGCTACAGTGGGTTGACCAACGAATAGACCAGCCAGAGCAGCTGCGACATAGTAACCAGGGATGTTAAAGCTTGCAGTGCTCAAACCAGTGGTTGGGTTGAAACCAGGGTTATAGTTAACAACTGAAGGGTATGAAAGCGTAATTCTAGTGCTGTCAATGGCAGTTGCCAATGCCTGCAAAGCTGATGCAGTTACTTGGTTGGTAGTACCGTCAACACCGATGAAAGCACGCTGCAAAGTACCGAAAGCTTGCTGGTTGTTCAAGTAAGAGTTAAGACCACTAGCTACGGTGTTTGCACCATAAGTGATAACCGTACCATTGTTGGTGAAACCATAGAGTGGAACAACAACGTCGACACCAACGAAGTTCATCAAGTACGTAGGGTCACTTGGTGTACCGCTAGATGCAGTAAGCGTGTGGATCCAGTCATTTGTTGTAGCTGGACCAGTACCAGAAGTAGCAATTCGAGCAACAGGCTGGATACTTACAGTGCTAGCACCGTTTTGGAAAGCGAATTGAGCAGCAAGTGTTGCTGGGTTGCTAATTGTAGTACCGCTAATAGCAGCACCAACGGCACTAACCAGGCTGTTAAACGTGGTGTATGTACCGTAAGCACCCCATGCGTGACCGTAGGTAATTCCTACAGAACCACTTGGGAGGGTGTTTGTACCAGTTGCAGTAATACCACTGGTAGTCAAGTAGCTGAATGCTCCACTTGTAGAAATGTTGAAGTTAGTGCCGTAAGTACCGGTAATAACAGTTTGGACACCACTAACAACAGATCCATTCCACGTTACTGTGAAACCAGAATATGAAGCGTACGTACCAGTTGAGGTTGTGTTAACCATTGGTGTTGTAAGCTGACCGATTGTAATACCACTTGCTGCAGAAGCGACAGTGAACGTGTCGGTAGTAGAGCCTGGTGTAGGCTGGTCAGCAACGATGGCGATGTTAAGGTTGTTGCTAGCGACAGTAGTCAAAGAGGTACCCGATTGGGTAACATAAACTCCCGGCGTAACGTAGTTAGAAATAGGCGACATACATTCTCCTTCACGGTCTTATGCAGAATCTGCATAGTTTTACAACACTGCTTTTAATAGATTTATTAGGCGACTGGGTACCAAGGAGTCCCAGGTTTGTAAATGGATGCGACAGATGGGTAATATTGGGTCCCACTGGTGGCAATATTGGTAATTTGTGGCACGACATAGTCGTACTTTGTAGCGTAGAAGTCACCAATGCAGCTAATTCGCATGCTGGCCTCATAGGTCAATTCTTCGGGGCTCCATGGGGTTCCCGCACTAATGCTATCACCTAAGCTAGTGTAAGTACTAGGAAGTAGGGTGAGTCCAACCAGGGAATTGTTAAGGATGCTCTGGTAGAATGCTGTACTTGCAGCACTACCCTGACCCATAAGAATCAAGTTAGCAACACTATCCATCAAACGGTCACGCTCTTCTGAGTGCATGGCCATGATTTGAAGGTCAATATTGCCTTCAAAATAGCCAGATCGGTCGACATTTGTACCTGAATAAGTAACACCACTAATAGTAATGCCACTAGGTGCTACAGAATAAACGTCAGGTTGAAGACCATGCCACTGGACTTTGGTTGCCCTAAAATGGATAAGAATAGTAGGCCAAGCTACTAACTCCAGCGGATACTCAATGGTTATACTATTGGGCGTAAGGTCGATACTTGTATCAGACGGAGTACCAACATTAATTGCATTGAAACCAGCATCGAGTGCTTCGGCTATTGCGGTTTTAACGGCTGTTATAAACATTAAGCCATCTCCCTACCATAAATAACCATACTTACAGAATCCTTAACTTGTGATTGAAGCAACATAGATACTATGTTGGTTGATTTAAGCGTAGAAGCCCATTCATTAATACTCATCATCAATGAACGCTCCATAAAGTTGGTACCTTCCTTACCTGGGTACATCCATTCTGGCTTATTATCTGTGATACCGCCAGTAACAGATGATCTATTGATAATTGGCGTTTGACCAATCGTCTTTTCGGTAGCTTTACGGATATAAAGCGTCCCACCAGGGCTTCTAACAGGAATGTTGCGTCCTGCAAGACCTGTCATCGGGTGTTCTTTGATACCTTCATCGATATCAAGGAGGTATTTAGCATTGTCTGGTACTTCGATACCAACAATGCCTTCTTCCCAGTATGGCATGATTAGGGTAAGACCCTTACCAGTTTTACGTGGTCCAATAATGCGTGCAATTTCAACAGCTCTACGAGCAATTTGCATAGTTGAAAACTCTGGGATTGGGATCATATCCATTAGATCACCGGCACGTTGTAGTAAGGGCTACTTGGGAATACGTTCTCGAGTGTGCACGTCTGGTTTACGTACATTGTTGGGTCATAGCTTACGCCAGGGCCAGTACGAACCGTTTGTGGAGTAACTGCGCTTACCTGGAATCGGTCTCCCAAAGCAGTGGGAGTCCCATGGTTCCATTGAGTAACACGGACAACAAGGTCACCAGTACGGATTTCTGGGTACCAGCTCAATTGGACCTGAGGATTGTCTTTCCAGAATTGACCAGTACTTAAGTTAGAACGAATCTGTGGAGTGTCTGCGGCCAACATGTAGAGGTGATAGCAAACGTTCTTGAATCCACCACTGAAGGTAGTTCCATAGCAGCTCGAGCAGTAACTGTTACCAGTCTGGCGGTAAACACTGCTTACACGGCTTTGAACGCTGGTATTGGGCGTAGTTGGGTTAGGGCTATCTTGACATACTTGACAGTAGCCAACAAGTCCTAGGGCAGCATCTTCTGCACGCCAAAGTTGACGTACGATAACTTCTTCTCCAAACCATTGGAGGGCTTCATCGTGGAATCTCTGCTGGTTAGTCTGTGCCCAGATGTCTTTTTGCTT
>JGI26470J50227_1000292_pt1 | contig 21956 bp, 21 predicted proteins | sample FreactTroBogLake_FD_50227 | JGI IMG/M metagenome (IMG submission 50227) | reverse complement strand
GGCGGGGCGGGGCAGGAGTGGGGAGTCAAATTCGCCGCGGTCGGTTGCACGAGCCATCCGGCCCTCGGGAGGGGGACCTGGGCTACCGGGCCCGCCCAGGTGATCAATTATGTCGCGGCCCACGACAACCACACCTTGTCGGACAAGCTGGCCCATACCAACCCCGATCAGTCGGAGGACGAACGGGCCTCGATGGCGAAACTCGCCCACGGCGCAGTTTTCCTTTCCCAGGGGATTCCTTTCCTGCACGCCGGAGAAGAATTCCTGCGGACGAAGCAGGGGGTCGAAAACAGTTACAACTCCCCTGATGCCATCAACGGTCTGGATTGGAACGCCTTGGGGCGGCACCGCGATTTTGTCGCCTACATCCGCGGCCTCGTCGCGCTCCGCCGCGCCCGGGGAGACTTGAGGCTGAGGGATGCGGCTTCGGTGTCGTCCCTGGTCTCTTTTCCCGAACTTCTGGAAGCAAACATGGTCGCCTGGTGGATCGGCAAGCGGCTCTACGTGGTCCTCAACGCCCATCCCCGGTCCAGGGATGTTCACCTTCCCCAAGGAGACTGGACGATCTTGGCCGACGCCGTCGGCGCCGGAACGCAACCGCGTGGAAAGCCCACCAACCAGATGGTGGTGTTGCCTGGTCGGAGCCTGATGGTACTTGCCAACGAAAGCGCCCCGACATGAAGGGCTGTTGACATCCGCTTTTTTTCCTGTATTCTGCTAAAGACTGTTGATTGGAGGTAACATGGCGATCATTATCGGACTGATTTTCCTGGTTCTTTCGGTTTGGGCCGTCTTGCCCTTTCCCTTTCCCATGGGCCTCAATTGGGGCTCAGAGGTTCTGACCGTCCTTCAGGGCGGACTCCCCATTTTGGGACTCTTCATCGGGCTCATCGCCGTCTTCATCGGCATCGCCGACATGAAGGACAAGGCCGAAGCCAAGAAAGAAGAGGAAGCTGAAAAGGCCAAAGCTGCTTCTCCTGAAGCCAAGTAAGCACGGGATTGCCCTTGACGGGGTGGGTTGATCCATGCAATCCTGTCTCACCCCGTTACGTACCTTGCACATTGTTTGAGAGAAGTGAGAAAACGCAGACATGAAGACGATTTTTGTAAAGCCTGCCGATGTGGTCCGAAAGTGGCACATCATCGACGCCGAGGGCCAGATTCTTGGTCGGATCGCGACCAAGGTGGCAATGGTCCTCCGCGGCAAGAACAAGCCCCTGTACACTCCGCACCAGGAAGTCGGTGACTACGTCATCGTGATCAACGCTTCCAAGATCAAGGTGACCGGCGGGAAAGAGTTCAAGAAGATTTACTACCACCACACCAACCACATTGGCGGAATCAAAGGCGAAAGCTATCAGTCCTTGATCAAGCGCCGCCCCGGTCGGCCGCTCGAATTGGCGATCAAGGGCATGCTCCCCCACACGCCGCTTGGTTACCAGCTGTTCACCAACGTCAAGATCTACGGTGGAGATCGCCACCCCCACGCCGCTCAGCAGCCCCAGGCTCTGAGCCTCTGATCCAGGAGCACCCCATGGCAGAAAAAACCATCAACGGAACAGGTCGGCGCAAGACGGCTGTCGCCCGAGTCTATGTGAAGAAGGGCAAGGGCGTGATTACGATCAACGACCGCACCCTCGAAAATTACTTTCCCTACGCCATCCAGCAGGTGACCGTCAAGTCTCCGCTCGTGATCCTTGACGCCGAAGGGAAGTGGGACATCAACGTGACCATCGCCGGTGGTGGGTACAATGCCCAGGCCGAGGCGATTCGACACGGGATCTCTCGTGCTTTCGACATCATTGATCCCTTGAACCGGCCTCCGCTCAAGGCGAACGGTTTCCTCACCCGGGACTCCCGGATGGTCGAACGGAAAAAGTACGGTCAAGCCAAGGCCCGCAAGCGGTTCCAGTTCTCGAAGCGATAATCGGCTCGAGAAGGACTCTTTCGAAAAACCGCCCGTTGGGGCGGTTTTTTTATTCGGGATGGCCTGCATTTTCTCGGCGTTGACAGGGTTAGCAGCAGTGGCTATTCTTTTCCCACGGAGGACCTGAGACGATGGCTACCACGCAGAAGCAACGGGTCTTTTCCGCACTGGAAGTCGCAAAAATCTGTGGTGTGGTCAACCAAACCGTCATCAATTGGATTCGGGCCGGGCATCTGAAGGCTTCGGTTACCCCGGGTGGTCAGTTTCGAATTTACCCTGAAGACCTCAAGGCCTTCCTCGAGTCCAAGGGGATGCGGGTGACCGAGGAACTGCAGGGCCTGGTTTCCTCCTCGGCCGAGACGCTTCTGGTGGTCGAGGACGACACGGTGTTCAACGACTTGCTGAGGGCTCAGCTCCAAAGGGCGTTCCCGGATGCCAAGATTTGGGGCGCCTACGACGGCTTCGATGCCGGGTCGATGCTGGGCGTTTACAAGCCGCGGGTGGTGGTCCTTGATTTGAACCTTCCGGGGGTCAATGGTCAGGAGCTTTGCCGGCGGATCAAACAGGAACCCGGTTTTGACAACCCTCTGGTCATCGGGATCACCGCTGCAAACGATCCCGGCCTCGAGGATGAATTGCGGGCCTTAGGTGCGGATGCCTTTTTCCGGAAGCCGTTTGATCATGAGACTCTTGTGAAATTAATCCGCGAAAGCGTGAAGTGGTAGGGAGGTCATGTTGGAAAGTTCCAGCGACTACATCTTGATCGTTGAGGATGAAGATTCGATTCGAATTCCCCTGAAGGATTACCTGACCAGGGTCGGATTCTCCGTTCTTGTGGCCTCGGATGGAGTCGGCGCGATCAAGCACATCCTGGACCACCACATCGCCGCCATCATCACCGACTACCGCATGGACATCCTCGGGGGCGACTACTGGGTTCGTTTTCTCGCTCGGTTCTGCCCGACGCAGAAGGTGCTTCTCACCAGCGGGTTCTTGAAATCGGATTTGCCGCTTCCCTTCGAAGTGCTGACGAAACCCTATTCCTTCATGGAACTCGAGACCAAACTCCGCGAACTGTTGGGCTAGTCCTGCGGGAGGTCCAGGATCTCCATCGGGATCGGGGTGATCAGCTTCACCAGTTCATCGAAAACAAAGTCCACATCCAGGACCCCGAAGAGCTTTCCTGTGTCGTCGAAAAGCGGATGCGCCGAGGTCAGAATCAGGCGGTTCGTATATTTGGAGAAAAACAGGTCCGAATCGTAGGCCTGGTGGGTTTCCAGAACCTTCACGAACCAGTCGTGCTTTCTGAAATCCTTGGTCAGGAGGTTTCGGAACAGCGCCTTTTCCCCCCTCTGGGTGTACACCTGGCTGATCCGACGTCCTTCTAGATTGGTCACGGCCAAGAGTTGGATCGATCCTTCGCGGGTGACGGTCTCGTGAAGTTTTCCCTCCATTTTTTCAAAATCGAGGCTGCGGATGTCTTCGTCTGCCGAAAGGCTCTCTGCCAACTGGTGCGCGATCCTCATGGCCTCGGCCTTCACCTTCTCGAATTCGCTGACAAAGAGGCTGGGCAGAAACCGCCTGGTCTGGGCCATCATCTCTTCGGGGCTGATCGAGGTGGTCCTTCCATTGGCGTATTCTTCCATGACCCAGGCGTAGATGTGTTTGATTCCCCCGAGGCGTTTGCTCACGGGCTCCTTGGCCTTGGACCGGATTTCGGGAAGGTTCTCGTTGATCCACTGGGCGATCCCCGCGACGCCCGCCTTATCGGTCACCTGGACCATCAAGGGGCGGTTCAGCAACGCTTCGGTGTCGAAAATGTTGTAGATCTCGGGGTTCTTCATGATGCCGTCGGCGTGGATTCCTGCCCGGGTGGTGTTGAACTCGCTTCCGACGAACGGGTAGTTCGGTGGGATGTTCGCCTGGATTTCATCGCGGAAATAGTCGGCGATTTCGGTGATGACCCGGGTGTCGAGGCCGTCGGAGGATCCCTTGAGGGCGATGTATTCCATGATCGCGCCTTCCAGCGGAGGATTTCCCGTCCTCTCCCCGAACCCGAGGAGGCTGGCGTTGAGGCTGCTACAGCCGTACAACCACGCCGTAACGGCGTTCACGTGGACCTTGTGGAAGTCGTTGTGCCCATGCCACTCGAGCCATTCAGAAGGGTAGCCGAGTTCCTGGCTGAAGGCGTGGACGAGTTTGGGAACGCTTCGCGGCAACACGGCGCCGGGGTAGGTCACGCCGAAACCCATCGTGTCGCAGAGGCGGATCTTGATGGGGATCTTGGCCTGCTGGGCGAGGGCCAGGATCTGTTCGGCGAACGGGAGAACAAACCCATGGAGGTCGGCACGGGTGACGTCCTCAAAATGACACCGTGGCATGATTCCGGCTTCCAGGGCATCCTTGACGATGCCGAGGTATTGGTCCGCGATCTTGGCCCGCGTTTTTTTGAGCTTGAGGAAGATGTGGTAGTCGCTGACGCTGGTCAGGATGCCGGTTTCCTTCAGCCCCAAACCCTTCACCAATTTGAGGTCTTCACTGTCGGCCCGGATCCAGCCTGTGATTTCGGGATAGCGGAAGTTTTTTTCTTGACAGAGCTCCAGGGCCTTTTGGTCCCGCTTGGAATAGAGGAAGAATTCAGATTGCCGAATCACGCCCTGGTCGCCGCCCAGCCGATTCAAGTAGGTGAAAATCTGCACGATCTGCTCGGGGGTATAGGGAGGCCTGGATTGCTGGCCGTCCCGGAAGGTGGTGTCGGTGATCCAGATTTCATGAGGCGGATGGGGGATGACATCGTGGCCGTCGAACAGGATCCGGGGGACGGCGTTGTAAGGAAACTGGTCGCGGTACAGCTCCGGTTCCTCTCGGTCGACCAGCGGAAAGGTCGGTTTGGTCCTCAAAGGAGAAAAGGGGCTGTGCACGGATGGTCCTCCTCGGTTCGTCTCCCTCCATTTTTCGGAAGGAAGGGGAGGGGATCAAGGGGGCGAGGACGGCAAACTGACAAATTCCTGGGGATTCTGAGCGATTCACCGCCGAGTTGAAGAAGAGTCAATACTTTCCGGTGCCGTAGACGACCTCGATCACAAGGCTCACTCGCTTGGTCCCCTGGGGTTGCCGGGACGAATTGTAGGTTTGGAACATCAGCGGGTATTGGGTACCGTTGTCCCCATAGACGTACTGAATGCCCCCGCTTAGGCCCAGTTGCGTCCAAGGATAGAGGGTGAAGTATGGCTTCACCCAGCCAGAACCGTCGGAAAAATTGGATTGGGCCAAGGTGCTGAACTCAAGCTTGCTGTTGGCGATCTTCGCGATGTCGAAGAAAAAGGTCGCGTTGTGGATGCCCGGGAAAAGAATGCTACTGGAGCTGAAACTCTGGCTGGAGCTGTTTTGCGCGGTGCCGGGAAGGAACTGGTTGGCCAACGTCGCCAAGTAGGTTCCATAGGCCCGGGAGGCAGCATTTTTGTCAGAGGAACCGAAGGGGTTGTAGAGGTACTCGCCCCGTAGGCTGAAGTTGTACTCGGCGTTTGAGTAATTGAACCCGGCGGTTCCGGTGTAGTAGGCGGTGTTGGACCAAGACGAAAGCGATTGGTAAGTGGTGTAGGTGCCGGAACCAGGAGGGAAGGCAGCCGTTCCCGTGCCCTGAAGGCTGTCGGAACCCTGGCTGATGATGGCTTCGGTGAAGACGTCGATCGTCCCGTTGACGGGAAGGTTGAGGAAACCCAGACCCGAGTTGATGGTGGCCACGGCCTTGGGCGCGGTGTCCTTTTGGTAGAACCCTCCCAGGCTGAATTGGGCCTCTCCCACCAGAATGTCGCCTTGGAGAGCGTACCCCAGGTTTCCCAAAGCGGGGGTTTGGTTTGAAAAATAGGAATCTCGGGCCAGAGCGAACCCCGTGAGGTTGGCCTTGAGGTTGGGAAAAGGAATCGTGGCCTTCAATGCCACCGGCCCCTCCCTTTGGAGCGTCGGGTTCGTGACGTCAATGGAGGTCAGACTGATCACGTCGGCGACGCTGTAGAAGTAGGAGACGCCCCAACTCGCCGACTGTTTGCCAAAGCGCAGGTAGAGAAAGTCATCGACCGTCACATCGGTGAAGAGTTCCCAAACTTTGACGTTCGGGACCGTGATGGAGGTGGAGGTGGTCGTAACCCCCGCCGGAGAATTCGTGTAGAGGGATCCTGCCGGGTTGTACGTCGCCGAGGAGAGGGTCGAGGTCGTCGTGCTGAACGGGTACCCGGCCTGGAGCGAGAACCTCACACGGAAGTCCTTGTCGGGGCGGCTGTCGAGGAAGGCCGTCGTGAGCAGGTTGTAGGACAGCCCGTCGTTCCACGTGGCCGCCGGATCGCCGGGATTGCCACCCACCCAGCCAGGGTTCCAGGTGGCGTTGGACTGGATCGTTCCTCCCCATTGGGGCCCCGCCGTCTGCTCGCTGAACTGTTTGGTTGGGTCGGCGGTGTTCGGGGGCGGGGTGGTCACCGTAACGGAGTCGGCACCAAAGAAATCGTTCTCGGCGTCGGATTGAGCCCAGGCCAACACCGGCATCAGCAGGAGAATGACCGCAGTGAGGAAGGCAGCAGTTCGTTTCATGGTGTGTCCTTTTCGATCAGTTGTTCACTTTCTCGAGGTACGCCTGGGTGAAGACCACGTCGGGCAAGGTGGCCATCGAGGGGTTTTCCAGGATCAGGTCGGTGACCTCTCCTTTCTTGAGGTTGTCCTCGAAACGCATCCGGGTGGCCAGGAACTTGCCGTCGATGTTGACGTACTTGCCGTAGAGGCTGGTCCGCATCAACCTGTCGGAAAGCGAGTAGTCCTCCGATTTCAGAAGGAGGTTCGTCGACACCTCGACCCAAACTTTCCGTTTCGGGTAAGTCACGTCGTTGGTCTTGGCCTTCACCGTCAGCACCCAAGTGTCCTTGGCTTGAAGTTTCTCGCGGCCGGATTCGACGATGTTGTAGTCGGTGGCCAGGGACGAAGCCTGGAAATCGCTGTTTTTCGCGTTGGAATCCTGGAAGTTCCCCGAACCCGTCAGTTTGCTGAACTTGCGGCTCTCCGGGTCGTAGAAGATGATGTTTGTGTCGATCTTCAGGTAGCCTTGGCCCTTGTTCACCTCGGGTTTTAGGATGAGGATCATGAACTTGTTCGAGGAGTCCCGGCGGAAATACTGGGCCTGCATGATGTTGTCGTTCTCACCTGGCTTCTTGCTCTGGATCGTCACCTTCGCTGACGCGTCGCCCTTGAAGTTGGTCTGTTCGTCGATCTTGGCAAGGATGGCATGGAAATCGGGGTCTTCGGCCATCGCCATGCCGGTGAGGGCCACGGCGGCGGTCAAGGTCAGGAAAAGTCTTTTCATCATTCTCTCCTTTGAGACATGAGATCAGTTGGTGGTCCGCAGGGCTTCCGCGGGGGTGAGCAGACCCGCTTTCCGGGCCGGGAAGAAGGCAGCGACGGCGGTGAGGGCGGTGACGGCGACGAGGTTGATCAAGAACCAGAGAAAGTTCACGAAGAGCTGGAGTTTGTTGTCCTTGAGCAGGATGTTGAAATCCTTCCACGACGAAAGGTCAACGAACGAGAGGCCGAACAGGACGACGACGCCGAGGACGAACCCCGCTAGAATTCCCGCGATCGCCAGGAAGACGGCCTCGAAGAGGAAGAGGTTCCGGATCTGGGGCCTCTGCATGCCCAGCGCGCGGAGCGTGCCGATCTCCCGGGTGCGCTCGTAGACCACCATGCGGTAGGTGTTCGTGATGCCGACCATGATGACGATGAAAAGCACCATCAAGATGGCGAAGGCGATGCCGTTCAGCGCCCCGAAGATGCCCTTCAGGAAGCTGAGGATGTCGTTGAGGGTGAACAACGCGTACTTCGTCCCCGTCCAGGTCTGATCGCGGAACAGCGTCTGGAGGTCTTGGGGGGTGCCCCGGACCCAGAGTGGAAGTTTCTCCGTCTCGAGGGCCTTGTACAACGCCGCGCCCCAGAGGTCTGCCGACGAAACGTCGTCCAGGAACAGTCCGAAGTTCGTGTACTCGCCGGGGGCCATGTCCCGGAGCTTGTTGACGATGCCGATGTCGGCGTAGGCACCGGCCAGGCTGGCCGCGAGGCCGGGGTCCTTGTAGATCGCGCCGACGGTGAAATCGAGAACGTTTTGCTGCCCGGTTTGGGTCTGGGTCTGCACCGCCAGCCTGTCGTTGAGTTTGACCCCCAGCTTCTTCGCCGTCCCCTCGGCGATGAGGATCTTGTCGCTTCCGGTGAAATGGTCGAGGCTGCCCTGGACGATCACGATGCGGTCATGGATGTAGCTGCCGGGCCCCAGATCGAGGCCTGTCAAACCCTGGTATTGGGTGCCGAAGTCTGAAACGATCGCGGCCTGTGGCACGGTGGTCGTTTTGGCGATCGACTTCACGGGGATTTTGAGGTCGCGGACCGCTTTTTCAAGGAGGGCGGTGTCCTTCATCGAGAGGATGATCCGTCCCTTGTCGGTCTTTTCGATGCCCCGGATGAAGATGTGCCCCGGGACGAGGTTCGAGATGTTCGCCTCGAGGGAGGTGATCAGGCTCCCCGACAACCCGTTGACCACGGTGATGACGAGGATGCCGAAGGCGATCGCGCCGCCCAGAAGGACAGAGCGGCGTTTTTGTCGGGCCAGGTTTTTCAAGGCCATGGAGGAGACGGACATAGGGACTCCTATTCTGTGGTGATCGCCTTGAGGGGCGACACCTTGAGCGCGATCGAAACGGGGTAGACCCAGCTGACCAGACCGATGAAGAACGTGTAGAGCAGGGCCAATCCCATCTGATTCAGGCTGAGATTGGGTTTGAGGTGGGCCGAACCGAACAGGATCTGGAGAAAGTCGTTGTCGATTTTGATGCCGATCCAGTTGATGATCAAGACGCCGAACGAGCCCAGGACGATGCCTACCAAGCCGAAAAAGCCGGCGAGGAGCAGGGTCTCGGCGATGAAGAGCCTTCGGATGAAGGGCTTTTGGGCACCGAGGGCCCGCATCGTGCCGATTTCGCTCGTCCGCTCCATCACCGAGATGACCAAGGTGTTGATGATGATGATGACCGCGACGATGGCCAGAATGATGATGACGATGTTGAAGATGATCTGGGCCACGTCGGTCAAGGCAGCCGTGGTCCCGGCCGCTTGCTTCCAGCCGACCGCTTTCACAGGAAGGCCGTCGGCGGCGAAGCCGCGGTTCAACGCCGCGATCGTCCCCGGAACGTCCGAACCCGGCTTGAGCCGAACCAGGAGGTTGTGCCACGAACCGTTGTCGATGGTCTGAAGGCTGTTGCGCACCGTCTTGTCACCCAGGATGTTGTTGAGATCAACTTTCGGGGTGATTTTCGCCGTGGTGACCGTGCTTTCGGTGAAGAAATCGTCGGACGAGGCGTTGAGGGTCTGCTGGGTCGCGGCGTCGACCTTGACCTCGTCCTTGGAACCGACGGTCATCGCGTCCAGGGCCCGCATCGTCTGCACGTCGAGGAAGCTGACCACCTCGAGGGCCTGCGTGGGGACCACGTATTCGTAAATGCCGACCAGCGGCACCGCGCGGACCTTCAGGCCCTTGTTGCTGAACGCGTTGAGCAGGATTTCGTCCCCGAGCTTGAGGACGGCCTTGTTGTCCTTGGCGATCTGGCCGATGCGTTTGCGGCTCATCATGATGCCGGTCTCGCCGTTCCTCAGCATCCGTCCCTCGAGGATGTTGATGCTGTGGAAGGTCTGGAAATAACTGTCGGGCTCGATGCCGAACAGGAGGCTGAAGGCCTGGCCCTTTTCCTCGAGGTTGAGGAACCCGAACCCCGTGACCTGGCTGGTGAACGAGGCCCGCTGGGGAAGCTTGCGAACCGTTTCAAGAACCTTGTCGTACTTCTGGATCACCGGCGTCGGATCCTGGTTCCCTCCGAAGGCGATCTCGTCGGAGCCGAACAGCGAGAACTTCTTGTCGCTTTGGGCCTGGATCATGACGTCGCCGGTGAAGTTCTCCGAGTACCCGCGCTTCACGCCCTGGGACGCCGATTCGAACAGCGAATTGCCGATGAACGTGAGCGTGATTCCCAGCGTGATGAGGGCGCCGACGATCAGCGTCTTGACCTTGTGCTGGGTGAGGTTCCGCAGGGCGATCTTGAGGATGGTGCCCATACTACGCCTTGTAGTTCTCGGTGACCAGACCATCCTTGAGTCGGATGATATGGTCGGCGAGCTCGACGATCTTGGCGTCGTGGGTGCTGAAGATGAAGGTGGTTTTCAGGTCGCGGTTGACCTTCTTCATCAGCTGCAGGATGGCGTCGCCGGTGGCCGAGTCGAGGTTGGCGGTGGGTTCGTCGGCCAGGACGATCACCGGTTTGGTGACCAGCGCTCGGGCGATGGCCACCCGCTGGCGCTGACCGCCGGAGAGCTCGTTGGGGCGGTTGCGCTGGCGGTCGGCTAGGCCGACCTCCTCGATGAGGAAGTCTACGTAGTCCCGGCGCTCCTTGGTCATCTTGCTGTTTTTGCCCAGAAGCAGGGGGAACTCGATGTTCTCGCGGGTGGTGAGCACGGGGATGAGGTTGAACGACTGGAAGATGAAACCGATGGTCTCGTGGCGTAGCCGGGTGATCTCGCGGTCCTTGAGCTTGCTCACAGGTTGACCCTGGATGAAGACCTCNCCGTCGGTGGGGGTGTCGATCAGGCCGATCATGTTGAGGATGGTGGATTTACCGCTGCCGGAAGGCCCGGCGATGGAGATGAAGTCTCCCTGTTCGATCTCGAACGAGACACCCTTGACGGCTTCGACGGTGGTCTTGCCCAGGGCGTAGAACTTCTTGGCAGATTGAACTTCGACAATGCTCAAAGTTATTCTCCTTTTTTCACATTTCAAGCCCGGGAAAACTCTCGCGACGGATTCCTTTCGCGGCTCGATGGCGACAAATATAACACCACGGACAAGAATAAGGGATACCTCGGCAAGATGACAAAAAGTTCATGTTTGACGAAATGACTCGCTTTTCTCGGGGAAAAGTTCTTGCTGGGTCGTTTTGACACAACGATCGAAGAGGGGGTCGGCGGCCCGGCAGGAACGACCCAGAAAAAACTTTTGAAAAACCTTCTTCGGGTCGTCCCGGGTAGTCCAAAGGGGTTTCCCAGCCACCGAAGGATTTGTATATTATCCAACGGTTTAGCGAAAGCACCGGAGGAAGTACAGTGTCGGATCAGGAAACGGAAAACAGACAACCCGATGAGGCGCCCGAACAGGCCGCCGCGGTGGATCTGTCACCCGACCTCGAGGCCCTTCAGACTGCGGTCGCGGCCTTGACGGTGGAGCGGGACGAGCTCAAGGATCAAATGTTGCGCAAGGCAGCCGACTTTGACAATTACAGGAAACGGATGCTGAAGGAAAAGGAAGAGGCGCGCCAGTACGCGAACGCCACTCTCCTGGAAGACCTCTGTCAGGTGCTCGATGACTTCGAGCGCGCCATCCGTTCCAGCGAAGGGACCAAGGATTACGACTCGTTCCACGCCGGAATCGTCATGATCGAAGGCCAGTTTGCCTCGATGCTCGAACGCAAATACAACCTCAAACGACTCGAGGCCGTTGGCCGGCCCTTCAGTCCCGACCACCACGAAGCGATCGCCATGGAACCCGCCCAGGAAGGCAAGGAAGTGGTGGTGGTCGAGGAATATCAGAAGGGCTACCAGCTCCACGACAGGGTGATCCGCACCGCGAAGGTCAAAGTCGGTCACCTCAAAAACAACGAAACCAAGGAAGGAGAATAATTATGGGCAGAATCATCGGCATCGACCTCGGAACGACGAACTCATGCGTGTCGGTCATGGAGGCGGGCGCTCCCGTCGTCATCGCCAACTCCGAAGGAACCAGGACGACCCCGTCCATCGTCGGGTTCACGAACAAGGAAGACCGCCTGGTCGGCCAGCCGGCCAAGAACCAGATGATCACGAACGCCTCGAACACCGTGTACTCGATCAAACGCTTCATGGGCCGTCATTTCAGCGAAGTGTCCGAAGAGATGAAACTCGTCCCGTACAAGGTTCTCGAGGGTCCCGGCGGCGACGTCCGGGTCGACATCGGTGGAAAGCAGATGTCTCCCCCTGAGATTTCGGCCGCCATCCTCCAGAAGATGAAGAAGACCGCCGAGGACTACCTGGGCGAAACCGTCACCGAAGCCGTCATCACCGTTCCCGCGTACTTCAACGACGCCCAGCGCCAGGCCACCAAGGACGCCGGCCGGATCGCCGGCCTCGAGGTGAAGCGCATCGTCAACGAGCCCACCGCAGCCGCCCTGGCCTACGGGTTCGGCAAGGCCCACAAGGACCAGAAGATCGCCGTGTACGACCTCGGCGGCGGAACGTTCGACATCTCGATCCTGGAACTGGGCGACGGCGTGTTCGAGGTCAAGTCGACGAACGGTGACACCCACCTCGGCGGCGACAACTTCGACCAGCGGATCACCGACTGGCTGATCACCCAGTTCAAGAAGGACATGGGAATCGACCTCGGCAACGACAAGATGGCGCTCCAGCGCCTTCGCGAGGCTGCCGAAAAGGCCAAGAAAGAGTTGTCGACGTTGGCCCAGACCGACATCAACCTGCCGTTCATCACCGCCGACGCCAGTGGCCCCAAGCACCTTCAGTACAACCTGACCCGGGCCCAGTTCGAGCAGTTGTGCGACGACCTGATCCAGAAAACCAGGATTCCCTGCGAGAAGGCCCTCGCCGACGCCGGGCTCAAGCCCGAGGACCTCGATGAAGTCATCCTCGTCGGTGGTTCGACCCGAATCCCCGCCGTTCAGGACATCGTCAAGCAGATCTTCCGCAAGGAACCCAACAAGGGCGTGAATCCCGACGAGGTCGTGGCCGTGGGCGCCGCGATCCAGGGTGGCATCTTGGGCGGCGACGTCAAGGACGTTCTCCTCCTCGACGTGACCCCGCTGTCGCTCGGCATCGAGACCTTGGGCGGCGTTTCGACGCGGCTCATCGAGCGGAACACCACCATCCCCACCCGGAAGAGCCAGGTGTTCAGCACCGCGGCCGACAACCAGAACGCGGTGTCGATCCACGTTCTGCAGGGCGAGCGCGAAATGGCCAGCCAGAACCGCACCCTGGGGCGGTTTGACTTGGCCGACATTCCTCCGGCTCCCCGGGGCGTCCCCCAGATCGAGGTCACGTTCGACATCGACGCCAACGGCATCGTCCATGTGTCGGCCAAGGACTTGGGCACCGGCAAGGAACAGAAGATCCGCATCGAGTCGAGCTCGGGTCTCAACGAGGACGAGATCAAGAAGATGGTCCGGGACGCCGAGGCTCACGCCGCCGAAGACAAGGCCTTCAAGGAGAAGATCGAAGCCAGGAACCAGGCCGACGGCCTGATCTTCAGCCTCGAGAAGCTCATTAAAGAAAGCGGCGACAAGGTGAACAAGGACGACAAGGAAAAGGTCGAAGCCGCCATCGCCGACCTCAAGGCGGTGTTGGACACCGGTGACGTCGAGACCATCAAGGCCAAGACAGAGGCCCTCAACCAGGCCAGCCACAAGATGAGCGAAGACCTTTACAAGGCCCAAACCCCCGGTGGCCAATCCGGCCCCCAACCCGGCGCGGGACCTCAAGGCGACCCCCAAGGCGGATCCGGCGGACCGAGCATGAAAAATGCCGAAGACGCGGACTACACCGTCGTCGACGACGAAGAGAAAAAGAAGTAATTTGCCAGGGGAGTTCCCGCGGAGGCCCTGACTCCGTCGTGACGCTCTCAAGCCAAATTGGCGGCTGACACCGACGCAAATCGGTGTTAGCCGTTTGAGAGCGGTTTTCGTGGGCCCTCGAGAAACGCGGGGCCTGTACTGAATCCGCCCTGAGGACCAGCCCGTGTTTGAGGCTGGCGCAACGTAGATTGATTGCAGTTGCAAAAGGCTTTGGGCCGTCGCGAGGAGACGGTTTGGCGAGGCGAGTCGCGTGTGAGAAGCGGAGCATCGGACCATCCCGTGGGTGGTCGGAAAGCACGCCGAGGTGGGAGCCGTTCCGAAGGACGGTGTGCCTTGGTTTCCGTTCGAACCCCGACGAACCGAAGACAAACCGGCCCGCGGCAGGCACAGAGCCTTTTGCCTAGAGAGGGAAAAGTGGCGAAACGGGACTATTACGAGGTGCTTGGAATTGAGAAGGGCGCTTCCTCAGATGAAGTGAAGAAAGCCTATCGTAAGCTGGCCATCCAGTTTCACCCTGACAAGAACCCCGGGGACCATTCTTCCGAGGAGAAGTTCAAGGAAGCCACCGAGGCCTACGAAGTTCTCAGTGACCAAGAAAAACGCGGCCGGTACGACCAGTTCGGGTTCGCCGGTATCGACCCTCAGGCCGGGGGCGGGTTCGGCGGTGCGGCCGCCCGGGACTTCGAGGACCTGTTCGGCGGAGGAGCCTTCGGGGACATTTTTGGCTCGTTCTTTGGAGGCGGAGGGCGCCGGGGCGACAGTACCCCCCGGGGGAGCGACCTTCGGCTCGACGTCGAGGTTGACTTCCACGATGCCGTCTTCGGTTCCAAGATCGACCTCAGTTACGCCCGGTCGGCCTCGTGTTCGGTTTGTGACGGATCGGGGGCCGAGGCCGGTTCCAAGAGGAAGGTCTGCCCGACCTGCCAGGGGGCGGGTCAAGTGCGGCGTTCCAGCGGCTTCTTCAGCATCGCCCAGACTTGCCCTTCCTGCGCCGGGGAAGGCCACATTATCGACAAGCCGTGCAAGGCTTGTCGGGGCTCAGGTACCGAGCGCAAGAGTCAGAAAGTGAAAGTCACCATCCCTCCGGGAATCGAGAACGGCAAGCGGATCCGGCTCGAAGGCCAGGGTGACGCGGCTCCCCACGGTGGCATCACCGGCGACCTTTACGTTTACATCCACGTGAAGGAACACGAGTCCTTCGAGCGCAACGGCAACGACCTCTATTGCCTCGTCCCCATCGGAATGACCCAGGCCGCCCTGGGCGCGGAGATCAGCGTCAGCACCTTGGACGGCAAGACCATCAAGTTGAAGATTCCGGCGGGAACTCAGACCGGGAAGCTGTTCCGGATCAAAGACGCCGGCGTCCCTGTGCTTCAGGCTCCCACCCGCCGGGGCGACCTGTTCATCAAGGTCCATGTCGAGGTGCCCACGAACCTCAACGGGAAGGCCAAGGACCTTCTGGCCCAACTCGCGACCATCATCGGTGAGAACGAGGCACCCAGGCCGGTGAAGCTGTCCAGCATCGAGTAGACGCTGTCTTCGGGGCTCATGAGGCGTCAAGAAGACGCAGTGTTTCAAATTGACACATCGAAAGGTGACGAAAGTTTCCCTCTGACACAATCACTGTCTTCGAGACGCCACGCCTGACCTCGCCCTTGTGTAATTTATTTAGCCATAAGTAAATAATAGAAATGGCACACCTTTTGCAGAGTTACTACTGAACAAAAGGAGGTGCCACAATGGCCATCATTAAGTGGAAACGGGCTTCCTATCCGGAAGCCACCAACGAGCTCGACTCGTTGAATGCTCTCGAAAGGTTCCAGGACGATTGGGACCGGATCTTTGGTTGGTCAAGATTTCCCGAGGCCTCGGGACTCTTCGACCGCAGCGTCTCTCCTTCCATCGACGTCGTCGAAACGGAACAGGATGTGACGCTCTGGGCCGACATTCCCGGGCTGGAGAAGAAAGACCTGGAGCTTTCCCTCGCCGCGAATGTATTGACCCTGAAGGGCGAGAAGAAGGCCCCTGCCAAGGGAGAAAAAGACAAGAACCAAGTGTACCGCGACGAAACTTGGGCGGGGAGCTTTCACCGCTCTCTGTCGCTTCCCGATTCGGTGGACCCGGACCAGGTCACGGCGGAGTTCCGCGACGGGGTTCTTCGGGTCGTGGTCGCCAAGAAGGCCGAGCTCAAGCCTCGGCAGATTCCGGTTGTGGTCCGGTGAAGAGGAGGAAAAGCATGAAAGACGTGGCAAAAAGGGAAGAGAACCGCAGGTCCCTCGTTCCGGCTTCCCGGGTGCTCGAGGACAGCGGCAAGGTTCAGGTAAGGCTTGAGATGCCCGGAGTCTCCCGGGAAGACCTGGAAATCCGGGTCGAAGGGTCGGAGCTGACGGTCGTCGGGAAACGCCAAGACGCGGAAACCCACGGCACGTGGTTGCTTCGGGAACGCCGCCGCGGCGATTTCCACAAGACCTTCTCGGTGGACACCAGCATCGATCTGGACAAGATCGACGCCGAGCTGACCAACGGGATTCTGACGCTGACGCTTCCGATGAAAGAAGCCGCCAAACCGCGTCGGGTCGAAATCCGTTCGGCCTGAACGAAGGCGCCCTTCGGGGCGCCTTTTTTATGCCTCCAGGGTGTACGCGTCGACGACAAAGTCGACGATCCGGTCCACAGGCCACGAGACGTCGACGGTCAAAGCGTCGACGGGATCCTCCAGGATCGAGAATTGGCTTTTGAGCATGTCGGCCTTCATGAAGTGCCCCTGTCGCTCCTGCATGCGCTTCAGGAGCATTTCATAACTTCCCTTTAGGTGGACAAACTTGACCCCGGGGGTGACCCGAAGCCGTTGGCGGTACGATTCCTTGAGGGCCGAACAGGCCAGCACCACGGGCTTGGGGGAGTCCATCCTGTCCCTGAGCATTCCCGCCAGGATGTCGAGCCATCCGGCCCTATCCTCGTCGGTAAGTGGAATGCCGCGGCTCATCTTTTCCACGTTGGCCGCGGGGTGAAACGGGTCGGCGTCGATGAACTCGCCCCCGGTTCGCCGGGCCAACTCCTCGGCGACTGTCGATTTTCCACAGCCCGAAACCCCCATCACGACGACGATCATGGTTGGTTCTCCTTCAATCGGTAGAGTTGTTCTCCGGCTCGGTGGACGACCAGCAGGTCGGGGTCCCGGGTGGCTTCGGCTTCCCAGGAGGGAACGTCGATGTCGCGCCAGTCGCGCCAGGAAAGGTTCAACGCCAGGCACTCGTCCCGGGGAATCGAAGTGGCCAGCGTGACGGTGATCCGGCAGGTTTCGACGCCGGTCGCAGCGTTGTAGGTGCCGGAGCCTCTCAGGTGGGTGGAATGCGCCAAGGTCCCCCAAGGCAACGACTTGAACTGGTCCCACTGTTGCACAAAGTAGTCGCGGCAGTGGTAACCGACCTGCGCGATCGTCTTCCCATGGACCGCGCTGATGTGGTGGATATGGGGAGCGTAGAGGATCACTTCACCGCCGTCGGCAACCACCGGTTCGAGTTTGTACATGCCCTTGGCCCCGACCCAGATCTCGTCGTACATGGTCGGAAGAAGCGAAAGGACCCGGCGGTAGGGCCTGTCGATCCACGTGATGTGGGTTTGGGCGGCGAGGTCCGCGGCCTTTCCCCAGGCTTCTTCGATGGGACCGAGGAACACGCCTTCGACGCCGTCGTGCTGGACCACGGCGCACAACGCCCGCCGCGGTCGGGGAATCATGGCGGAGGCCCGGTCGATGACTCGGCGCACCGGGGTGTCCTTGGTGCCGATCAGCGCGTAGCTGGTGACCAGGGCGCCGATCCAGTGGGTCACGTCGATGATGTCCTGGCCGGCGATGCCCGGGAAGAAGTACTTGTTTCCGCCCGAGATGCCCACCACCTCGTGGGGGAACACCGGCCCACAGACGAAAAGCTCGTCGTAGTCGAGGACACGCTTGTTGATCCGAACCGGAACGTCCATGGAGAGCATCCCCTGGCTCAGCGCGTGGATCTCAGAGGCCGGAATGGTGCCCAGGTGGGCGAGGGCCGATGGGTTCTGCCACTCGTGATTCAGAAACCCGATACCGGAAAAATCGCGGGCGCGCTCTCCGGGGGTGCAACCGAAGAGCTGGTCCATCTGCGCCTCGTCCAGGGGAGAATGCGTTCCCAGCGCCACCAAGAAATCAAGCCTGCTCACCCGGGGCCGGAGTGCCCGAACGATGAGGCGGAAGAATCGCGGCAACGGCATGGTCCGAGTCAGGTCGGGGACGAGCACGAGCACGCTCTTGCCATCGTAGGGGAACCGGGCCAAGCCCTCGAGGATGGTCTTTTCCAGCGCTGGCTCGGAAAGGAAGGGATGGCTCATCGCAACTCCTTCACACGCCGCCAAAGGCGCTGAACCCGCCGTCGACGGGCAACACCACCCCCGTGACGAACCGCGAAAGGTCAGACAACAAGTACAACGCGGTTCCTTGCAACTCGTCCACCTCGCCGAGGCGGGCCATGGGCGTGGCCGCGACGATCTTTCGGGCCCGGGGCGTGAGGCTCTGGTCGTCCCCGAGCAACAAGAACCTGTTCTGCTCGGTGAGGAAGAAACCCGGGGCCAGGGCGTTCACCCGGATGCCCACCGGTGCCAGGTGCACCGCGAGCCACTGGGTGAAGTTGTTCAGGGCTGCCTTCGACGCCGAGTACGCCGGAACCTTCGTCAACGCCCGAACCGCACTCATCGAAGAAATGTTGACGACCACGCCGCCTCGGTCGGCCATGTCGAGGGCGAACACCTGGGTCGGCAACAGCGTACCCAGAAAGTTGAGCTGGAACACGTCGGTGATGGCCGTCGAGTCGAGACCGAAAAACGACGACGCCAGGTCGTTGCGGTTGGTCGGGGTCAGCTGTTCTTGCTTGGTGGTGGCCGAAGGCTTGTTGCCCCCCGCGCCGTTGACCAGCAGGTCGATGAGCCCCCACCGCTCGTGGATCTCGGCGCGGGCGGCCTCGAGGGCGGCGCGGTCGAGCACATCGAAGCCCAGCCCGATCACCAGGCCGCCGGTCTGCTTCGCCAACTCCGCGGCGATGGTCTGGGCCTTCTTCCTGTCTCGGCCACCAACGACGACCTTGACCCCGGCTTCGGCGAGGGCTCGGGCCAAGGACCCGCCGATGACCCCGGTTCCACCGGTGACGACGGCCACTTTGCCCCGCAAATCTTGAAACGGATTGGAATTCATAACGTCCCTTGATGGCTTTCCCGTCCCACCCACTCCGGCTGGAATGGTTTGTCGTGGTCCTGGGGACCGGACCCCCAGGCCATGTCTTTCAGGGAGGTGACCATAGATAACGTTATCTATATAAAATTGAGGGACAGAACCTGTCAAGGACCCCCAGAGTCCTTGATCCTCGGGGACGGACTGGGTATTTTGATCCGATCATGGCCGAACCTGTGAAGACTCTCATCCTGGGCAACGGTGCCGCCGGGATCGAGGCCGCCCTCCAGCTCCGCAAGTACGACGAAGCTACCTCGATCACGATGCTAACCGAATCGCGGTGGCTCCACTACTTTCGGCCGAAGCTGGTCCATTTTTTGGCCGAGGAACAGTCCCCCGAGGGCCTGGTCGTCTACGACGAGGAATTCTACAAAACCAAGAGGATCTACAACGTTCTCGGCAGGAAGGCCGCCGCAGTCGACACGTCCAGCCGCCGGGTCACCGACGAGTACGGGGGAGTCTACGCCTACGACAGGTTGCTGATCGCCACGGGGTCTCGGCCCTTCGTTCCCTCCATCGAAGGGATCCAAAAAGACGGTGTGTTCACGCTGCGTTCGATCACCGACGCCCAGAAGATCCGACGGTACAGTGAGAAGGTCCACCAAACCGTGGTCATCGGCGGTGGCCTACTGGGTCTTGAAAACGCTTTCTCCCTCCAATCCTTGGGCAAAAAGGTCACCGTGGTCGAGTTTGCCCCCTGGCTGTTGCCTCGACAACTCGACGAAGCGGGAGGCAAACACCTCAAAAAGCTTCTCGAGGAAAAGGGGCTGACGTTCCTTCTGGGGGCTCAGGTCGAGCGCATTCTGGGCGGCGCCCACGTCGAAGGGGTTCAGCTCAAGGACGGCAGGTTCATCCCGTGCGGTGCCGTTTTGGTTTCCGCGGGAGTCCGGGGCGACATGGACTTCTTGATGGGAAGCCCCATCGCGGTCAACCGGGGCATCGTGGTCGACGACCGGATGCGGACGAACATCGAAGGCGTCTGGGCCGCCGGCGACGTAGCAGAGCACCGGGGTTTGACCTACGGGCTCTGGACGGTGGCCCGGGAACAGGGTCAAGTCGCGGGACTCGACATGGCAGGACAACCCACCGACTACCGCGGAAGCCTGCCGTCGAGCCTGCTCAAGATCACCGGGATCAACGTGTTTTCGATGGGTGACGTCAAGGCGAGTGGCGAAATCTTTGAAGCCCAGGACAACCTGGCCTACAAGAAGCTGGTGGTCGGTGAGGGCAACAAACCGCTTTCCGCCATGGTCGTCGGCGACAAGTCCGCCATCGGTACGGCGCAGAAAATCATGGGAGGGCGGGCTCCCACCGAGGACTTCAAGAAGCATCTGTAGCCCAGACCGCGCCCTTGGGCCGTTTGGAATTCAGTTTGACCTGAAAGTGTTGACGGGGGTAAGATAGCCCATGGCAATCCCCTTACCTGCCGTGTGGCCGTCTCTGGTGGAACTGTTTTCCCACTCGGCCGACCGGTACCCCGACCGGCCCTGCTTCACCATTTACGACGATGAGCGGCGCAGTCTGACCTATTCCGAAGCCCGAAGCAAAATTTCGACCATTGCGGCTACCTTGGCCCGGGCCGGCGTGGTGGCCGGCGACTGTGTGGCCCTGACCGGGGCCAACAGCCCGGAATGGGCGTTGGCTTGGGTTGGAATTCTGGCGGCCGGAGCCGTCGTGGTTCCGTTGGACCACCAGCTCAAACCCGAAGAGGCCCTTCGTCTGGCCCAAGCGGGGGACTGCGTCGCCTTCTTCGCCGACGCCGCCAAGTTTGAGTACTTCCGCAAGGAACTGAAAGGCTGCCGCGGTGCCTGGGGACTCGATCCCCTCCAGACCCCCACCGTGTTCTCCCTCGAACCCTCCACCGACGCCCTGGTATTCCGGTCATCGTCCGAATTGGCCGCCGTTCTGTTCACCAGCGGGACCACGGGCCAGCCCAAGGGTGTGATGCTCACCCACGCGAACCTGACCAGCGATTGCCTGCTGGCCCAGCAGTACATGGAACTGTACCCTTCGGACGTGTTCTACGCGTTGTTGCCTGTCCACCACAGCTACACGATGCTGGCCGTCTTCATCGAGGCGATTTCCGCCGGGGCCGAAATTGTGTTCGCTAGGAAGATGGCCGTGACCCAGGTTCTCCGGGACCTCAAGCAGGCCAGGGTGACAATGTTCCTGGCCGTCCCCCTCCTGTTCAACAAGCTTCTCGGCGGTATCCTCGACGGCGTTCGAAAAAAGGGTCCCATCGTGTTCGGGCTGATCCGGTTCCTCATGGCGGTGTCGGGATTCCTGAAGAGGACCACGGGGATCAACCCCGGGAAACGGATCTTCCACAGCGTGCTCGACAAGGCCAGCCTCGCCACCGTTCGCATCTGCATCTCGGGCGGGGGACCCTTGGCCCCCTCGGTGTTCCGGCAGTACAACCAGTTGGGCATCGATTTCGTCCAGGGCTACGGGCTCACCGAGACCAGCCCCATTCTGGCGTTGAATCCTGTGGCCCACTACAAGGAAACTTCGGTGGGCAAGGTGATTCCCGGGGTGGAGTTACGCATCCTCGATCCCGACGAGACGGGTCAGGGGGAAATCGCCGTGCGCGGCCCCATGGTCATGCAAGGCTACTACAAGAACGCCGAGGCCACCCGGGCCGTGCTCGATGACGACGGGTGGTTGCACACCGGTGACGTCGGCCGGGTCGACGCCGAGAACTACCTCGCGATCACGGGCCGGTGCAAATCGCTGATCGTCACCGAAGGCGGCAAGAACGTCTATCCGGAAGAGATCGAATACGCGTTTCAACTCCACGACGATGTGGAGCAGGTTCTGGTGAGGGGCTTCGTCCTCGATCCGGAGCTTCGAAGCGAGGGCATTGAGGCGCTGATCTATCCGTCGACACCGTACCAGGGAAAGCCCGAAACCGATCTCCAGCCCCGGTTTCAGCGGATCATCGACCAGGTCAACTCCAACCTGTTGCCCTACCAGCGGATCAGCCGGTTCCACGTTTTGCCCGAACCGTTGGAAATGACGACGACCCGAAAGGTCCGCCGGGTCTAGACCCGCCTTACTCGCCCTTTTCGGCGGCCGGATCGGCGGG
>JGI26470J50227_1000290_pt1 | contig 22074 bp, 18 predicted proteins | sample FreactTroBogLake_FD_50227 | JGI IMG/M metagenome (IMG submission 50227) | reverse complement strand
TTCAGGTCCTGCCGGGGCATCGTGGTCGGTGGTTGCTGCTGGTGGCGCACACTCGCTAGCCATTACCACTACGGGTGTGCTTTACGGATGGGGTCTCAACACATCTGGACAGGTTGGTATCGTCTACGGCGCCACCGTGTCGTCGCCCGTGTTGGTTGCTGGTCCAGCTGGCGCATCATGGACGGCTATCGCAGCAGGTGCATCGCATTCGCTAGGAATCACTTCCGTTGGAAGTTTATACGGGTGGGGACAAAACACATCCGGACAGGTAGGGAATAACTCCTTACTGTCCACATCATTGCCTGTATTGGTCTCTGGACCTGCTGGCGCATCATGGTCGGCGATCAGTGCCGGTGCTTCGCATTCAATTGGAATAGCCACCACCGGATTGTTATATGGTTGGGGTCAAAATACCTCAGGCCAGGTGGGTATCAATTCGCTGGTCACCGTGTCTTCGCCCGTTTTGGTTTACGCACCGGTTGCGCAGTCATGGTTGGCAATCAGCGCCGGCGGCACACACACGCTAGGTATTACTGGCCAAAATTTAACAACGGCATGGGGTTTAAATTCCGCCGGACAACTGGGCATCAATAACACTACCTCCCAATCGGTTCCTGTAGCCGTGCTGGGCCCGGCCCAGACATCATGGTCGGTGATCGCAGCAGGTGGGTCGCATTCGTTGGCAATCACTTCCGCTGGACTTTTATACGGATGGGGACAAAACACATCTGGACAGGTTGGGATTACAAACATTGTAAACACTTTTTCGCCCGTGCTGGTTTCGGGGCCAGCAACCACATCATGGTCAACCGTTGCAGCTGGCGGGTCGCATTCGCTGGCAATCACCACAACCGGAATACTTTATGGATGGGGCCAAAATACCTCAGGACAGGTTGGCAATTTTACATCACTAAACTCGATATCGTCACCGGTAGCGGTACCTGCACCCGGTGTGCCCTTTTCATGGCTACGGGTATCCACCAACAACCAGGGACAGCACACGCTTGCCATCAAATCAGATGGAACGCTCTGGGGCTGGGGCCTAAACACTTCGGGCCAAGTTGGCATAAGCTCTCTTACAACAGTGTCAAGTCCTGTGCTGGTATCGGGTCCAGCAGGAGCAAGCTGGCTTGCCGTGGCAGCTGGAGCTACGCATTCTCTGGCGATTACCACAACCGGAATACTTTACGGCTGGGGCCTCAACACATCTGGCCAGGCCGGCATAAGCTCTCTCACAACAGTGTCGAGTCCTGTGTTGGTATCGGGTCCAGCAGGAGCAAGCTGGCTTGCCGTGACAGCCGGAGCTACGCATTCACTTGCCATCACCACAACCGGAATACTTTATGGATGGGGCCTCAACACGTCTGGACAGGTGGGCAATAGCTCTCTCACAACCGTGTCAAGTCCCGTGTTGGTCTCTGGCCCAGCCGGCGCGTCATGGTCCGTGATTTCAGCAGGTGGACTTTTTTCCCTGGCCATTACAACAGCCGGTGTGCTGTACGCATGGGGCCAAGGTACAGGCGGACAGCTGGGCACTAATTCTGCCGTCAACCAATCCGTCCCAACAGCGGTGGTAGGCGGGTATTCCTGGACGGTGGTAGCCGGCGGAGCTGTACATTCGCTGGCAATCACCACCACAGGCCTTCTCTATGGCTGGGGAACCAACACATCCGGTGAGGTTGGTATTCTCTCGTTGACGTCAGTTTCGTCGCCAGTGCTGGTTTCTGGTCCGGCTGGCGCGAGCTGGACCCTGGTGTCAGCAGGACAACAGCATTCGCTTGGAATCACCACAACAGGAGCTGCATATGGATGGGGTCTTAACACTTCCGGCCAGCTAGGTACCAACAACTTAACCAGCGTGAGCTCGCCGGTTGCAGTTTTCGGAGGAGCATCGTGGACGGCAGTGACAGCAGGTCTGTCTGACTCTCTTGGTATATCCATACCTTCGTCTGGCTCAACCATATCAGGCTGGGGCGGAAACTCCTTAGGCCAGCTGGGCATCAATAGTTTAAGCTCTTCGATAATTCCTGTGCCTGTACTTACAGGGGTACCAGTATCATGGTCAGCTGTGGCCGCAGGGTCTTCCCATTCGCTAGGAGTAACCACCGCTGGAATTTTATATGGATGGGGACTAAACAGTTCTGGGCAAGCTGGTATCGGTGCCGTGCAGTTCGTATCGTCCCCGGTGCTGGTATCCGGTCCGCCGGCTGCATCGTGGTCGGTTATCGCACCAGGTCCTGCTGCCATCCACAGCATCGGCATTACAACATAATTCTCGGCTAAATTTGCATTCGAGCGTTGCTGGATCGTAAACTATGACGATTATATCGGAGTTATTGCAACATGCACCCAATTGATAAAGAGCTATCCCTCATGCTCGAAGGTCGGTTTGACGAGGCCTGGGCCATATCAGAAGAACTACAGGCCATAGGCGAAGGTACCGTGGAAGATACCGACGGACTGAAAACCGGTGACATGTGGACACGCCATAGCTTCAACCGTGGTTGGTTCATGTTGCAGCAGGGGCATTACCAAGAAGGGTGCCAGCTGTTGGAAAACGGACGTTATCTTAACGTATATGGCAGTGGTTTCCTCAAGACCGCTGCTCCGCTTTGGAATCCGGAAGAACATCCAACCAAGGGTAAATCCATAATACTGTCGCTGGAAGGTGGGTTTGGTGATGAAATAATACATGTGAGGTTTGCCAAGCATCTCAAGGACAAAGGGTTTTACAAGGTTTATGTTGCCGCTGCCCCAGAGCTGCATTCGATATTTGCCAGGGTAGATGGTGTTGACGCCGTGATCCAGCGTGATCAAGCCCACACGGTGGCACACGATTATTGGCTGCCAGGATTCAGTGCAGGTTGGGTATCAGGTAACACATTTGATACCATCAATCCTAATCCCTATCTGTCGGTCGATCCAAATAGCTCAATGGTATGGAACACGCTGGTAAACAGCGACAAGATCAAGGTTGGGATAAGATGGTGCGGAAATCCCAAGTTTGAACACCAGCAGTTCCGCCTGTTCCCGTCACAGTTCCTAACAACGCTCAATCGCTACAAGGAACTGCAACTCTTCAGTTTCCAGCGAGATCACGGGGTGGTCGATCTCCCCGAGGACATCACCGATCTACAACATCTATTGATATCGTGGGAGGATACCTTGGCAGCTCTTAGCAAAATGGATCTTGTCATCACCAGCTGCACGTCAATAGCACATGCTGCTGCGGCCATCGGAGTTCCTACCTGGGTGGTGGTGCCAATACTGCCCTATCACACCTGGGCGTGGGATGCCCCAAGATCAAAAATTTCTCCTTATTACTCGTCGGTCACGCTGTACCGCCAACATAAACCAAAGGAATGGACAGACACCTTTAATCAGCTCTACAAGGATCTGGAAAAGAAGTTTTCGCTTAAAAAGGTCAAGAAGCCAAAGATTGCTGACAGGAAGATAAAGGTAAACCTTGGCTGCGGAGTGCAACACATTGACGGATTTGTCAACGTAGACAATTCAGACCTGGTCAAACCCGATGTAAAACACGATCTAATGCAGTTTCCTTGGCCATTTGCAGACGATTCGGTTGATCACATAGTTGCCAAGGACATATTGGAACATCTTGGCAATACACCGGATGACTTCATACGTGTGATCCAGGAAATGTATCGCATATCCGCGGATGGTGCCGCCTGGGAAGTTCAATTTCCCCATCACCGTAGCGACACGGCCATAAGTGACCCCACGCACATAAGGCTCATGACGCACTGGACGTTCCGCATGTTTGACCAGAAACAAAACCAAGAGCTATTGGAGCGCAAGGAAGCTGACACTCCTCTTGGTATAATAAACAACGTCGACATTGAAGTGTGCGATGTCAAGCATGGGTGGAATCCCATGTGGAGCGAAAAGCTTCGGCTGAAGGAAATCACCGAGGAGGAACTTTACTCAAATCTGCATCATATGAACAACATTGCCCATTCGGTCATGTTGCTGATACAGGTGCATAAGCCATGCAGAAGCACATATAAGTAAAGGATAGGCAGGTGTTTGAGAAGCCATACGCCGAGCAGCGATCGCCGTCGATTGAACCTAGAACGGTTGATGTGTTCCTGAGAACATGCAGCAGGCATGGAATAATTGCCCCAGGGCATCGCATCAACAAGCCTCGATGCGTAAGCGAATCCAGAGAACTACTAACCCTAACCTGCGTAGATAGCCTGGCCACGGCGATAAAAAACAGCCAGCACCGGGTCAAGCTTTGGATAATAGATGATCACAGCACCGAAGCTTTCTTAGAAAATCTTGGTAAAATCCTGAAAGACATCGATCATCATCTAATAGCGCTGGAAGATACGGGATTCATCGCCAGTGGAGTTGAACAGGCAGCACTTTGTAAATCCAAGGGACGTGACATAGTTTATCTCACAGAGGACGATTATTTGCACGATCCAAATGCCATAGATTTGTTGGTAAATGGGCTGGTGACGTTGCAAAAGTCCGTGGAATTCAGTCCAATCGTGATATATCCGTATGATTGCATTGACCGATACAAAAAGGATTTTCCAGCACCTTCGCGTGTGTTTTACCTCAATAGCATGTATTGGCGCACAGTCACACGCAGCACCCCAACCGTGATAATGACCCACGACACCTATGCCAGCCTGTCAAATGTTTTTGAGACCATGGCTGCCAACTACGATCCTTACACCTTTGGTGAAGATCAAACCATCAATCGCCTATGGAATAACATGGTTGAGTTTGCAGGCCCCGCGGTGCTTTTCAGCCCGATACCCAGCTTGGCGGTGCATTTAGAACATCAAACACCTACGGCAATAACGAACGGCTTGATAAACTGGAAATCATTTTGGCAGGAGTCAGTATCGCATGTTCGAGAAAAGTTCAGCATTAACGGCAGCTGAAAGCGACCGACGAGCAGCAGCATTTTTTGCCCAAGGTCAGTACCAGCAAGCCCTGTCCCAAAATCAAGCCACAGCCCGGCTATTGCGACACGCTGACCCAAATCTGCTTAGAAATTCTGCCATCTGTTGGCATCATCTACAAAATGCATCAGCAGCATTGGAATGCTTTGAACAATACATGCGATTGAGCAACAGCAACACGATTGACGACATAGATCAATTGGCACAGTATCTCAACAATGCCGGACGGATCGCCGAGGGCCGGCAAGTAATTGAAACACAGCAGCATGAATGCCACAAGAAACATCTTGATCTAGGATGGTATCTATACCGTGACAATCTCTGGCAACAGGCGTTTGTTGAAATGGAAATTGGCCGCCAGCAGGGCAACATACTGTGGATCGGCGAGGAAAAATACAAAAATCTTCCACCTTGTCCAAGGTGGCATGGAGAGCCAATAGCAGGTAAAACTGTTCTAGCAGTGGCAGAAGGCGGGCTGGGCGATGAGTTTATTTTCAGCCGATGGTTATCCTTGCTGGATGGCCAGGTGGATTACTACACAAACAACAGCCTATCAGATGTGATATGCACAAACTTTGGCATTGATCCGTATGATAGGCACAAGCGGTATGATTACTGGTTTCCCATGATGAGCCTCCCGTGTCTATTGGAAAAATATGATCCAACAATGGATCGGGCTTACATCAAACCACAGAGGTCTTTTGTTGAAAAATGGCGATCGAAAATCATCGGCCAGCATATCGCCGTGCTCAGTTGGAAGGGCAACGGCAATTTTGCCGAGAAACACATCAGGGATATTCCCATCGAGCCATTGGTAAACAAACTCAAACACAAGTATACGCTGTATAGCGTTTGCATGGAAGCCTCGCACTGTCCAGAAGGTGTTGTTGACCTAACCAAGGACATCACCTGTTGGCAGGACACATTGGCCATAATTTCACTCTGTGACATATCACTGTGTTCGTGTTCAAGCGTGGCGCATGCAAGCGGAGCGCTGGGAGCACGCACGTTTGTCTACACCAGACCCGATGACTACTTTACCTGGGGAGGCACCGCATCGGGAGGCCAAACTCCTTGGTACAAGAACGTCACGGTATGGAGGCAGGCTACGATAGGACAATGGGAACCAATCTTTGACCAAAGCCTGGCAAACCTATCTTGACATATTGAAATCATATATAAGATATGGTAAAATTTACTGGAACTCATCAAGGTGTAACATGTCTCAAAACAAATACCTAATACGCTTCAATAAATCACGAGGAAATCCTGGAAGAGGGTCAAAGGACCATGTATGGCGCGTGTTTGAAAATGGCCAGGAATTCCTGGTCAAGCATGTGCGGCTGAATGTTCCCTGCCATGATGAGATTTCAGGAGACGGATACGGCAATGATGATTGGAATTTCTGCTGCTACGGTACCATGACCCTTGACAGGGAGACCAGCACAGCCATCATAAACCCATAAATACAGCAACAAGGAACACGTGATGGCCAATACATATTCCTGGATCTTTCCACAACTGGAAGTTTATCCAACCTACGCCAGCCAAACGAACGTGGTGTTCACCGTGCATTGGATAATGTTCGGTACCAATGATCTCACCCCGCCAACATCTGCACAGGTTTATGGCACACAGCAGGTGACATATGAGGCAGGATCACCATTCACACCATATGATCAACTTACCCAGGAGCAGGTACAGGGCTGGGTAACCGACGCCGTGGGTGCTGCCACCGTGGCCAATTACCAGGCCACGGTTGATCAAATGATACTGGATATATTGGATCCGTCCGTCCAAGCATTGCCACCACCGTGGGCGCAATCTAACAGCTAACAAGCCTAACTTGTTAAAAAGTGTTAGCCGTCGGCCACCATTGATAGTTCAATCAGCGCCGCTGCCAGATTCATTTCACCATCCGCACAAAGGGCATGATCCCGTAACCTGTTGGCGATAATGACGATGGCGCGATTTTGCTGATCTTCCGTTGCGCCCCACCAATCCAGATTGCGATAGAGCAGCTTGTAAATGTCCTCGTATTCCTCACCGGTGGCATTTGCACAGATCAGCTTGCGTGCGTCATGGATCTTACCGGCCTTGAACAGTGATACAGCAGACACCATGTAATCCGCGGATCCTTTGCCGCTCCTTGCGCTGGGGCGCTTGAGCTCGTTATCCGTGCAATTTTGCTGCAATAGGTTGATGCACTTGCGTAGATCTGGATATGTAACGGTGATGTATTCATCGAGTATTTCAAGATTTTCTTCAGTAAGATCAATACCTTCTGTGAGCAAAATCGTTGCGGTGCGAGTAGTGAACTGCTCGCGATCAAGATCCTCGATATGGAATCCTTGTGTCCTTGAATGCAGTGCTGGAATGATCTTGTGCGGATAGTTGCATGTCAATACCCATCTACAGACGTTGGAATATTCTTCCATCATGGAACGCAGCATTGCCTGTGCGTTTGGAGACAGATAATCAGCTTCGTCCAGCAATATGTAGCGATAGTCGCCACTTGGCATGGTTTCAACAAAGCCGGTTAGGTTACGATAGTAATCGACACCGGTATTATGGCTGGCATTGATATAGCGAACATCAGTTGGGTCAACTCTCAGCTCATTGAATAAACATTTAGCAAGGGTAGTGTTGTGATGTATAATACCATTTGCAGTAACATATATATGAGGATCATCAATTGATACATCGTATAATATTTGGGGTCCTAGGAATTCAGAACCGATAATTTTAGCAGTGCCATTGACTAAATCTATTTGCGCACAGGCAGAGATCTGCTTGCATCTACCGTCCTCAAAAACTAAATGTCGTGTTGCACAAATCAATTCCTCACCATTGTCTAAAAAATACTTTGCAGCGTCTGTATTTTTCCGTACAACCGCATTAATTGTTTGCCAACCGGTAACAGTTTTAATTTCTATATTATAATCTTTTATATCCTGTGCTTTCTCAAATGGAGATTCTAGGTTCTCTGTGAGTTCAAATAACTGTTGTATAGATATTACAAATTCCGTCATTTTTGCGGTTCTCTATCCTAATAAAAAATCTCTGGCTCGGTGTAGCATATCGTTTTGGGCATCTGCAACATCGCTTGACCATACTATAAGTACATTGTGGCCGAGTTTATTCAGTAAGTCAATGCGATCTGCGTCAGTCTTCCAAATATCTTTGCATGCTGTATTAATAACTGGGTGTATTTCATCTTCTTGAAAAATTCTTGGGTTGGCATGCCAAAAACTTCCATAATATTCTATTACTTTACCATTTAAAAAATAGTCTACAAATATTAAACCATTTGGTGTGATTACAAACCGTTCTGGTCCTTTATATCCAGTAATAGAAAATTTAGAGTAATCGCCTAATAAACAATCCAAATTCATAAAAAATTTTATACTTTCTTTACTTATTTTTGTATTTTCAGAAGTACGAGATTTAATAATGCTGACAGCCCGTTCATGCCCCCATGTGCTCACCAATTCTTCAAAAGTTTTACCTTTTGATGCATTTATTACAGCACGTTCTTCATCAGTCCTAGCAAACCATGTGGCTTGACGTTTTTTAAGCATGGCATAATATTTTTCACACCCCTCATCTGACCCATATTTGTTAATGAAAAACTGTAAATCTCTGCATTGGAGTTCTGATAAAATATTTTTTGCATCTAATTCAGAATAACCTCGTCTAATCCAAAAGCCAAGTCGCCTAGGACTTACATCAGGGTCAGACTTGACAGATTCTATAGCACGCTTATTCCTATCACGTTGTATTGAATATACTTTTTCTAATGCTGTATCATAGTCAAATCCTTTTGATAGCCAATAATCTGTACAATTGGCAAAATTTTTACGCCCTTGGTCAGATTTTGTCCGCTTAAGATAATTAATATACTCGCTGTTGTTTCCATATCTTGCGTTCATATATTCGTCACTTGAATAATTATTTGTAATACATGTATTGTATCGCTCGATATAATTAGGGTGATGAAATTTGATTAAATCGGCTATCAATTCCCAGTGGTATTTGAAGTTTTGCCATTTATACGCATCTAATAACAGAGATAATTCCTTCATTTGTTCCGGAGATATATCTATTTGAGTGATTATCTTAGATATAACCTTTAGTGAAAAAAATGCATTTATTTTGTCATTTGGTGTTTTTAATCCAACCGTTTCTGATAATCGTGAACACCTAGATTTATATTTTAATTCTCCTTGTTGTTTTCCAAACAGAATTTGGTATTGTTCTAGGGTATGTAGTGAGATATTTTTTAATTTTATATGACGTTCATAAAAATTCAATTCTTTGCTTTTGATAAAATTACATAATTGTGTATATAGACTATCATATGGTTCTTTTTTTGGGTTTTCGATTAACCATTTAGTCCAAAAATCTAAAAGTTCACTTCTAATTTCATTAGAAAGCTGGTATTCTTCTCTCAAAATTTTTTTTACACTTGTCTTTGATGTAAATTCTTCAGTGCGTTGCTGTGCGGTTTTTCGTATCATTCCTCATATTCTCCTAAGCAATATTATTTATAAAGCAGAGGAGAATATGAGGATAAATTAGGAAAAATTGTTAAATTATGCCAAGAATATCACGCTGTTTCTTTGACAATTTTGACACATCTAACCTTACAGTTATTTGTTCATTTGGACCCAGACATTTGCCAACCCCGGCGCTGCCACTGAGCAACAGGTTTGGAATGTTTCCGTCCCGCACCCAGGACATTACCTGTTCCTTTTGTGCTGCGTCGCTCCAAACATACTCGTCCAGCTTGCTTGGACGGTAGGTTTCAACCCAAAGATTCTTGATGCTCATCGTGCGTGTTTCTCCATGTAAACACTACTATGCCACGTGAGAACTGGTGCGTCAACTGTATTCAACCAACAATATATCAGCTGGATCAACCCTGCGTATCACCGTGGTACCGCCATCGGCCTCCTTGACCTTGACGCCGCGGGTCCAGCGACCGTGTGCAACCAACACCTTATCCCCAGCTGCCACGTCCTCCACATTTGATCCCACTGCCCAGACCGTGGCCCAGCGAGGCTTAACACCGCTGCTTTTGCCATTGTCATCGGGAATGATTATGCCAGTTGCGGTGACTCGTTCTCCGTGTTCCATGTTGGTTACCAGTATGACATCCGGAAGAGGATGCACGATGTCATCGTCCTTTAGCTCATAATCAAAATCGGCCATTTATGTAGTTCCTTTTAAAATCAGTCCGCATCTACGATCTTGCGGCGTGTTTGTACCATCTTCTTTACCTGCTCCGCATTGTCAACCGGTGTTATTGTTTCTGTTTCATCAATTACGGGTGCAACATCGGGCTCAAAGTTTTGATCAGCCTGCAACGTCCTTGGTGCGGTCTTGTCCGCCGGCAACGGTGCTTTAATGTTGTTGCTGATGCCAGCAACTTCCTGCTGGCGCTGCTGGTTCCTGCGCCATTCTGCTTCAATCTGCTCCTGGGTGCGCAACACAACACCATTTGGACCCAGTATGTCACCACGGGCGTTCATCTTTGCATTGCCTATTGCCTGCTTTTCAGCATTGGCCGCAGCTATGGCCAACATATCAATTGGGCGACCACGCATGGTCTTGTAAATCTTTTTTGCCATTTCAATCTCCTTGCTTGGCTTTATACACGTATTTAATCTTATTTCAGCCACTCATGTATATCGAGACCGTATTCCAACGGATTAATCCTATTGATGCCCGTGAGATATAATACAAAGGAGCACACGCTGCTGCCTCGCCCAACCCCCCATACCACATGGTTTTGTCTCCAAACATCTGCACAGTAGATGAGATGGCGTATCAACGGATGCATGTTCCTGTCCTGCATCTCTGCCAGTTCTTGCACCACCCGTTCGCGTTCAACGTCGGTTTTACATCTAGCAAGGCACCAATCGCCTAGGTCTATTGACCGATATGGCTCAGGAGTCAGCCAATATTGATACCAATCCACGGTGCTGTATATCTCACCTGCGGCAAATTCCGGGCCCTGTTCGGCACTATCACAAAGCCTTGCTGCATTGTGCCATTCCTCGGCATCGTCTTGATCATCACACAGCAGACCACCGAGATCCTTACCCGCATACAACCGCTCCATCAGTGCGGATTGCTTGCAAACAACGGTTCCGTCCGGGTATATGGTGCGATCTCCAAGATCAATCATCTTCAGATGTTATCAGCCTCGGTTTGAATTTTGGTTTGATTATTTCTGCAGACACGGCATCTGTTTCATCCACAGTTTGCCTATCGTCGCGCATCATGTCAACCAACTTATCACCAAGGCTAGGAATCACCGTTAGATCGTCATCTGGACCAGGTTGGAGATCAATGCTGCTGGCATCCGCGCGATGCCACCATGGTATCTTGTGGAAATGTCTCGGTCCAATCCATTCCGCCATGGCAGGCAACCATTCATCAGTTGACCCTGAGATGGCGTTGCTGAATCCATGGGAGGTGTCGGTGAAAAAATGCGTGCGTTTGATGGTTACAACATCCTCACCAATTGCCCCAAGCTTGGCATGTATCACGGCTGCCAACATATGATCCATTGGTTCACCAGGAATCATCATTATGTTGTTCGAAAGCTCATCCAACCAATCCGTATCCATTTCCGTATCAGGGCTATATGCAATGCTGCTATCCACGAAATCTTCCAACCATAGTTTCATGGCCGAAAGTCGTAGCTGCACCTCGTGTATGTTGGCACCAAGCGCCATGTCTATCTGGCTTTCAATCTCACAATCACTGCTGAGAAGCTTGCCATCCAGCAGGCGTATCAGCCGCAGACGATGGCGGAGGATTGTTTCTAAATTTGCGATCACTTTACTTAAAACCCTTGAATGTTGGAATCTCTATTGGATCTGTATCTAGTATTACGCCATTTTGTTTGTCGTCAACTGCTGCTCGCCTATACTTTTCGGTTTCAACCGAAACCAACAGTAGATCGATTTGATGCAGAACGTTTGGGTCCATCTGCATGCGCCTGGCGATGTTGAAGCGGCTCATTAGGTCGTTAAAACGCTTGTCCAGCTCGTCCTGGCTCAGGTCTTCGAGAGGTATGGAAAAAGGATGGTCACTGAGCGGTTGATTCATTTTGTTTTTGTATCTCTTTTGGATGAAAATAGCGGATTATCAAGCTTATAGCCCACGCCGCAGGATCCGCAATAAAAGTTTAGATCCTTGAAAACCACACCTTTGAAACTGAAGTGGCTGACGTTGCTGCATGTTGCACAGGTGAAATTAATGGAACCAAGGTCACAGTGCTGTTGTGACTGCGGTAGCCTCTCAACAAAGAAGTCTTCAACCTTCCTGCCGGGTCTCTTTTTTGCACGGGGAAATCTTATTACCTGTCCCATTTCACCATATATTTAGGCAATGGCTTGGTGAACACGGCGTATTAGGATGAAAAAACGAGGCCGGTTGCCATGAAACTACAACTGCCAAGCGCGCTTGAAACCAACACGCTGTCACCGGAATTTAGGTATAAACCACTGAATGCTGCCGTTGTTCCGCCGGCCAGCTGTGTGAGATATGCCAGTTGTGTTGCAGGGGTTTGCATTTGACCATTGGGTACCAATGCTATGCTGTAACCATCATAGGCCTGGCTTTGATTGTTGATGAAGATGCTGAACTCAGCAGTGGAACCATCCGGAACAACAAACAAAACCACCGTATCAAGTGCGGGCGGTTTGGTCTGGCCAATTATTTGCGGTGATGCTGCCAAGAATTCTTCTCCGTTATGCCGTTGTGTCGTTTATTATCAGTCCTATCGTGGCCAGTGCCTGCACCAGGCTGGCCAATGCCGTATTGCCACCCAAGGATCCGGTTACCACGGGCACGTATGGTTCAGATCCAGGGCCGCTGTAGAGCACGCCAGTGGCTGTAAAACTACATGCGCCCTGCGCGGTGCTTACCTGTATCCTATCACCGCTGCCCAGGTATATTTGTGCAAAACTTATGATACCTCCGCCTATCAGGGGAGCTTGGTAGGCTATGAAATTGGCAGCCTGCTCGCTTTGATCATATGGCACGATTGCCACGCTGAAATAGTCAAAATTTGCGCTTTGATTGGTGACAAAAATGTTCACCATTGCCTCGTCGGTGTTAGCAACGGTCATGAGGTTTGTGTCAATGTTTGCTGGCGGTAGCTGCTGTCCAAATATCTTCGGGGTGTCTGTCATTGCTGTGTCCTGTTATGCCGTGGTGCTGTTGATCAATAGACCCATGGCCTGCATGGCATTGAGAAGATTGTTTAATGCTGCGCCGCTGCTGCGAGATCCTGTTATGGTAGGAACTGTACCAACTGCCAGCGTGCCGCTGATGTAGGCGTTGCCAGCCACGTCCAGCGTATGCTGGGGATTGGTTGATCCAATGCCAACATTGTGGTTCGGCAGTATGTTGATTACACGGCTTGAATTTGAAAGGTTGGCAAACATGCTCTCGCCGGCATGTAGGCTGACGTTGCCATTTTGGTCCATGCGCAGGCCGCCCACACGGTTGGTGTTGGTCTGCTCAAATGCCAGGCCCAGCGTGCTGTTCAGCGTGCCGGTGGTAAATCTTATGGTGTCGTCCGCGTTGTTGACCAAGGCGTGCACACGCACCACGTCGTTGGTGTTTGACCATACTTCCAGCTGCGATTGTGCCGCAGACCCAATGCCCACGGTCTGCGTGCTGTTGGTTATGACGATGGCGTTGGCATGCGCCGTGCTAAAAGCCGTGGTTTCACTGGCAGCATTTATCGTAAGCCTGGATCCCAGGCGCATGTAGGTATTTTCAGCAGGTGAAACTATGCGTACATTGCCCACGACATCCAGCGTACGCTGTGGTATGCTGGAACCAATTCCAACATTACCATTGTTGTAGTACATTTCGCTGCCAGATATGACGTTGTTAAAATTATACTGAACCGAAAGGTTGGCGCCAGCAGCTTGAATATTTGAAAGACTTACTGCAACAGGAATTATTATGTCACCAATTCCGTTGCCGATCTGCACTGGTTCACTTATGAGCGATCCTGCAAGCTGGATGTTTTTGCTTTGTAGGTTTTCTATCTCGCTTTTAATCGTGGCAAAATTATCGCGGAAACCCCTCGAGGATTGATCCACACCCGGAATAGGATAGTTTGGGTTTACGTTGCTGCCTACGGTCATTTAATTCTTCCAAATCTGTTATGATATTTAGCAGATAATCAACTAAAGGATATTTGAATCGCACCTGCCGCACTGGTGCCACCTGGTCCGCCTCCACCACCACCACCTGGGCTACCTCCAGGAGAAGTGTTAGCTCCGCCAGCACCCCCAGGCAAACTTGGGCTGTTGGTTGCAGAACCTATACCGCCAGTTCGGCCGCTGGCTGCACCACCATTACCTGCTGCACCTCCTCCTACAGCACCACCGCCGCCTGTGCCAGCAGCCCCATTGTATGTTGTGGCTCCTATATTTGCGGTACCACCTGTGCCACCTGTGCCACCACTTCCTGTACCGCCTGCTGCTCCAAGTGCTCCTTGTGATGATAGTGTTGGTGCTGAGTTGGCCGATATATTCACCCAACTATTGCCAGCAGCAGCACCAACACTGTAGTAGATATTCTGCCCTGCAACCACGGCTAGATAACTTCCGCCATATCCTCCTCCACCACCACCGGCTTGTTGTCCAGGAGGACCGCCGTGCGTGCTTGTACCACCGCCACCAATAGCTTCAACATATGCATGCGTGGCACCTACCGGTATTTCAACACTGCCTGCACCTGCAGAAGTTACAGTAACAGTATATGGTATAAACTGCACATATGTTGCCATCAATCCTTGCACACTAGCCATTATGTTAGTCCTGCTCCGCTGATTACAAACACATTTGCCGATATGGCCACAACGGTTGCTAAGCCATACTGAGCAAGTGAGCGATTGCCTGTATTGGCAGTGCCTGCCCAATGCATGGTTATACCTGCACCCTGTACCACAAACTGCGGTGACGTGTTGTTGTTGAATATAGTTATTACCTGTCCAAACGGATTGACAAACACATTGCCCGGTACCGTGACGTTGCCAGTTGTTATGCTAACAATGTTGCCGTTATCTGCAGGAGTTAATACATATCCAGATGTTTTGTTTGCAACTGGCAAACTACGAGCATTACCATTTACATCAACAATCTGTCCTCCAGAATTTATATTTCCAGAAACACCTATACCACCTGCAACTGTCAATGCACCGGTAATATCAGACGTTGATACAGTTGTGTTGACAATGGACAAATTACCAATAATTACTGGCCCACTGAGATAGCTCGATACATTGGTATTGCCATATGTAATTACTCCACCAGTAGGGCCTGTTGGACCTGTAACTGTTGAAGCAGCACCTGTAGCACCTGTTTGTCCAGTTGGACCTGTGACTGTACTTGCTGCTCCAGTTGGACCTGTGACTGTTGAAGAAGCACCAGTTGGACCTGTTACTGTACTTGCTGCTCCAGTTGGACCTGTTACTGTACTTGCTGCTCCAGTTGGACCTGTGACTGTTGAAGCAGCACCAGTAGGGCCTGTCACTCGCGGACCAGTTGGACCTGTTACTGTACTTGCTGCTCCTGTTGAACCAGTTGGACCTGTTTGTCCAGTTGGACCTGTGACTGTACTTGCTGCTCCAGTTGAACCTGTTTGTCCAGTTGGACCTGTTACTGTCGAAGCAGCACCAGTAGGGCCTGTCACTCGCGGACCAGTTGGACCTGTTGGTGTATTTGTCAGAGCAGCACCGCAACCATGGAATGTTGCTGCATACACAGCTCCTCCAACACCTATACCACCTGCAACAACCAATGCACCTGTTGCGGTGCATGATGATGCTGTGCTGCTGCCTACATAGAGGTTGTTGGCAAAATTACCATATCCTGCAGCAGTTAAATTGGTACCTTGTATAGCACCATTACTGACAAGATTTGCCACAGTGACTTGTGCCGCAGATTGTAAGCCATTGGTGGTGATGGCATTGTTGCTTTGTACAGAGTTGAATATTGCCAATCCTTGTACATTCAATGTTTGAGTAGTTGTTAGCACGTTGGCGGTCATGCTGTTGACTTGAGCAGAACCAGTTACATTCAGCGTTTGAGAGATACTAGTACTGTTGCTGCTGAGAGTATTTGCAAACAGCGAACCAAGTGCACGAACTGTGGTATTGGCAACAAGCGTATTAACTGTTGCTGTTCCTACAACTTGCAAATCACCCGTTGTTCCAACATTAGTGGTGATAATTGATCCCGCCGACAAGGTTTTGGTTACCAAAACGTTGCCCGATGAAATGATATCTCCGCCAACTTGTAGTTTGCTTTTGTGATCATCTGAACCACCAAGTATCCAACGCTGTCCAGTGACATAGCCTGCTAGATTGTTGGTGGTAATACCATCTGTGGTGAAAACAATTTTGGCACCAACATGTGCTGTGCTGATTACTAGGTTTGCATTGCTGGTGTAAAGGTATCCATCGTTGGGATATTGTGCGTTGAATGCTGCTTGGTTGTATGTGCTGCTGTTGATGCCCAGATCAATATAGTTGGTGCTGCATGAGCCATTGTTGGCAGTGGCCACAAAATCTGAGGATGCATTACAACCGCCACAGTTGTTTTGAACAATAGCCTGTATAGTTTGATTTGCACTGCCAAAAACCTGTAGATTTGCATGGCTGTATGTCAATGACGGCATTGCTGTGCCAATGGCAACTGTTCCTGCAGCAATGATATTTGTTGTATTAACAGCATGAGCAGCAACATTGCCACTGAAACTGGCATTGCCCGATACTTGTAATTTTGTTGCCAAGTCGTCAGCGTTGCCCAATATCCAACGGCCACCACAGGATATATAACCGGCTGAGTTGGCTGCCAGCGTGTTGCCAGTGAAGAACACCACTCGGCTGTTGGTTTTGCTGGTGCCTATTGCCAAATTTCCTGAATCTACATAAAGATATCCATCATTTGGTCCGTTAATTGTCCAGCAAGGACTGGAAAAACTGCCCCCATTGATGCCCATGTCTATATAATGATCTAGATTGTTGCCTAGATTTGATGTGGCAACAAAGTCTGTGCTGGCACAGGTGCCTGTGCTGTGATTAACTGATACTATTTGGCTGTAACTGTTGAAACTGCTGTCAATTTGTAAAGGAGCATTGGGATAATCATAGCCTGTATATGCCACCCCAATATGTGCTTGAGTTGTTACATTCAAAAAGTTCAGTTGTGTGTTTAAGGCAAAAAGTTGCAGAGTATTAATACCTGCACTGTCAGTATCCCACCAATTGTTGGCTAGATTATACAATATGCTTTTAGAAAACCCATCAGTTCCAAGTAAAATACCACCACCATCGATTTGACTGCTGCTGGTAGCTGTATTGGCCAATGTCAGGGTTTTGCTTTCAATCGTCGAGTTGCCACTGGTGGTAAATGTACCGTTGACTGTCAAGTTACCAGTAATTGTCAAATTACCAAATGTAACCAAACTGTTGGTTGCCAATGGTTGTGGCAACGCTAATACAAGGTTTTTGCAGCCAGTATCAGTTATTGAAATTTGTCCATAACCAGGGTCTGCTCTAACATTGGCCACGCCAGTGGCATTGATACCAATGTTGCCAGATGTGGCTGTTTGTGCAAGACCTGCACCAACTGTCACGGAATAAACTGTGGGTGGAACACCTTGTAAATCACCAAATAGTCCTGAATGACCTACCGCAGATATTACAGGTGGGTTTAATAAGTTTGCATAACATCCTGTTGTGGCAACAGTTGCCAACCCTGTAATGTTGCTGGCAGGAGTTGTGCCTAGCCATGCTGTGGTTTGACGTGTAGAATCTGGGTATGTGACACCGCCCAACGGATTACAAGCAAAAGACATGCCGCATGGAGTGATATCTGCTGTTGCTGTTTGAATGGTAGTGCTGTTGAGGGGAGTGGTTTGAAACCGTATTCTAGTACCAGCATGGCTATCGGTAAAATTTTGGGCGGCCTGCAAATTTATCCGTGCAATAGCACCAACATATGCTGTGATTCCATAACCCTGCCCGCTCATACGCATGAGTGTATCGCCATTTAAGGTTGCAGTTGGGGCACACACTGTGCCTTCTGCCTGGCGTCCTGCAATGACTGGATATGCTGCTGACCCAAATGCATCAATGCTGACTCGTGCTGGCTGTGTGTCTTGTGCTGTTAGTTGCAACAGTGTACCGGTGAAATTACGCGGCTGTTGATGTCCGTTGCTGGTGCCAATTATGCTGAGTGCACTTTCTGTTGTAAGCAGCGTCTTCGGTGTTAAAACTGTTACTAACCCGGCCCTGCTAACACTGAAGGTGTCAGTTCCTGTGATGGTGTTGGTAACCGCTATACCACGGTTGAATTGTACTAACCCTGTATCGTTGCTGTTACCAATGTTGATGTTGACATTGCTTTGCTGTACGGCAAGATTGGATCCGCTAAAAACAAACTCACCAACTGTGAACCCGGTTGTGCCTAGGATATTGAAATAGCCATTGTTGGCATTGAGTATGCTTGTATAGCCCAAGGTTTGGTCTGTCATGTAGATGTCGCCACCTAGGTACATGCTATTGAATCGCTGTAACCGTTGCCCAACATCGTAAACATTGTCGGTATATGGATAAACGTTGCCATGCATGACTATCTGTCCGCCTGCACCAGTTGCTAGCTGTATGTCCGTCCCTGTCTGGGTGAATATTCCCATCGCGCCGCTGACGATTTCTCTGGTAAAGGTAAGGCTGGTACCATATGATGGCGCGTTGCCATTAACTGTTTGGCTGATGATCACGATGTTGTTGTAACCACCGGATCCAACGAAAAGAATGTATGAGTTGGCAGGTATATTATTACCTGTCATCAGGTCACCAATTTGCAGTGGAGGAGCCGGAACCGTGGTAAACTGCACCACTGTGTACGGAGCACTGATTCCGTTGGTTATGCCGTATTGTCCAATTACCAGTGCATCGGTAGGCGAAACACTGTAGGTCAGCGCCTGGTCCCACGTCAAATCTACAATTGTGCTGACATTTGGATGCACAACGGTTATGTTACCATTGGCAATGTAAATGTTTCCCCAGCCTTGTGCTGCTGTGCCCAATGTTGCTGCATTGCTAGCTGGAACGATGCTGCCTGCGGCAACGATATTACCAGTTAACTGGTTTGTTATAAAACTCATTTTAGATCACGCTCCAATTGTTTGCGCCCGTATAAACCAATGTGTAGCTGTTGTAATTGGCGGAAATCACCACGCTTGCCTGCCCATCTATGGTGTTGCTGCCATAGGCAGCGATGGTTATCGCATGCGCACCTGCGTTGCCGCCCGTGTCCTTGATGATCAGCTGCGTGCCCAGCACCATGCTGGCTGCGTTGGGTAATGTCACGGCAACGCTGCCCGTGCTGGTGTAGCTAACCGCCAGGAACCTGTCCAACGGCACCGCGTTATAGGTGCTGGCAGCAACGGTGGTTATTGCATAAACACCGCCGGCAGTGACCTGGAAGGTGTTGTCGGGGAACACAATGCCGTGGCCTAGGTTAGAGACCACCATGTTTCCGCCTGATACCACATTGCCCGAAACCTGCACATTATCGCCTACCCCAATGCCTCCAGAAACTATCAATGCTCCAGTGGTTGCAGAATTGGCAGATGTGGTAAACGGAATGCTTACGTTACCGCTGCTGTTGATGGTCAGCGTGTTGGTGGCGCTCGGTCCGCCCGTATAAAACGTTATGTTGTCAGCAAGCCCAACGCTGATACGACCGTTGCCATTGATATAGTCGACCACTATACCATCGGCGTAGGTTCCTTTGAAACTGCCCTTGCTGTACAGCCCGTTGGTTACGGTGATGGTGTTGCCAACGTAAACATTGTTTCCAACCGTCAAGCTGCCACCAACGCTGGCGATGTTGCCTATGTTGATGTTGCCGCCAACTGCCATGCCGCCGGCCGTTATCATTGCACCGGTATAAACATCCAGGCTCGGTGTTGTGGAACTGACACGGAAATTCTGGTATTGTGCGCTGAACCGAGCTATCTCGTTGCCGACGGTTTGTCCATTAACTGAGAACACTATGTCGCGTGCGGTGGTGGTGCTGATGACGAGGTTGCCACCACCTGTTATGGTGTTGCCCGCAACATACAGGTATGCGTCATTGGCGGATGTTAGGTTGTATGCGGGCTGATTATATCCGCTGCTGTTTATACCTAGGTCAACGTAGGTATCGTTGTCGCTGCCATTGTTGGCTGTTGCCACAAAATCGGTACTGGCAGCGTTTCCTCCGCTTTGATTTTGTGACAACAACTGCATGTAGTTGTTGACCTGTGCGCTGTATTGGAAAAATGCATCAAATGCCGGAAAGTTTACCGGGGCTACCAACAACACGGTACCGCCGATCTGGGCATTGCCACCTATCGTCACGGCAGAAGTATAGGGGTTGTAGTTGAAACCTAGACTGGCGTATGCTGGCAGGGCACTGCCGGATGATGCACTGACAAACGTTGGATAAAATGCTGCGTTCGTACCAGTTGTGGACACGGTTATGCTGGAACTGTTGGGATTGCTGGCTCCTGTTGGACCAGTTGCTCCAGTGGCGCCCGATGGTCCTAGGTTACCTTGGGATCCTTGTATACCTTGCGGTCCTGTGTATCCAGTTGGTCCAGTGGATCCAATACCGGTAGCACCGGTTGGCCCGGTACTGCCGATATTGCCCTGTGATCCAAAGGGACCCGTTGGCCCTGTCAGTCCCATGCTGCCGGACTGTCCTGTTGGACCAGTTGGCCCTGTATTGCCGGCATTGCCTTGCGAGCCCACAGGACCGGTTGGTCCTGTTGATCCAACACCTGTTGCGCCGGTTGCGCCTGCTGGGCCTTGTGATCCGTTGTTGCCCTGCGGGCCTGTGTTACCAGTTGGACCGGTTGCGCCGAACGTGCTCTGTCCGTTTACCACGATGTTTCCGCCAACATAGAGATTTCCGCCAATACCAACGCCGCCAGCTGTGACGATTGCCCCGGTGGTTATGCTGTTGGCTGCGGTTGGCACGCCTACGTAGAATGAAGCGGTGCTGGCACGGAATCTTGCTATTTCATTGCTGGTGGTTTGGCCATTCAGTGAGAAAATGATGTCGCGTGCGGTGATGGTGCTGATGACCAGATTACCACCACCCGTTATGGTGTTGCCCTGCACATAGAGATAACCGTCATTTGCCGATGTAAGGTTATAGGCAGGCTGGTTGTAACCGCTGCCGTTTATACCTAAATCTATGTATGTGCTGGAATCATTGCCATTGTTGGCAGTTGCCACGAAATCCGTGCTGGCTGCGTTGCCAGCTGAAGCATTCTGCATCAGCAACTGGAGATAACTGTTCTGGTTGCCGCCATACTGCATGTTTGCGCTGGCAGGAATGAATTGGAGTGGCTGACCAAGCGTAAATGTTCCGGTGACCGCGGTATTGCCGGCCACGTTTAGGCTACTGCTGGATGGAACAAATGACAATCCATAGTTTGTTGACAGTTGCAGGTTGCCACCTTGTGCACTGACCATCGTGGGATAATAGGTGGTGCCGGACGATGTGCCGGTCACGTTAACATTGTTGCTCAACATCACCGACGGCCCGGTAGGTCCTACACCGCCTGTTGGACCGGTTGCTCCTGCATTGCCAGCAACACCCTGCAACCCCTGTGGACCGGTATATCCTGTTGCACCTGTCACACCTGATGGGCCAGTACTACCGGTTGCACCTGTAGCACCAACATTTCCCTGTGAACCTGCTGGTCCGGTGAAACCTGTTGCACCGGTAGGACCAGTAACGTTGCTGGCAGCACCAGAAGGGCCGGTTGGGCCTGGTTCTCCTATGCTGCCCGGTAATCCCTGCGGTCCTTGGATGCCCTGTGTTCCTGTATAGCCTGTTGGCCCGGTTGGACCGGCTGAGCCGGTTGGTCCGTTGGCCGGTCCGGTTGGACCCTGCGGACCGGTGCTGCCCATACCGTTCAATCCTGTTGGGCCCGTGGCACCCGCTGGACCCGTGGCACCGGTGGTTCCCGTGGTGCCGCCACCTGTTGCACCGGTTGGCCCGGTAATTTTTGAAGGCAGTCCTGCAGGTCC
>JGI26470J50227_1000289_pt1 | contig 22095 bp, 19 predicted proteins | sample FreactTroBogLake_FD_50227 | JGI IMG/M metagenome (IMG submission 50227) | reverse complement strand
CGCGGCCTCGAGTTCGACGGCGTGGTCGTGGTCGAGCCGATTGATTTTCCTTCAAACGTCGGTAGAAGGGGTCCTCTCTACACAAGCCTCACCCGCGCTTCGAAGTGGCTGTCCATCGTGCATGCCAAATCCCTGCCGAAAGACCTCAGTGCATAGGTCAAGCAAGGAGCGTCACACCCTCTGGATACAGTTCGACAGGAAATGTCGTCAATGGGAGGAGGCCAAGTGCCATTCGGTGGTCTATCTCTGATCACAGGTCTGATTGCGATGCTCGCCGGACTTGGAATGCTACTGCTGTGCATTCTCATCACGATCTCTCACCCGTATGCCATCATTGCGTGGCTTCCGTTTATCTGGCTCGGATACCGGGTTCATGACAAGTGGACTGATCTGAAGTCGGGCATCACCAAACGCGGTCGGTGTCCCAGGTGCAACGGTCCGAACTTCGTTCGACTGGGAGTCGTCAGGCATTCCGGATCGAGGAGTCGTGAGTGCCCTCAGCGGCAAGCCAGCTCGCTCACATAGAACACCTGAAGGTCGATGAGCACCGGTGAACGTTCTCGGGTCCGACGCCTGCGGTTTCAGCCTTGATTGCTGCGCCCGTGAGGAGTCGGCAGCCCTGTCGGTTGAGGCATCCGCGGCCCCACCTCAGCTGCACGAGCTGAGTTCGGGCTGGGTCGGGCGGCTACCAATCCTGTGGACGCGGCCAGATGAAGCGGTGTCGCCAGCAATTGCCATTCAGGTTGTCGCAATCAAGTGCCGACACCTTGAGCGTGCGGAATCGACCAGCAGAACGACTTCGCAGAGACGTGGTCCGTTCGTGGAAGCGGACGGCGGCCCGGAACTGGCCGATCTTTCCCTTCATTGCGGCGGTTACCGCCCTCTATGCCGGCTTCCTAGCGTTGGAGCCGACCACATCCTGGTGGCGAGGATTTTGCACGGGGGCGTTCGTTGGAGTCGTCGTCGTCGCCATCGTGTGGCTGATCCATCTCTTTTCGGGTTCGCAAAGCGCCCTGTTCGGGACTTTGGGCGAACAAGCGACCGCCGAGATCCTTGAATCCCGACGGATGAAGCGGGCGGGGTGGCGGGTCGTCAATGGACTGGCGTTCGCTGGCCACGGAGACGTGGACCACACACTCATTGGACCCAGTGGCGTGTTCGCTGTGGAGTCAAAGTGGACAAACCTGCCCTGGCAAGTCGGGCAAGGTGCGCGTTGCGACTCGATTGAACGTGCACTCGTCCAGGCGCGGCTCGGAGCCAAGAAGATCAAGAGTTCGCTGCGTGCCCATCACATAGCGAGGGAATGCGAGATCCGCCCGGTCGTCATCATCTGGGGCCCGGGCGCGCCCGATATTGCAGGCGGCTTCATTGAGATCGACGGAGTCGTCGTTGCAGAGGGAGCGAAGCTACGGACATGGACCAACAGTCTCGGAGGTCGCGTCCTCGATGCAAGCGATGTCGCTGATGCCTTCAGCGCACTCCTCGCCGAGCTCGAGAATCGGGTTCCCGATCCGACATGGCCGGAACTGGCGGCCGCGCGTCGATAGGCGTGTCTTGCCGCCGAATCTCAGCTGTGCGAGCTGAGGACAGATCGCCTCCTCGAGGTCTCGAGGGAGGACAAGCGAATCGAAAGCCTGGCCATTCGAGTGCCGTAGTTCCCAGGCAATCGCCAAAGGGACCTGGCAGGCTGTCGCCATGAATATCGACTTCGAGCTCGCTGTGCGCGAAGCCATGTTCGAAGAGATCGATCGGCGAGTCGCGAAGTCGCCCGATGGCAATCTCCCCTGGGATCAAACTGAGCGATTCGAATGTGGCGGCCAGGCGATCGCCATGCGTCAGGCGCGGGGGNGAGGCATCAACAAACCCCGCCAACTCGGTGCAGCGCTGAGCATCACTACTGCCTACCGGGGTCCGAATGCTCAAGCGCCGTACGAAGACTCCATGGGCGTGGACGGATTCCCTCGGTACAAGTACGAAGGCACCGACCCCCTGCTTGCCACTAATCGGTCACTTCGTGACGCGATGGCCGCTCGCCTGCCCCTGGCCTACTTCATTGGCGTACGGAAGGCGGTCTACAGGCCGGTCTACCCCGTGTACGTGGTCGGCGAAGTTGAATCCCAGCATGAATTCGTCCTGTCCTTCGCGCGTAACGACGTCGGTGTGGACCTCAGTCAACTCACAGCTCCAGAGAAGGTGTACGCCGCCCGACTGACTCGACAACGATTGCATCAACCGATCTTCCGTGAGCAGGTACTTCATGCCTACCAGTCGAGGTGTGCTGTCTGCCGGCTTCGGCACGCAGAGCTGCTTGATGCCGCCCACATCATTGGTGACTCCGAACAGGGCGGAGATCCGGTGGTGTCTAACGGAATGGCGCTCTGCAAAATCCACCATGCGGCGTTCGATCGCAACTTCCTCGGCGTGACACCTTCTCACGAAGTGCGAATCAACTCGCAATTGCTCCACGAGGTCGATGGCCCCATGTTGAAGCATGGCCTGCAGGAGATGCATGGCACGAAGATCTCTGTTCCGGGGAGCCATGCGGCCAAGCCCGATCCTGATCGGCTCCATATGCGCTACGAGCAGTTCTTGGCTGCAAGCTAGGTGAATATGGTGATCCGTCGTGTTGGGCTGGTTGGATGCGTGAAGGAGAAGAGCCCCTCACCACAGCCAGCTCGGAACCTGTATACCTCCACGCTCTTTCGAGGGCGACGCAACTTCGTTGAACAATCCTGCTCCGAGTGGTGGATCCTTTCCGCCCTCCATGGGCTTGTGGATCCTTCGGAAGTCGTAGCGCCGTACGACCTTGCGCTTAAAGCCCTCGGTCGAGCGGAACGGAGGCATTGGAGTCAACGAGTTCTCACCTCGATTGACGAGCGAGTGAATGTGCAGCCGGGCGACGTGATCGAGTTCCACGCCGGCGCGGAGTACCGCGATTTTGGTCTCGAGGTCGGGCTGATAGACCGAGGCTGCCAAATCGAGAACCCCACCGTTGGCATGGGCATTGGAGTTCAGTTGCGGTTCTACAAGGAAGCGATGCGGCCGCGATGACGTCGCGAACCGATGACCTGAGTCGCTTGTACTCGCTGCTGGACGAGCTCGAGGTCATCTGCGGAGGCAAGCGAACTCTTGGGACCGCAGGGCGAAGTAGTGGCTGGCCAACACGAGGTGTCTACTTCTTCTTCGAAGAGGGTGAGGTGAGGGAGGACGGGAGGACTCCACGGGTTGTGCGTGTCGGCACCCATGGTCTGCGCCCGTCGAAGAGCACTCTGTGGAGTCGGCTGTCGCAGCACCAGGGCTCCGTTGGCGGACGAATGCCTGGCGGGGGCAATAATCGAGGCTCCGCTTTTCGCCTTCATGTTGGCTCCGCGCTTCTGCGGACGACTGAGTGGCCGGAAGCGATCCGTTCAAGTTGGTCAGTCGGATTGAATGCCTCCAGTAGCGNCCGGCTCGCCGAGTACCCACTGGAGCTGGCCGTTAGCCAACGGATTCGGGCCATGCCTCTGCTTTGGGTGGATGTTCCGGACGAGCCATGCGCGGAGAGCGAGCGAGGAGTCATTGAGCGTGGAGCGATCGGTCTATTGAGCAATCTCGGTCGAAGCATGATCGACGCCCCTTCTGCGGAGTGGCTGGGGAGAGCGTCTGCTCGAGACAAGATCACGGGTTCAGGACTCTGGAATGTCAATCACGTGGATGAAGTACATGGAGCGGATTGGCTGGATGTGTTCGAACAACGGATTCGTCAGCAGCGACGACCATGACCGAAGAGTGGCTCGCCAAAGTTGCGAATCTGCGGCAGTGGCAGCGCGGTGGCGAACGAGCCCCACACAAGCCCCTGCTCTTGCTGCTTGCACTTGGTCGCCTGCAGCGGACGGGGTCTCCAGACGTCCCATTCGCTGAAGCGAAGTCCGATCTGACGCATCTGCTCGTGGAGTTCGGCCCGCCGCGTCGGCCAAACCCGGGTTACCCGTTCCATCACTTGGAATCAGACGGATTGTGGAGCGTCAGAACCAACCTGGGGCCAGGGAGCCCCGGATCGAATATCGGACAACTGGTGAAGCACGAGGCGGTCGGCTCGCTGGCACCTGGATTCGTGGAAGCCATGAAGACGGATCCCCGATTGTTTGCCACAGTCGTTCGCCTCTTGCTCGATTCGAACTTTCCCGGGACGATGCACGGCGACATCCTCGATGTGGCGGGCATCGATGTCGAGCTGATCGACATGCAAGGGACGTTGGTGGCGAAAGGAAGCGGAAAGCGCCGTGATCCTGCATTTCGCCCTGCGGTGCTGATGGCCTATGAGTACCGCTGCGCCGTGTGCGGATACGACGGGCAGATCCTCAGCGAGGCCGTCGGAATCGAGGCGGCTCATGTTCGGTGGTGGGCAGCCGAGGGGCCAGACGACGTATCCAACTCCGTTGCACTGTGCTCGCTGCACCACAAGCTCTTTGATCGTGGCGTCATTGGCATCTCGTCGAACTACACGATCAATGTCTCGCAGCACTTCATCGGACGAAGTCCAGCCGCGGATGGCGCCGTCCTGGCATTCATTGGCAAACCGCTCCTGAAGCCACAGCCAGGGCAGCCCCAGCCTGATCTGAAGCATGTTGCCTGGCATGCGAAGGAAGTGTTCCGAACTCCTGAACGGGTTGCTGCCGGATGATTGCAATCCAACTCTCGACCGTCCTCAGCTTGGGAAGCTGAGGACGCTCACGCCTCTGGAGGGCAATGTTCATTGAGTGACGGCTCCATGCCCACCTCTCGATGCTGTGCCCGAAATCTTGGCGCTGACAGATGGGCCGTCGGCCCCTTGAACTGCACGATCTGCCGCTCCACGTAGTCCGCGTCGGTGTTCGTCCCCACGCCGGATGTGCGTGGCTCACCTCTGTCCTGAGCGCCGATGGCTAAGGACAGAAGTGATGCTGCCCGATTCCCGTTTGGCGGAATCGAAGAGCGAAGACACCATTTCGCTCTCGGTTCAGGGTGGACGGGCGCGGATCAATCGATCGGTCCCGAGGAATTCCTCCACAAGGTCGGCGGGAACGCCCTCGTGGGGGAAGCCTGGCTCCGATGACGGACGTTTGCCTCGAGCCAACAAGGCAGGAGGTCGGCTACATCGACGACTGTCGTGATCCGCGCGTCCGGGCAACCGACCTCGTCATCGGATGCCTGGTCGTAGACATTTCCCCGGTTGTGCGCCAGTCAACGTTGCATCACCGACCGCACGAGGAACCAGTATTGGAGGCGTGCCCCCTGACCCAACGTGCGGTCCCCTTAGGCGCGGTCGAACGCCAAGGTCATGGTCTCAGCGAAACCCATATGTTCGCGGTGGCAATCGTCGTCGCCCAGATCGAGCGTCATGGTGACATCCGGCAGTTCGATTCCAAGGATGGCCGCGAGCTGGGCGACGACCTCCTCGAGCGGCGCACCACACAAGGACCAGTCCGGCGTGGGTGCGTCCCTGTCGGAATCCTCGAAGTCGAGCATTCGGACCCGGGCACCATCGGGCATGGCGGCTGCCTCGTGGAGCTCGGGCTCCCGGGCGCTCGCCACGCCCACGTCGGTGAGGTGCTGCGATTCTGATTTCTTAACTGTAGAGTCAGGAAACCGGAATTCTCCCGCACACGAGTGAAATCTGTTGCAGGAGGTTACTAACCGAGCTAGAAGTAACTAGGTCCAATGCAAGTTCTTGGGACGACGGACTGGGGCATTCAAGACATCACCTTCGGCGGATCGGTGGACAAGGGAATGGACCCTCGTGCTCGGGGTGGCGATGCGGATCGACCACAAATTGAGTCGGTTGGCATAATTGACCTAGACCATCCCGACGGTGAGAATGCTCGAGATTGCGTGCGGATTGAGTTGGCGCCTTCCAATACTGGGGACGTTGATTCGGACACCGATCGCGGTCGTTCAATTTCGCAGTTTGTCCTCGCCTTTGGATACTTGAATTCCTTGAGGGGCAATACGCCCGCTGGTGGTCATTCGCTCGCCGGTGCCACACCGACCTACGCGAATGCCCGGAGAGTATCCGCCGGCTGCGGCATCGCCACCTCGACCAAACGGCGAATCCATGCGGTGTCAGTCGCTTCGGATCGCGCTTATCTCGCTTCAGGATCCAGCGTCTCATTGAATTGGTCGCACCCGCCCAAGCATCACAGGGCTTACGCAGCCTGCCAGCAGGTACGTGCGGAGTCACACGCGCCAATCAGGCCTCATTCAGGGTCCTCTCCATCACTCCCGCGGCACTCTCGTCGGCTCGGTCCAGGCCGGGTTGGGAACGAGGACGGGTCGTTAGAAACTGCAATGCTCGCTGAATCCCGGTACCGGCTATCGAAGAAAGGATTGGAATGTCACTTGAAGGTATGGACACTCAAACCGTACGTGAGCTGGCCTCACAATTGGATACGCAGGCGCAAGCTATTGGCGACGTAATCAAACATATTGAATCCGTCGTCAATAGAGTAGAGGCTTGCTGGATGGGACACGATTCGGCTGAGTTCGTAAGCGACTGGAGACTGCAGCATAGCCAAGCGCTCACGAATACTCAGTTAGCGGTCGCACAACTCTCTAGTGTCGCGCAGCGCAATGTATTGGAACAGGAGTCAGCGAGTGGAGTGGAAGGGAATGGCCTTCCGGCGATGATTGGATTGGCAAAGGGAAAACTCCTAGAGCCAATCGATGACGAGTCTCATTCGGGTTTCGAGTTTCATCCAAATACAGTTTGGGATAGTACTGTAAACGTTGGACGGGGCCTGTCGTTTGGCGTATCTGACTGGATAGCCAACGAAATTTCTCCGGGATCTTCATCTACTGTTCCCGACAATGCGATTCAGCAAGACGTTGGAAAAGGTGCCATCGTGGCGACAGGGGCCGTGGCGGCGGCGGCGATTGTGGCGCCCGGAGTAATGGCGACCGACCTTGGCAGCGCCTCAGAAGTGGCGGGCAGCTTCGTGAAGGCTGCGGCGGCAACAGCTCCCAGTACCGCCGGAGCCTCTGATGTCGTCGCCGCCACGATCAACATCGCCCGGGACACTGAGCCGGGAATGGTCATGGATTACTTGAGAGCCGTAACTGAAGTCTATGGCATGAGGGTTGCAACTATGGCGCAGGCGCAAGGACTCATCGAGGAATATCCGTATCTGGCCGAGAAATTCATCACTACCTATCGCGGCATCTCAGGTGCTCCCTGAATCGTGATCGTTTGGCCACTTGATTATCAGTCTCGGACTGCATCCGAGCCGAGAAAACGTCAAGCATGGATTACGAGAGTCTTGGATGGAATTGAAAGTCGAACGTTCGAAGCCCGGTATGTCGGCCCGGTGACCCACGGATTTGACGCGTCGAACCTCGGCCGTAGAGAAGTGTCGATCTCAGTATGCAGCCGACGGTGCAGGTCAGTGCGCCCAATTCGATGTACTTACCGACGCCGCATGAGGCGTGTCGGTGGATGAGATCGGCGACCTTCTGCCGATTGAGTCTCTCGGCGAGGTCGTGCTCGTAGCTGTCGTCCGTCCACAAGGCCTCAGTTGGAGCCGGCAGTCGATAGTCAGTGCGAACCGCAGTCAAGCTCATTCAATTCAGGCGACGATGCAGCGACTGAACACGTCGAGGACGAAGTCGTCTCGGTCTGAGTGTGTCTGCAACTATTCGAGATCGGCCATTCGGAGTCGGCTGGAACTGGATTGGCTCGAACCGGGGGTCGACGAGGTCGGCCTGGGCGGCAATGGTGACTCGTCTTGAGTGACCTCGTCGAGTTCGAAGCACTAAGACCCAGCGTGGGACCTACTTGGGCAGCAGTCCCGGTGCCGCTCGTTTGGCGCTTGACCGCCGTCCAGTCGCTAGGGTCGCTTGTCACAACCTCAGCGGTGCAATAGTTGGCATGCAAATGCTCGCGAAGTGCAACGAATCTGGGACCGTCAGATGAGGTCGGAGTACCGGGGCATCGTCCTCGAGTGGGCGGCCGCGTCCGAGGTCGGGAGAGTCCGGAGTCTCAATGAGGATTCCCTTCTGGCCGAGCCACCGGTGTTCGCCGTGGCCGATGGCATGGGAGGTCACGACGCCGGCGAGGTAGCGAGTGCACTGGCCGTGGAGCGCCTGGCCAGCCTGATCGGAGATTCGCCACCCGCTGTGGACGGGGTAGCCGAAGAGTTCCAGCAGATCAACGAACTCCTGCGTAGCGCAACGGTCGCCGGCCAATCAGTGGAAATGGGTACGACGGTCGTGGCCCTGATCGTGGCCTCGAACAATGGCGTCCCCGGGTGGCTCATCGCCAACATTGGGGACTCCCGCGCCTACTGCGTCGCGGACGGCTCGTTCGGCCAGGTCACCTCGGACCACTCCTACGTCCAGGAACTGGTTGACGCTGGTCAGATCAACGCGGCGCAGGCCAGACACCACCCTGATCGGAACGTGGTCACCCAGGCGCTTGGAGTCGTCGAACTGGCCCGACCCGACTTCTGGGTGCGGCCATTCAAGGCAGGTGAGCGGTTCCTGCTGTGCTCGGATGGACTTACCGGCGAATTGGAGGATGCCGAGATCGCGGAAGTGCTCCTGACCGAGTCCAGCCCTGCTATCGCCGTCCACCGCCTTGTAGAGCGCGCATTGGCCGAAGGCGGGCGAGACAACGTGACCATCCTTGTCGTAGACGTTCTGTCGACACCCACCGCAGGTGAGGCGAGTACCGAGACGCGACCGAAGCGGGCGAGGGGCAAGAGGAAGCCTGCCGCTCCGAAGGCCAGTGAACGGCCGGTAATGCCGACGGCAACGTTGGCCGCGGATGCCATCGCCCAGGTCCCCCTTGAGGCAATTCCCCGCGATGCGGAACTGTTGCATCCTGGTGAACCACTGGGTGGCTCGCTGATCGCACGGGCACCGCAGCTCAAGGACGCGGGGGGCGTGGCGGAACCATGGCAACCGGTTGCAGCACCTCCCGTCGAGATGATCACCGGAGCTCCTCCTTTGGACGATGCCGGCGATCACGGCGACAACGGTTCAGGAGGTGGCGATGGTTGAGCAGGACCGCAATATGGTGCGATTCGTGCCCGGTGACGCCACCGCAATCGTGGGGGATCGCCTCGTCGCACTGGTCGCCGGAGGAGCAGATGCACCCTTAGTCAAGGAACTCAATTCCCTGGTCATCGACCGGCAGGAGACCGTCGACGCAGTCGTGGCGGTGCTGGTTGCTCATGGACCCGGCAGCCTTCCCGGCGTGGCTGTGGTGATCCGCGAGGAGGTGGGCGGACGTCTGTTCGTTCGAGGTGGTGTGGTCGTCGACATCGACGAGGGCGAAGGATCCGGGTCCGGCTTCACCCGGATCGACGGGGCGCCGATGGCGACCTGGATCGAGTATCTGTTCGAATCGTGCAGCGAGGCACGCCTCGCTGTCATCGGTTCGGAGGTGTCGTTCGACGGAACCTTGTACTCGGCATCGTTCGGGGTGCTTCCTGCGGTGGGGGTTGAGCTCCTTTGGATCGACGGTGATGCGGCGTCGAAAGCCGGTGAGGAAGCAAGTCCGGAGGCGGTAGCGGAGCCTGACATGCCGACCGACCAGGCAGCCGGAGTGGAGAGCCCGGTAGCAGATGGGGAATTCTCCCTAACGGATGTCCCGGCCGTGGCGTTCGCGAGTGGCGGCCAGGTGGTCGAGCCTTCCAGCGACGAGCAGGGTCCTATTGCGACGCCCGGTATGTCCGAGGAGCCCCCGGAGGTAAGTGCGATCAGTGCTGCCGGAGCCGAAAGTGCCGACGGCGCCCGCCATGCGGGACGTGGAGGCGAGACGGTGATCGCCTCCGATCTCCTGGCCGAACCACCGCCAGGACTACCAGAAGCAGAGATGAAAGAGGTCATCGCCCCTGCGATGATCGCTCCTGCCGAGGAGTTGCAGTACACCGGCAACTATGACGACCTCTTCGGGTCGACTCAGTTCCGATCCGTCGAGAACGCCGCCGTCCGGCCCGAGCCCTCGGAAGGCGTCGGCCAGGACGCGCCAGTCAGGTCGATAGGTGGGGCGGCGCCTGGGGTTGCAATGGACGATGATGGCGGAGGCGAGGGTCCGGCTCATGTCCACGACGGGCGGACCGTCACGCTGGAGGAATTGCGTCGCATGCGAGGCGAGCCGCCGGCGCCTACCGACCCGACGGCCACTGCCACATCAGGCCATGGAACGACGGTCTTGGCCGTCCTGTGCCCGCGGGGTCACCCGAACGCCCCCCATGAAGTCCGATGCCGTCGATGCGACGGGCTCATTGAGTCTCAGGACGCCATCAACGTGGAGCGCCCGCCCCTCGGTCTTCTGGTGTTCAGCACCGGAACGATCGTCCCGGTGGAACGGACCATGCTCATCGGACGGTCACCCAAGGCCACCGGGCATCTGGTCGACGGTCGGTCCCCCGAACTGGTGCAGGTGCCAAGTCCGGCCAAGGACATCTCGCGTACCCACCTGGAATTGCGGGTCGAGGGTTGGCAGGTGATGGCCATTGACCACAACTCGGCCAACGGGACGATCGTGGCCATGCCGGGCCGGGCCGACCAGCGACTGCGCCCCGACGAGCCGTTCCTCCTGACGCCCGGGGCGAGGGTCCGCCTGGCTGACGAAGTGGAGTTCACCCTGGAGGCGAACGCGTGAGCAATTCCCGTCGTGTCATCGATCCGCCCGAGCTGGCCGGTTACACCTACCGGAGCAACCTGGGCTCTGGAGGATTTGCGGACGTCTTCCTCTACGAGCGCGAGTTCCCCCGTCAGGAGGTCGCCATCAAGGTCATGGATCGCCTCGTGGGAAAGGACGAGGGGAGGGCGCGATTCGTGGCCGAAGCCAATGCCATGGCCAGCGTGTCGACCCACCCGTTCATCGTGACGATCTTCCATGCGGACGTCTCGCCGCAGAACCATCCCTATTTGGTCATGGAGTACTTCCCTGGGGCGAACTACTCGGTGCGGAGCAAGAACGAGCGGTTCTCAGTTGCCCAGGTGCTCCGACTGGGTGTCCAGGTGGCTAGTGCCGTCGAGACGGCCCATCAGGCAGGGATCCTGCACCGAGACATCAAGCCGGCCAACATCTTGACAAGCGCCTACGGTCGCCCTGGGCTGACCGACTTCGGCATCGCATCGTCGCTGAAAGACGGCGGAACTGAGGTGGACGGTCTGTCGATTCCGTGGTCGCCCCCGGAGGCCCTCGATACCGGTCAGGCCCCTGACGAGCGATCCGACATCTACTCGTTGGCGGCCACGCTCTACACCCTGCTCGCTGGGCACTCGCCCTTTGAGCGGCAAGGTGAGAGCAACCGGAGCATCGACCTGATCGATCGGATCGAGCGTGAGCCGCTCCCCGAATTCGAACGCAATGACGTCCCCGGGTCGCTCTATAGGCTCCTCGCCCAGGCGATGGCCAAGCAGCCCGGAGCCCGGCCTGCTTCGGCCGCCGAATTCGCGCGGGTGCTCCAGGCCATCGAAGTGGAACAGCGCTATGACCTCACGCCGCTCGAGGTCTCTGCTGATGTCCACGCATCCTTCGAAACGCAAGCCATCGATGCGGATGCCGGCTCCACCCGCATCAAGGGGCCGACCGTCGTGGACGGCCAGAGTCGATTCGCAGCACCATCGGACACGGTGGCGAGGAGCGCGCTACAGCGCAGAGCCGAACAGAGTGATACGGCGGCACCCATCCGCGGGGTGCCGTTTGCGGTGCCCAAGGTGGCGGCACCCCCCCCGCCGCGTCCGTCAGCGACACCGGTTCGACGTTCTGAAGCCACCCGTCAACCCGCATCTGCGTCGTACAACGAGGCTCAACCGACTCCAGTGGCACAGGAGTGGGCAACTTCAGCGGCGTCGTCGAGCCGTCGACTCAGCACCGCGAAGGTGATCGGGATCGGCGCGGCTGTCGTCGTAGCCGTCGTAGCCGTCGCCGCCATCGTCGGGTTGTCAGGATCGTCGGCCGTGACGGCGCCGACCGTGAACAGCTGGGGGCCGTCACCCCAGGTGTCCAATCCAGGTCAGGGGATCAGCGGAATCGTCTCCTGGTCACTCACGCCTGGGGGGCAGAGTGGCGACAGATACCAGGTGAAGTACGACGGGAACGTGGTGGCCAACTACGTGGACGGGCAGGCGAGCCAGGGCAGCTCGACATGCTCGCCCAACTCCAGCAACACCGGGGTGAGCTGCACGGTCGCTCTCCCCGTCAACGTGCAGGCCCCTGACCCGATCACGGTCAGTCGTATCCGTGGCGGAATGTCTGCATCTGCATCTGCCACCTGGTCCAAGTAGCGAATGTCGATGAAGACGGAACGCAAGTGATGAGCGCACGTCCGACACCCATCGTGCACTTCTGTGGCGAGCGGATCGCCGTCGAACACGAGCAGACGCTCAGCATCGGACGTGATGCCGATCTGGTCATTGACGATAACCCGTTCCTTCACCGGCGGTTTCTTGAAGTGGCTGAACACGATGGCTTGTGGTGGTTGACAAACTGCGGTGGACAGTTATCGGCGACGGTGGCCTCCGAGGACGGGACGATGCAGGCCTGGTTGGCTCCAGGCGCCCAGCTGCCACTGGTTTTCGCACTCACGGCAGTCCGGTTCACGGCAGGATCGACGACCTACGAACTCGAGATCGAACTCGCCGACCCTCCGTTCAGCCCGACGCCCGACGGCAACCTTCACGCGGGCGCGACGACCCGTGGCATTGTGCCCATGACCCCGGACCAGAAGCTCCTGCTGGTTGCCTTGGCGGAGGGCGTCCTCGCGGGCACGCATCGATCAGGGGCCTCCGTGCCCACCTCCGCCGTGGCCGCCGACCGTTTGGGTTGGAGCCTGACCAAGTTCAACCGAAAGCTGGACAACGTCTGTGACAAATTGACCCGCTCGGGTGTACAGGGACTTCACGGCTCGATCGCCTCATTGGCATCGTCGAGGCGGGCGCGGCTGGTCGAGTACGCAGTGGCTGTGAGGCTCGTCGGCCCCGAGGATCTGTCCCTTCTTCCGTCAGCTGATCAGAGGGTGACGTCGGCGTTCTGATTGGCCGATGGGGGACATCCGGCATAGCCGAGTCTGTTGTCCGGATGAGGCGCTGTAATCCCGCACGGAGCCGCATGGCCAAACCGGGTCGCCAGCGGGCAGCAAGTGAGGTTACAGTGCCACCCGAAGTTGCTTGTGCCTCAGGCCACATGCTTCCACTATTGGCGGACGTCCAGGGCGGTAGTTCACATGAGTTTGGCTCAGAAGCAGGCACAGCGAGGTGCCGACGCACCCGATAGCGGGGCGATAACTACTCCCGTTATGCATGTCATGCATTGTGTCCTCAGCAGCACCGGGAGCCGAACCTGATGGGCGCCGCACCTTTCCGGGACGAGGTCGTGCCATGTCCGTACATCGGCTCGGGTGAGGCGACGGAACGCCTGCTGAGTGTGGCAGCGCTCAAGTACAGGACGGTGTCGGCAAGCGCCGAGCGCCTCCAGTTCGCCCGGGTCTACCGCCCGCTGTGGTCGCTCATCCTCGGGATCGTGCTCCTACCGATCCTGATTGGAATTCCCTTCCTTCTGATCAAGTCGACCGAGACCTGGTCGGCGGCAATCGAGGAGGACCACCGCAAGGTGCAGGTGCGCATCACCGGCCGGGTCCTGCCGGTCACCCTGGTGCAACTCTCCGATGCCATGTCCGCCGGGCCTTCGCAGGTTGACTCGCGGCCGACCCCGGGGCCTACGGCAGCCCTCGGTGTCATCGACCTCGTCGATACGCCGCGCAGCTTGATCGACAGTCACGAGGCCCTGTACCCGGGAGCGGGGAGTCCGCAATCGCCGGTTCCCGTGATCATTGATCCGTCCCTCGTCCCACTCGCAGAGGAATCGGTGGCTCTGCCGCAGCAGCCGGTTGTGGAGACGACCAACACCCGCACCGTTCAGCGGGCGAGTTCCTTCGCCCCCCAGGCCCCTGTGCCCAATCCCGAGTCGGGTGATACCCCCACACCGGGTGGGTCCGACGAATTCCAGAATCCGGGGGAGCACACTGTGCTCCGCAGCTCGCTCGCCCCTCGGACTGCTCCCGTGGACGTCGGCACTCCCACCGGACCGGTGACCGGGCCGTTGCTGGCCAGCTTCGACACCGGGGAACGCCGTATCCTCGAGTCCGAGCTGTTGGTCGGCCGGGACCCCGAGCCGACTTTCGGGTTCGAGGATGCGGATCTCCTGGTGATCAACGACCAGGCGATGTCGGTTTCCAAGACACACCTGGCGCTCCGGTGTGAGAACGGCCGCCTCGAGGTCGTCGATCTGGGGTCGACCAATGGGACCCGGGTGATCGAAGCCAACGGCAAGTTGGTCCGGCTCACACCCCGGGAGCCGTTCGCCATCGGCGCCGGGACCCGTGTCGAGTTCGGCGACCGCTCATTCGTGGTCGACCTGGACCATGAGGGTGCCCGACTGTGAGGAACGCGATCAGCGCAGTGGGACGCTCGATCGGACGGCACCGGAGGGCCGCCGCTGCCACGGTGCTGGCGGTTGCCGTCGGGGTAGCCATCGTGACGGTCAACCCATGGTCGGTCTCTTCGTACTCGCTGAACAGCGCAGGCGTGTGGGTCCAGCAGGCCGGTGGGGGACAGGTGCATCGTGTGGACACCTCGGTGCACGCGGTGGACGCATCCGTGGACGAGCCGAAGGGCGCCATCGTCGTCCAGGACGGACAGGAGGCACTGGTTGCCGATCCGACCCAGCTGACACCTCTCAACAGTTCGACGGTGGTCAACGGACGGGCGACACCGTTGGGAGCGGCTTATCCCAATGTCCAACCCGCCAACGGGGGTGTGGCTCTCGGCGGTGGCGTACTGGCTGTCAGGGGTGCCGATCACGGAGCGACCGAGGTGTGGGTGGGCACGTTCGACGGATCGACGATCACGCTCCCACCCCACCCCCAGATCACGTTCGCCAAGACGGACCAAAGCACCGTGCAGATCGATGTCGGCCGCGACGGCACGACTGTCGCGTATTCGGACAACGCCCATTTGCTCGAGCAGCTGGTCGCGGGTGCCACTACACCGTCCCCGACCACCCTCGAGGCGACCAATTTCACCGCACCCCAACTCAGCGTGGCAGACGGCCGGGGAGTCGTGCTGTTCCCCGCCGCCCGGACGGTCGATTTCGGCGACGGCGGCTCGGCGGACGTCTCTTCGGCTGGTGGCTCGCCGGAGCTTCAGGCGTGGAGCGGCACGGGCACGTCGGTGGGACTGTCCACCGACGAGGGCCTCTACTCGGTGACAGAAGGCAAAGGCGTTGAGCGCCTGCAGTCGGTGGTGGCCAACCAACCCGTCCGACCGGTCGTCGATGCCCGCGGCTGCGTCTACGGCGCATGGGGTTCCGGATCCGGAACACAGATCAGTCGGGTTTGTCCCTCGACGGGATCCTCCGTGGTAGCCACCCGGACGATCGTGCAGACCGCCGCTGCAACGTCCGGGTTCGGCTCGAACTGCAAACCGAGTGGTCTGGGCTTTCGCGGGGATGCCCTGAATCCCGTGCTAGAGAGTGCCGACGGATGCGCATTCGTGGCCGTTGGAGCCGCGTTCTACGCGATCCCCTGGTCGGATGTCACCAACACCACGGGCACCCAGACGGCCCAGATCCAGCCTCGCAACCCGAAGGCCACGGTCACCGAGATCAAGGTATCACCCGTCGTCCTATACGCCCGGGTCGGCACGGATGCATTTCTGTCCGTCCTGGCCAGCGACTACGACACGGCCGGTGACCAGCTCTACGTCACGGGGGTGAGCCCACCTGCCGGTGCACCCGTGCCGGTTGCGCCCGCACCCGCCCCGGACGGGCGGACCGTCACGCTTGATCTGCGGACCGGGTCCAATGCCCTGGCGGGTCAGCAGATCACCTTCACCTACACGGTGGCCAACGGTCGAGGTCAGTCGAACACGGGCGCGGTCACAGTGAACATCATCGGACTGCACCAGGCGGCTGCTCCCCCCGTCTTGTTGCCGGGTCACGACAGTCCCGTGCTCTACGTGGCGAAAGGTTCGTCGGGTACCTACGACGTACTCAAGGACTGGGTGAGCTTGGACGGTATGCCGCTGAGCATCCTGGACGCATCGGTGTCCCGTGGGTCGAGTACCACGGTCACGTGGTCGTCGACCGGATGGATCACCGTCAACTACGACGGAACTCCCAACACGGTGGTGACCGTCACAGTGCGGGGCTTTGACAACCAGACCAGCACCTATGCCGTCACCATCAAGGACGCCGGGCCATCGGCCGTCTGTCCGGACGTGGTCGACGATGTGGCAGAGGGAACGGTGGGCCAGCAGGTGATCGTGCAACCGCTCAAGAATGATCAGGATCCGTCCGGTTCCGGCCTGCAGCTCGGAGCGGTGACGCCATTGAGCGGAGGGCCCACCCCGTCAGTGAGCAACGGAGTCGTAACATTTTCCGCTGCCGCAGCCGCCGGCTCGTGGTCCTACACGTATGAGGCCAAAACGAACGAGTGCCCCACCGGCACTCTCGGGTACATCCGCATCCAGATCGCTGCCTCTGCGTACCCGATCGCTACCCCGTTCACCGTCAATGTCCCGAGCGGCGGCGCGGCCACGGTCGACGTGCTCATCCACGCCACGGACCCCTCTGGTGGGGTGCTGGCACTGACGGATGTCACCTGGACGAACGAACCGGGTGATGCGGCGTGTTCGACCCAGAGCCCGGTCTGCGGAGGAGTCACCAGTCTGATCGACCACACCGGCCAGCTCCGACTGGTCGACTCGGGCGGACCGCCGGGATCGGTGGGAATTCTTACCTACTCGGTCTCCAACGCAACCGGGGCGTCGACGGCGCAGATCTTTATCGTCCGGTCGGTTCCGGCCGCCGGGGAACCACCACTGGTCTGTCACACCATGAATGCCACGGTGGCACCGGGCGGTGTGGTGTCGGTCCCGGTGCTGCAACAGGCGTGGTCGAGCTACGGGCGTCCGATCGCCGTGTCGATCGCAAACGTCCCGTCGTATCCGCCGCCCTCCACGGCGTGGACCGACGGCTCGTCGATCCGCTACTTCGCCCCGTCGAGCGCATCCGGCAGGGTACTGATCCCGTTCGAGGTCTCCACGGGGGACGTGAGCGACGGTACGCAGGACTGCTTCGTGGTCGTCCAGGTGGGGTCCAACTCGACGGCACCACTCGACCCGCAGAATCTAGATGTCAGTGTCGTCGTCAACGGCAGCACCACGATCCCGGTACCCCTCACGACGAGGTATGACGGAACGCCGGTCGACCCGAACGGCTCCTCCGTGGATCTCGTCGGCGTGTCCAGCCCGCCGGACAGCGGCAAGGCGGTGCTCGGCGCCGACGGAACGTCCTTCATTTACACCAACAGCGGACTGCAGGGAACTGACTCCTTTCAGTACGAGGTCAAGAACCAGGTCGGAACGGTCGGGACTGGCACGGTACACATCCTCGTCCTACCGACCTCGACCAAGTTCGCACCGCCCGTGGCCGCCCCGGACACCTACCGGCTCCTGCCCGGGAGCACGGTCAACCTTCCCGTGCTCGACAACGACGCCGATCCCCAGGGGCGCCCCCTGAGCGTCCGGGTGGTGCCCTCATCGCAGAGTGCGTCCCTCGGGGCGTCCGCGACCCCGGACGGCCATGACTTGCATGTGTCGATTCCGTCGTCCTGCGCCGGCAAGGATGCGGCCGGGACCTGTCAGTGGGTACTCCAGTACCAGGCGGTGGCCGGAGCAGAGACTTCCGCCCCGACCACGGTGACGATCCAGTCGGCGCCCAGCACCGGGCTGCCGCCTGTCGCCCACGACGTCTTTGTCGCATATCCGAAGAGCGGCACGACCGCGTCGCTGTCGCTGGCGTCCTATGTGACCAATCCGGGGTCGGGTGCGGTCACCTTCAGTCTTCCATTCGGACCCTCCACGGCATCTGTCACTGCGTCAGGGGCATTCAGGGTGACCTTGCAACAGACCTCGGAGGCCGTCGTGTACTCGGCGACGGACCCGGGGACAAATCTCAAGGCCTCTGGGGTCATCTGGGTCCCGGGGCTGGTGTCCCAACCGCCGACGCTCAATCCGGACACCGGGCCCATCAAGCTCAACGTCCATACACGTCAAGTCAGCGTCCCGGTGGATCTCGGTCAGTACCTCTCCGTTCCGCAAGGAGCCGTGCTGCACGTCCAGAGCTGCCAGACATCGGATCCGCAGGACCTGACGATCACCCCGTGCCAATCGCTCCACGCAACGTTGTCCGCCGACAATTCCATTGCGACCGGCATCTACACCCTCGACGTGACGGCATCGGCTTCGGATGCGAATGGCGAGTCGAGCCAGGTGACGCTCGGGATCGAGGTGGACGTGACTGGGGACACGGTCATCAATGTGTTCAGCGCGACCGTGCCGGTGACGTTGACCGACACCACTACCTCGAATCCGATCGACCTCTTCGCCAATGTGAACTGCGGAGGATGTCAACGGGGGGACCTGGATTTCACTGCGCCCTCGTCGACTGGTCCGGTGACCGTACAGACCACCCAGGAAGGCTCAGTGATCACACTCACTGCGAGCACCGGCAACAAGTCGGACCCGAGCACGGTCAGCCTGCCCGTCCGTGTGTGCCCACCGAACAATTCCAACGGATGCAAGAGCTTCAACGTCGTGGTCCACCTGGTGCCGCCGACCGTCACGGTGTCGACCACCCAGTGCGTCCTGACGATCGCCGTCAACCAATCCGGGACCTGTGATCTGGCCCAGTACGTTAACGCCTCGGTTTCCGACGGTGCGACTGTGCCGACATTGAAGATCGGCGGCGTCACCGGCCAGCTCCCGGGTTGGACGCCCAGCGTCAGTGGACTGTCGCTCAGCATCACACCGACCACTTATTCGGCATCCCCAGTGACGCTCACCTACGCAGTTTCGAATAGCTACGACAGCAGTACCACCACCGGTTCGGTGGTCATCACCACCCAGGCGAAGCCCGATGCACCCGGTACGCCCACACTCGGTCCCCCGCCCACGAAGAGCGGGGCCAACCAAATCGATGTCACCTGGAGTGCTCCCTCGGGTAACGGCCTCAAGATCGATTCGTACACGGCGACGGCCACGAACACGTCGTCGGCGGGCGATGTCCGCACCTGCAAGACTTCGGCCACTACCTGCACCATCGGAGGGCTCAGTCCCGGATCCTCCTATGCGGTGACAGTGATCGCAACGAACTCACTGGGGGATAGCCCGGCCTCACCCCAGTCGCAGCCGTTCCAGACCGAGGACAAGCCCGCGCAGGTGCAGGGAGTCGCCGTTACGCCTGACAACGGAGATCTGGCGGTCAACTGGATTGCGGCAGCCGTGGACCCCCAGCGCCCCGTGGACACCTACACGGCTACAGCCATGCCAGGCGGCGCTACCTGCACGAGCCCTGGGTCAGGGACTACGTGTTCGATCACGTCACTTGCCAACGGGACGCTCTATTCGGTGACCGTGACAGCGACGAACTCGATCGGCACCAGCGTTGCCTCCGCTCCGGCAACGGGGACGCCGTTCACGGTTCCGGACCCACCAACAGCCGTGAGCGCAAGTGATCCAGGATTTGGCGAGACTTCGACCACGGTGAGCTGGTCCAAGCCAGGCAACGACCAAGGATCTCAGATCATTTCTTACGCCGTCGCACCTTCTCCATCCGGGCCGAGCTGCACGGTAGATCCGTATCCCGCGACCACGGCAACCTGTACTGGGCTAACCGTGACTCCTTCGACCACATACACGTTCACGGTTACGGCCACGAACGCCGGTGGACCGAGCGTGGCCTCGAGTCCGAGCAACCAGATCATCACGTCCGGGTATTCCAATTCCGGATCAGCTCCCACTGTCACGCAGGGTCCCCACGCCACTGATCCGACCGTTAGTTGGTCGGGAGTTCAGGTGACGGGAAGTGCGACGGTTGCCGGATACACGGCAACTGCAACGCCGGGCGGTGCTACCTGCTCCACCGTTGCGGCCGCAGGCGGGAATGTACCGACGACGTGCACGTTGACGGGACTCACTCCGGGCACCACTTATTCGATCGCTGTCACGGTGAACATATCGTCCGCGCACTGTCAGGGCCAGAGTGCCTGCACACATCCCGTGGGAACTGCGACGACGTACTGGGATCCGGTGGCACCGGCTGCAGTCAACGCGACCCCCGGCGCCACCACGGGATCCGGTGTCGTGGTGACATGGTCCGCACCGGCGTCAGCCTCGGGCATCGATCACTATCTGGTGAATGCCTACTCCGGTGGGCAAGCCGTAGGCAGTGGCTGCACGGTGGCAGCCGGGGCCTCCCTTACCTGCACACTTACCTCCGGCCTCATCGCGGGAACGGCCTATACCTTCACGGTCCGGGCGATGCCGTCCTTCGCTCAGCCCGGAATCGCTCCCTTGCTGTCTTCGGCGTCGATCACGGCGACAGCCCCGTGACGCCGGGCAATCTGACGGTCCGCCTCCCAGCGGTCGGCACTTGCCGCACTTTCGTACGTAGTCCCGAGCACAGATTGGATTCCCACTGATGTCGATCACCACTGAACAGGCCGAATGGTTCGCCGACTCGTTCAACCGCCTGGTTGCCAACGTGGAACAGGCCATCGTCGGCAAGACCGACACGGTGCGCCTGGCGCTCACCTGCCTGCTGACCGACGGACACCTGCTGCTCGAGGATGTCCCCGGGACCGGCAAGACCATGCTGGCCAAGGCCATCGCGAAGACGGTCCAGGGGACCAACAGCCGGATCCAGTTCACGCCGGACCTGCTTCCCAGCGATGTGGTGGGAGGGACCGTCTACGACCAGAAGACGGGTGAGTTCGAGGTCCGTAAGGGTCCGGTCTTCGCCACCATCCTCCTGGCCGACGAGATCAACCGTGCCTCACCCAAGACCCAGTCGGCGCTGCTCGAGGTGATGGAGGAGGGCCAGGTCACCCTGGACGGCGTGACCCACCCCGTGGGCCCACCGTTCATGGTCATCGCCACGCAGAACCCGATCGAGCAGGCCGGTACCTACCGTCTGCCGGAAGCCCAGCTCGACCGCTTCCTCATGCGCACGAGCCTCGGCTATCCAGACGAGGCAAGCACGGTCAAGCTCCTGGCAGAGGCCTCATACAAGAACCGCAGTGATGCGGTTGGTGCCCTCATCACGGGCCAGGCGGTGGCCGACATGTCCCGGCTGGCCGCCAACGTCCACACTGATCCGTCCATCCTGACGTACATCAGCCAGATCGCCGATGCCACCCGCAGGATGCCCGAGGTCATGTTGGGCCTCAGTGTCCGCGGTGCGATGGCGTACACCCGCGCGGCAAAGACCTGGGCCGCCGCGGTGGGACGCAATTTCGTCCTGCCCGACGACGTCAAGGAGCTGGCCATCCCGGTCCTGTCCCACCGAATCATCCTCGACCCCGAAGCCGAGTTCAACGGAGCAACCGTGTCGAGTGTGATCAACCGCGTCCTCGATGAGGTTGCGCCGCCCGCCGACCGGGCGGCCTGAGGCACCTCCACATTCCATGAGCACCTCCCGATCTCTCTCCCGCACCGTCTCCCGGACGATGCAGACCTCCGTCCTGCGGAGGGTCTCCAAGGTGGCGCGCATCGTCACCCCGGTGGGTTGGCTGCTGGTCGTCGCGGGAGTGGTGCTCACGGTCGCCGGGCACATCGTCGGGTGGTCCGAGCTCACCTCGATGGGCGTGGCCCTCGTCGTCCTCCTGCTCGGCTCCCTGGTGTTCGCTCTCGGCCAATCGGAGCTCGAAGTCGAGCTTGATCTGCGACCGGCCAGGGTCACGGCCGGTCAACGAGCCCTGGCACAGGTCGTCGTGCGCAACGTGTCGGAGCATCGGACGCTCGGTACGCGGATGGAGCTGCGGGTCGGTGACGGCCATGCGGAGTTCGGCGTTCCGGCGCTGGCTTCCCATGACGAGCACGAAGAGCCGTTCGTACTCCCCACGGTACGCCGAGGGATCGTGGCGGTCGGGCCGGCGGTCAGCGTGCGCTCCGACCCGTTCGGTCTGGTCCGTCGGACCCAGACCTGGACCGACGAGACCGAGCTGATCGTTCACCCGAGGACCGAGCGGCTGGCCGAGCTCGGGACTGGCTTCGTGCGCGACC